>Ga0182015_10002426_pt1 | contig 22468 bp, 15 predicted proteins | sample 712P3MmetaG_FD_120478 | JGI IMG/M metagenome (GOLD analysis project Ga0182015, IMG submission 120478) | Permafrost microbial communities from Stordalen Mire, Sweden - 712P3M metaG | ecosystem: Environmental > Terrestrial > Soil > Wetlands > Permafrost | place: Sweden: Stordalen | collected...
GGGCAAGCTCGTTCGAAGGAAAGAAAATTATCGTATCGTAGTTTCGATCGACTCGATCAATCGCTCGATCATTTGTGAAGTGTCCCTCGACGATGTGGAAGTCGAAGGGTCCCCGTCGCGCTGAGCTAGAAGAATATTGAGCCAACGCGTTGCCAAGGATGAATTCTTAGAAATCCGACGATGCCGAGCGACGCTTTGAATTCCGTACCGCATACTTCATCGGTCCGATCATCTCTCGGCGAAGCTGTATCGTGGTTCGGGTGGCTGAGTCTGTTTCTAATCGTCCTTCCGGCGAGTCTTTTCTTTTTGCCGGCACTCGCGGTGCTTTCGGCGCTGACGATCCTTGCTTCGGTGTGGCTGATGCAAACGCTGGTGGGCGTTTTCAATCTGAGGCGAATCACGATTCCAGCGTTTTTCTATTATTTGTATTTCGCCGTAATCCTTCTACCCGGTTTCTTCATATTCTCGGACGAGGTTACGCCAACCCGCTGGCGATTTCTGTTTGGAATCGAGAGCGTGTTGATCACCGTTCCGATCGGCATCGCCATTGCCAACCTTCTTTTCAGATTCAACAGGAAGCGAATTGCGATTTTCTTCGATTCCCCGGTCGACGTTGAGGCGCCCGGTTCGTCGGCTCTCCGCGTATACGTGATTCTTATGGCCCTGGGCTTGATTTTTGTATTGATTAACATCCTGGAAACGCCGGTCATTCCGTTGTTCTACATTATCCGCAACCCGGGTGAATTTCTTACAGCTGCGGTGCTTCGAGAGGATGCGTTCAAGTTGCTCGATTCTCACTTTACATACGTATATTCCGTTCTCCGTGGAACGATTTTTCCCATACTGATTTTGGTGGCATTCGGCCGCTATCGACTTCAGCATCTAAGGCAATGGCGGTGGCCGTTTTGGATTTCCTTGGCGATCGGAATTTTCTACGGATCGCTTACGCTCGAGAAATCACCGGTGGCGGCAATTTTCGGCCTTCTTTTCCTTTTTTATTACCTCTTCCGGGCCGGCAGGGTGGGGCGCACGGCGTCGATATTCGCTCCTTTCTTGTTCATCTGTTTTCCGCTTGCGGTGGTTCTTCTTGCTTACCATGGCAGCGAAGGCGGTACGCTGGGAGCTGCGATACAGGCTCTTGGCACCCGTCTTTTCTATAGTCCCGCACAAATCGTGTATGCATATTTCGAAGTATTTCCAAATGTCATTCCGTTTCAGCACGGGGCAACCATCACAAAACTGGTTGCCATTTTTGGATGGACGTCAGTCGACATTCCTAATGCTGTCGGGATGTACATGAATACGGGTACCGACCTTTCGACGATCACGGCGAATGGCTGTTTCATTGGAAATTTGAATGCAGACTTCGGTCTTCCCGGAGTCGTGCTAGGCGGAATCCTAGCGGGGTTCTTTATGCAAGCCGTGAGCATCCACTTCTGCGTCCGCGCCAAGACGGTCGCGAATCTAGCTGCTCACACCATTTGTATGTGGGCGTTTGGACTCTTGGTTACGACAGGCCTGCCGACAACTTTGCTTTCCGGGGGTGTCACCTTCGCTTTGATTCTCGCACCTCTTCTCGGCCGGCCTGGAAGAACGGTGCTCCGGCTGGGAGCAGACTCGTTGCCGGTGCTAGCCGATGGCACTTCATGAGGCTCGACCGCCCGGCACGGTTTAGGCATTAGAGAAAATCGGAAGCTTCTTCTGTCGCTCTGATAACAATACTTTCTGTTTCGTAAGTGACGTGGACTCCATTTTAAGAACGGGGAGAATTATGCAAGTTGGCACGCCCAACATCGCGGGCGCCGTAGCCCCAAAACATACGGAGATATCTTCTGTATTTCCATTTCTCGATCTGAAGGCCCAGTTCAGCTCGATCCGCGAGGAGGTGCTTGCCGCCATGACACGGGTCATGGAAAGCCAACACTTCATTTTGGGTCCGGACGTGGCCGCGCTTGAGAAGGAAATCGCCGAGACTATCGGCTGCAAGTTTGCGGTGAGTTGCGCGTCCGGCACGGACGCCTTGGCGCTGGCATTAATGGCCTACGGGATTGGCCCCGGAGACGAAGTCATAACTGCGCCATTTACGTTTGTTGCCACAGCGGCGTCTATCGCTCGCCTGGGAGCGACTCCTGTCTTTATTGACATTGATCCGGAAACCTACAATCTGGATTCAAACGGACTTGAGGACGCGATCACGTCCCGAACACGCGCCATTATGCCTGTTCACCTCTTTGGACTGGCCGCAGAATTGGATTCGATTGCCGACATCTCGCGCCGGCACAATTTGCCGGTCATCGAAGACGCCGCTCAAGCCATCGGAGCTCGGTATTACGGCAAGTCCGTAGGGAACGTAGGAGACGCGGGCTGCTATAGCTTTTTTCCATCCAAAAATCTGGGTGGCGCAGGCGACGGTGGAATGGTGGTGACCAACGATCCGGAAGTTGCCGATCGCTTGAAAGTGCTTCGATCGCACGGACATCGCCGTAAATATCATTGCGAAACGCTTGGCATGAACAGCCGGTTAGATAGCTTGCAGGCCGCAATCCTTCGCGTGAAGCTAAAGCATCTTCCTGAATGGGCCGCGGCGCGTCAGAGAAATGCCGTTCGGTACAAAGACTTGTTCGACGAATTTGGCGTTGGCGAGACCATTCACCTCCCGGTCGTCCCGCCGGGCTGTGTCCACGTATATAACCAATTTGTGATTCGTACCGAACGCCGGGATGCGCTGAGGATGGCGCTCCAGCAACAGGGAATTCCAACCGAGATTTATTATCCCTCCCCTCTGCATCTACAGCCTGCTTTTGCCTCTCTTGGCTACTCGCCCGGTGATTTTCCAGTATCCGAGGCGGCCTGCCATGAGGTGCTGGCTTTGCCCATTTATCCCGAACTTACAGAAGCTCAGCAGCGGCTTGTCGTCGAAAATATTGCCGCATTCTTCGCGGCGCCGAGATTGACTTCAAGGAGCAGCAATGCTGACTGAAGAGGTTGGAATGCAACAGCCGGGCGTTGCTGTCATTGGCGCGGGATACTGGGGAAAGAACCTCGTTCGTACATTCCACGAATTAGGGGTCCTAAGGGCGGTCTGTGACACCCAGGTCGAGACTCTTGACGTCGTACGGCAAAAGTACGGTGTCCGCACGACACAATCGTACGACGAGATTGTTCTCGATTCGTCGATTCAAGCGGTCGTGATTGCCGCCCCGGCAGTGCTGCACTGGGACCTCGCGCGCAAGGCGCTCCAGAGTGGAAAAGATGTATTCGTGGAAAAGCCGCTCGCGCTTCGTGTCTCGGAAGCCCGCGAGCTGGTCGCCCTCGCTCAGGAGCGCAAACGAATCCTGATGGTTGGCCACATTCTTGAATTTCATCCCGCCATCACGGAACTGAAACGACTGATAACCAACGGCGAACTCGGCAAAATTCAGTATGTGTACTCGTCCCGGCTGAATCTCGGAAAACTCCGGACCGAAGAAAATATATTGTGGAGCTTTGCGCCACACGACATTGCCACAACGCTGTTCCTACTGGGCGAGTGCCCCTCGCGAGTTGCGACACAAGGCGGAAGCTACCTGAACCCGCCGATCGTCGATACGACTTTGACCTCCTGCGAATTCAAATCGGGTGTAAAGGCGCACATCTTTGTGAGCTGGCTGCATCCCTTCAAGGAACAGAAGCTCACGATTGTTGCGGACAAAACGATGGCGGTCTTCGATGACTTGGAAACTACAAAAAAGTTGACGCTCTATCCTCATCGAATTAACTGGGTAGACCGCGTTCCCGTCGCACAAAGAGAGGCCGGGCGGGTCGTGGCCATTTCGTCGATTGAGCCGCTGCGCCTTGAGTGTGAGCATTTCCTTGATTGTGTGAAAACTCGCCAGACGCCGCGGACAGACGGCGAGAGTGCGGTGAAGGTGCTGCAGATTCTGGAAGCGTGTGAGCGGTCTCTGAGCGAGAGGGGAATGCCTGTACCGGTTGACCGTGCGGATGATGATTTCTATTTCCATCCCACCGCCGTCATTGACCGGCCCTGTGAGATTGGTACGGGAACCAAGATTTGGCATTTCTCCCACGTTATGTCCGGCGCCAAGTTGGGCGCCAACTGTAACCTCGGCCAGAATGTTTTGGTTTCTTCCGACGTAAGAATTGGAAACAACGTCAAGATTCAAAACAACGTTTCGATTTACACAGGCGTCGAGTTGGAGGACGACGTTTTTTGCGGCCCGTCAATGGTCTTCACCAATGTTTCGAATCCCCGTAGCTTCATCGTCAGGAAAAGTGAGTACAAGAAGACGCTGGTGAAGAAGGGAGCCACTCTTGGAGCAAATTCCACGATTGTTTGTGGCAGAACCATTGGCGAGTATGCGCTCGTCGGGGCCGGCGCTGTGGTCGCCTCTGACGTTCCGGATTACGCCATGGTGGTAGGCGTTCCCGCGCGCCAGATTGGTTGGGTATGTTTCTGTGGAGATCGGCTCCCTGATGCGCAGGATCCCTCATGCACATCATGCGGCAAACAATATGAGATTCATGAAGGCAAGTGCCGGCAAGTCGTTTCCGATCGTTCAGCGCGACATCTATCTCCCGCCGCCGTGTGATTCGATGCGAATTTCTTCTCGCGCCATCGCTTAATGCAGAACGAAATCGAGACCGCCAAACTGGAGGCTCCGGCAGAAATCCAGATTCGGGAGCTGCGAGGCCGTCGTTCGTGGCGAGCCTCAGTGCATCCCGTGCTTCGCAATGTCGGAATCACCGGTGTCACCAGCCTGATCACGTCGGTCGCTGCCATGGCGGTCATTTCCCTTGTCGGAAGGGATTTCGGGCCGGCTCTATTGGGTGAATATCTTTTGGTGCGAAGGCTCGCTTCCTGGCTACAGGCCGTGGTTGTTTTGCCTTCCGGCGTTGCCCTACCCAGATATGTAGCGGCCAACGTCGATGAGCCCAATGCAACACGGCAGACATACTTCCTGGTCGCGATGGTAACGGGGTGTGGATTGGCGCTCTTGCTCACCGCCGTCTTTTTGCTGTGGGAAGGCCCGACGAGCCGGCTGATTCTAGGAAATGCGGAACTCGCGCCGCTCATCCTTCCTCTAGGCTTGCTGTTGGTTGGACTGGGAGCTCATGGCGCCGTGTTTGGCTACTATCAGGGAACTTTGTCCATGGGCCGCGCGTGCGCCTTACAGCTTTTCAATCTTGCGATTATTCCCGTACTTGCGGTCGTGTTGTTGTCGCGAAAGCATTCCATTCCTCTTATCATCGAAACGACGGGCCTTTTGATAATTGCGTGCGCCTTTCTGTTTTCCATTCCGATCTTGTACCAGGTGCCATTGGCGGTGGTGGCGCGACGCGCGCTGAAATCCGTCTCTGAGCTTTTCTCGTTCGGTATAAGCCGTACTTGGGGCGATTTTGGCTTGCAGGCTCTTCTGAGCTTACCCGCAGTGATCGCGGCGCATTCTCTACCGATGCAGTCCGTCAGTTTCTTGCTGCTGGGAGGAAGTTTTCTAGCTCTTGTCGCCGCGGCCACATTGCCGATCGGGATTATTCTCTTGTCCCAGGTGACGCGCTCTCTCGCCCAACGGCGCATGGCCCAGTTAAGAATGCAGGTAGCGCACTTCGTTGACGCCTTAATTGAATCATCGTTCTTCATCGCTCTTCAAATGGTCGTATTCGCTGGGCCCATCGTAGTCATCTGGGTGGGGCCGAGTTTTATTCCCGCGATTCCGATTGTGAAAATCCTGATTCTTGCGGTTCCGTTCTATTTTGTTTATGGGGGCCTGCGAAGCGTTGTTGATGCGGCCGCACTGAAGGCGCACAACACAAGAAACATACTAATTTCACTGGCAGTGTTTGTTGTGGTTGTTGCGGTTTTCGAGCTTGAAATATCGCGTGAGCACTTGCTCGAGGCCCTGGCCTTCTCCGTTGTCATTGCCATGGGCGTCCTGGCTGGGTTGACTCTGCGGACGGTCACGCACCTATTTGAGCTCCGCGTGCACTGGAATCGGCTCTTGCCTGGCATTGCTGTCGCAACGGTTTTGGGAGCTTGCAGTTTTGTCTTATCCAAATTCCTTAACTTTCAACCCAATCTTTTTATCTTGGCTTTGTACGAAACATTAGCCCTAGGACTTTATCTCGGGGCGCTGTGGTTGTTGGGATCACCCTGGCTCCGTTTCCTACTCAAAACGATGTTCGTGGGGCAAGCCTTCATTCCAGAGCCGGTTGAGTAACGCGGGTGCAGGGGAATCGCCTCCTGCAGAGGCAGCGAAGCATCGAAGCGCAATTCCCGGCAAAGGTGAAATTCATAAATGTGCGGAATCGTCGGCGTAGTCGCTGAGCCAGGTCGCGTCTCAAGGCATCAGTTGATCGAGATGCGGGACAGCATTTCCCATCGCGGACCCGACGACGCGGGAATCTGGCAGTCGCCGCGCGGAAATGCCATGCTCGGCAGCCGCCGTCTCTCGATTTTGGATTTGTCGCCCAGCGGTCATCAGCCTATGGAAGACGAGGCCAGCGGGTTGGTCCTTGCCTTCAACGGTGAAATCTACAATTACGTCGAACTCGCTGAGGAACTGGCTGCCGCGGGCTGCCGGTTCCGCTCGCGCTCAGATACAGAAGTGTTGCTGAAAAGCTACGAGATGTGGGGCGAGCAATGCCTACAACGGCTGAATGGTATGTTCGCATTCGCCATCTGGGATGAGTCGCGCCAGGAACTGTTTGCGGCGCGCGACCGATTCGGGGAAAAACCTTTCTATTTCTATCTTCACGAAAACAACGACCTGTTTGCGTTTGGTTCGGAGATCAAGGCGCTTATTGCCGGGAGGTTTTTCATTCCGCGTCCCGATCGACGTGCAGTATACGACTTCGTAGCAAGCCATTCGCTCGACGCGGGCAGCAGAACCATGTTCGAAAACGTCGTTGCTCTCCCCATGGCATGCTCGCTCAGGTTTTCTTGGCGCGATCGCCGTCTCAAGATCTCCCGCTATTGGGATCTTGACGGCGAGCTAGATATACGTTTCTCGGACGACCGGCAATATGCCGAGCGATTCCTGGAATTGCTGTCGGATTCTGTAAGGCTCCGTCTGCGCTCGGATGTGCCCGTGGGATCGAGTCTTTCCGGGGGGCTGGACTCATCGACGATCGTAAGCCTTGTCGCCAAGGAGAGTCCGCAAGAGGGCCAGCAAACTTTTTCCGCTCGCTTCGAAGATGAGCTCTTCGATGAGGGGCCACACATTCAACGAATAACGGCTCGGACCGGAGTGCGGAACTACTCTACCTATCCGAATCCGCAGAACCTGCCAGAAGAAATGGAATCGCTCACTTGGCAACAGGATGCGCCTTTTAATAGCTCGAGCATCTATGCGCAGTGGTGTGTGATGCGGCTAGCACATGACTCCGGCGTCACAGTCTTGCTGGACGGCCAGGGGGGAGACGAGGTTCTCGCGGGCTACCATAGTTACTTTAGCGCTCATTTCATCGATCTCCTGAAGAGGTTTCGGTTCCTTAAAGCTGCAGCAGGCCTGCGCCGCTACTCCGATGCGCATGGCAACGGACACTTGCCGTTGATCTTTTCGGGTCTCTTGCCCGCTGACCTGCGGTCTTCCGCGAAGGGATGGTTGAGGCCGCTAGCGATTAGAAAGGACTTTGCGCGAAACTTTGGGCACGCTCCAAGGGCAACGAGAAAGAAATTTAATCATCCTCTGCATCAATCTCTCTACGAAACCCTGACCCAAAGCAGTTTGCCCCAACTATTGCGATATGCGGACCGCAACTCAATGGCTTTCTCCGTCGAGGTTAGACTCCCATTCCTGGATCACCGGCTAGTCGAGTATCTCCTTGCGATCCCGGCTGAACAAAAAATCGATGGGGTCACAACTAAGGCGGTACTGAGGGAGGCGATGTCGGGGATTCTGCCGGAAGAGATTCGGACCCGCAAAGACAAGCTTGGTTTCGCGCCTCCTGAGAGCGAGTGGCTGCGCGGACCCTTGCGGGAATGGGCGGAAGATATGTTTTCTTCAGTGCAGTTTAGGCAGCGGGAATGGGTTGATGTCTCCGCTCTCGATCGCGTGTGGTCGAGATTCAAGCACGGGGAAACGGCGCTGCACGGTGTGCTGTGGCGCTGGCTATCGCTCGAAACCTGGGTGAGGACGTGCCTTGCGCCGAAAGCTATCGTACCGCGTGCTCCTCTGGATGTTGCAAGAAATCCCGCGAAATCCGCCTACGCGTGAAGAATATACCCGTGACACGGACGCGGAGGCTGAAGCTTTCTTTCGTCAACCGGTCAGTCGATGAGTGAAATGATGGAACCGAAAAAAAAGGCGCGGAAGGTGGTGCATCTTACCTCCGTGCATCCGCCCTTCGACGTCCGCATTTTTCATAAGGAATGTAAGTCGATCGCTCGAGCTGGTTACAACGTAACTTTGATTGCGGGTCATGAGCGGGACGAAACAGTTGATGGAGTTCGCGTGAAGGGCGTTTCGCGCTCGTCAAACCGGCTTTCTCGCATGCTGAGCGCAACGTGGGCCATTGGTCGTCAGGCGCTGCACGAAGATGCCGACTTGTACCATTTTCATGATCCCGAGCTCATACCGCTTGGTGTCTTCATGCGCTTTAGGAAAAAGAAAGTTGTATATGACGTGCACGAAGACGTACCAGCCGACGTTGCATTCAAGCACTATATTCCTCGTCCTCTGCGTCGTCCCTTGGCCTGGCTGGCGGGATTAATTGAAATGAAATCTTCGCGATACTTTTCCGCCATCGTACCGGCGACACCTGCAATTAGCCGCCGTTTTCGGTTTCGCCCTGGCGATACCGTCGTCGTCAGCAACTACCCGTTGCTCGATGATCGGTCATTCAATAACCGTCTGCCATGGGCTCAACGCAGTCCTTCGATCGTATATGTCGGTCTTCTTTCGAAGAACCGCTGTATCGGGGAAATCCTGCAAGCGATGGCGCTTGTTCCGAAGAGCCTGGAAGCGACACTGGTTCTAGCGGGAATATTTTCGCCACCTGCGTATGCGCAAGAAGTTGCTGCCAGCGAAGCATGGCCGCGTGTGAAAGCGCTGGGATTCATAGACCATACGCAGGTGGCCCAGCTCCTGAATGAGGCGTGCGCGGGGTTGTGTATATGCCGCTCCGATCCAAACTACGTGGAAGCCTTTCCGACTAAAATTTTTGAGTATATGTCTGCCGGGATTCCGGTAATTGCCTCTGACCTTCCGGAGATACGCGCGATCGTTAGCACGACAAAGTGCGGTCTCCTCGTGAACCATCTTGATCCGAAATCGATTGCGCAGGCGATCGAGTATGTTCTTAATCACCCGCAGGAGGCTGAGCAGATGGGACAGCGGGGACGGGAAGCCGTACTGAACAAATTTAACTGGGCCAACGAAGAAAGCAAATTGCTCGCGCTTTACGAGGAGCTCTTTGACCCGCGGTCCGCGGCCTAGCGTGCAAATGAGGATTGCATCAGTCGTCGGTGCGCGCCCTCAATTCGTCAAGGCCGCGCTGTGGAGAATAGCAGGGCCGGATTCTCTCGGGACATCAGTTCTTGAACTCAACGGGAAAAAGGCCGCATCGAAATGTGTGGAATAGCTGGGATCTTTGCGCCTTCGGGCTTTGATCCAGAAAATTTGATCGCCATGACCCACCTGGTCAAGCATCGAGGACCGGATGGATTTGGATTGGCGTACTTCGGTTTGCAGCCTGATACGCGCGCACAATGCTTCCACGACGAGGACGGACGCCCCGACTTCGAACGCCCCCGCCTGGGGCTCGGCGCCCGCCGGCTGGCGATTCTCGATCTGTCCGAATTGGGCAATCAGCCCATGCAGATTGAAGACGGACAATTGTGGATTACTTATAATGGCGAAATTTACAACTATATCGAGATCCGTGAGGAGCTTGAAGCACTTGGACACCGGTTCCGGACTGGGACGGACACCGAAGTCATTCTGCGGGCATACGGCCAATGGGGAAGTTCGTGCGTAAATCGTTTCAACGGCATGTGGAGCTTCGCGATCTACGATCGCAGAGAAAACCAGCTATTCTGCTCACGCGATCGTTTCGGCATCAAGCCCTTCTACTATTTTGTGAGTCCTGATTTTTTCTTGTTTGCGTCGGAAATCAAGCAGATTTTGCAATGTCCGGGTATGCCTCGAGTCATCAACGAGGTTGTTGCGTTTCAATACTTGGAACAAGGTGTGCAGGACCATACCGGCGAGACATTCTTCTCTGGCATTCGTCAGCTGCAAGGCGGCCATTCTCTCCACATCGACCTTTCCAAGCCGCCTCTCTCGATGCGCATAGAAAAGTACTGGGAACTTCCGCTGACAGAGGGTGAGGATAACGATCGGTCGGAGAAAAGTTACATAGAAAGATTTTCGGAACTCTTCACCCAATCCGTGAATCGACATTTGCGCAGCGACGTGCCGGTAGGTTCGTGCCTCAGCGGTGGCCTGGACTCCTCCTCGATCGTTGCGATCGCTGCAATGTCAAATCGGGGGTCGCAGTTATCCTCGTTTTCGTCTTGTTTTGAGCTGGAAGCGCTCGACGAGCGAGATTTCATTCGAGAAATCGTCTCATCGCAGAAACTTGCTTCCCATTTTGTCTTTCCGGTTGCCGAGGGTTTCTGGAACGATTTGAACTGCCTGATCTGGCATCAGGACGAACCCGTTGGCGGAACAAGCGTATATGCGCAGTGGTGTGTGATGCGGGCCGCGCAGCAAGCTCGTGTCCCCGTGTTGCTCGATGGCCAGGGTGGAGACGAAATTCTTTGTGGCTACCGAAAATTCTACCTTTTTTATCTCTGGCACTTATTAAAACGTGCCAACCCGCGCCTACTGCCAGAGGGCCTCGCATGGATCCTTCGCGTGCGCAGCAACAACTTGAGTTGGACTCATGCCAAAAGATACGTCTCCAGGCCGCAAGGACGGAAGCGGTCCACCGTTGCCCGAGTTTGCTCTCCCGATTTCGTGGACCGCAGCCGAAACATTCCGGCGGCGCAAATTGGGCCGGGGAAGAGCCTTGCCCAGCGCCAAAAGGAGGATCTTGTTCGCTATAGCCTTCCCGCTCTGCTCCATTACGAGGATCGGAATTCGATGGCCCATTCCGTCGAATCGCGTGTTCCCATGCTCGATCACGAGCTCGCAGAGTTTGCCGTGAATTGCCCGCCGGCGCTGAAGCTTCGCAAAGGTTGGACCAAATGGATTTTGCGTGAAGCCCTAAGAGGAATTTTGCCGGATTCCGTGCGTTTGAGGAAAACGAAGCTCGGTTTTGAAACGCCGCAGCGGGAATGGTTATCCAAGGACGCTCGCGGTACCATTCACTCGATGTTGCAACAAAGCGAGCTTGCCGCAGGCCGAATACTTTCCACGGCGAATGTTCGGAATGAATTTCAGAACTTTTTCGCTCGTAAGCCGGGTGCACTGACGGACATCGAGATGTTTCGAGTGCTAAATTTGGAATTGTGGTGCCGAGTATTTAATGCTTCCTAGTGTCGAGGACATGAACAAGTCCCCAATCGGTTCGCAAGGCCGTTTTCAGCAACGAAAACTGAATATTTGGTGGTTCTCACAATACGCCTCGACGGCTGACCAGCAATTCACAGCGCAATTCGACCTTGCCAAGCGATTGGTCGACCGCGGTCACAGAGTTACGTTCTTTGCTTCTGGCTTTAGTCATTACAAGTTCCAGGAAATTCGATTAAAGCCAGGCGAGAAATGGCGCGTAGATGAATTCGAAGGTGTTCGATTCGTGTGGATTAGGACACCTCCTTACACGCGGAATAATTGGAAACGAGCAGTCAACATTTGTGCGTATTCATGGCGAGCCTTTTGGCTCGCTCGAAGCTGGAAAGAAACGCCCGACTTGCTGATTGGGACAACATTTCACCCGCTTGCTTCCCTGGCTGCCTGTGCCACAGCCGCCTCGAAACGCAGGCCGTTTGTATTCGAAGTAAAGGATCTCTGGCCACTGACCGTCATTGAGTTCGGGCGTATTGGCGCACGAAATCCAATGGCGTTGTCACTTACCGTTCTCGAAAGATTTCTTGCTCGCAGGGCTTGCAGGATTATGACCACGCTCCCCGGCGCCGTTGAGTACTACGGTCGACTCGGTATTCCGCCGGAAAAAGTTGTCTGGATTCCCAATGGTCTGGAACTGTCTCGCTACGCGAACTTGTCACCCTATCCCGGCGAGCTCTCGAATCCGTGCACACTTCTTTATGCAGGCGGGCTTGTGTCCGCGAATGCACTCGACACGATCTTGCGCGCAGCCCAGATCCAACAGGAAGAAGGTTCCAGTGTGCGCTTCGTTTTCGTAGGCGGAGGGCAGGACAAAGCCAGGCTGATGGGCTTGGCACGCGAGTTGAAACTAAGAAATGTCGAGTTCCGGGATGCAGTTCCTAAAAGCGAACTGCACCGGGTGATTGAACAAGCCGATGCGCTTCTCCTGAGCATGCGGGATTTGCCGGCACTCTACCGGTATGGGATGAGTTTCAATAAATTGTGCGACTATGCCGCTTCGGGGAGACCAATTCTGTTCGCCGGAAATCCGAGTCACAATCTTGTCGAGGAGTTTCAGTGTGGCATCGTGATCCCGCCGGAGAACCCGCACGCCTTTTCCCTGGCGATCCACCGCTTCGTCGAGATGACGACCGAGCAAAGAGCAGCGATGGGGCGGAATGGAATTCGTTGCGCAAAAGAGCGGTTTGATATGCGCATGCTCGCCCAACGATTGGAAGAGATGCTGATGTCCGTCGCGGACGAATCGAGCGGGCCCCAAGGTTCTGAAGAACACCGCCATCCAGCGAACTCTTCGGAAGTCTCTTCGGGAAAAATAGAAACGCTTTCGCAAACAAATTAGGAATCACATGCGGTGGCGGGAAAATAAAAACATCGGCATCCGCTTTGGCAATTCATCGATTCTTGGGCCGCTGCTCCCGGGCTGCCGGAAAGTGGACTGAATGACTGAGATCGACAGAGCAAATTCGGAGGCGATGACGTCTTCCTGTCTCGACGATGCTGTTGTCTACCGGCGAAATCCGGCGATCAAGGCCATGAAGTCGGTCTTGTTGTCATCGCGCTCCATACTTCCCGAGGCCATTTACCAGCCTCTGTTCGACATTCTGTTTGCGTCCTACAAAGGACTGCTCAGGCAGATCTATTTCCGCAACGTCGCACTTCGCTGGCTTGCGCGCGATCATGCGGGACTTTTCAGAGCAAAGTCCATTTACGATGTCATGCCGTATTCTCTCGTCGGTGCGCCGGGGTTAGAGGCTACATTCGACGCCGCTCTCGATTTGACGAATCGGGGAATTGATGGAGATTTTGTCGAATGCGGAGTTGCTCGCGGTGGTTGCGCCGCATTGCTGGCGAGAGTGGCGGCCGGAAATGTACCCCCTCGGAAAGTGTGGCTTTTCGATTCTTTCGAAGGTCTTCCCTCGCCGACGAGCGAAGACTACGGTCGGAATGGTGAATCAACGGGACGGCATATTCGCCCACTCGAGCGCGGTTCCTGCCTGGGAACCAAAGAGCAAGTGGAATCGCTTCTTTTTTCACGGTTCGGATTTGAACGGGATTCGATTTTTCTTGTCAAAGGCTGGTTCCAGGATACTTTGCCGGTCCAGGCGGGCCGCATCGATCGAATATCGCTCCTTCGAATCGACGGCGATTGGTATGAATCCACAACGTGTTGTCTAGAAAATCTCTACGACAAAGTTGTTCCGGGCGGCTACATCATCGTCGATGATTACGGTGTGTGCTACGGCTGCAAAAAGGCGGTCCACGAGTTTTTTGATAAGAAGAATATCCAACCGCGTTTGATTCCCGATACGCGCGGTGGCGTCCGGTTTTCAAAAGACTCCTGGTGACATTTCACTTTTGGGTTCATGAGCCCATTCGACGACTTCGTGAAACGCGCCGTCGACATTTCGGCGTCGGCTGTCGGGATATTGCTCTTGTCGCCGGTTTTTCTGGTAGTTGCTGCGGCGGTTCGATTGGATTCGAAAGGCCCTGCCTTCTACAAGAGTGTTCGAATCGGGCAGTACGGCAAGCCGTTTGCGATGCGGAAATTCCGCACCATGCGCGTTAATTCCGAAGGCCAGGGCATCACCACCGGGCAAGACGACCCTCGGGTTACGAACGTCGGAAGATTCTTGCGGAGACACAAAATTGATGAGCTGCCGCAGTTGTTCAACGTATTGATAGGCGACATGAGCCTGGTTGGGCCGCGTCCCGATTTTGAGGAACACACATCCGCATATAGCGGCGAGGAAAAGCTCATCCTGACCGTTCGCCCTGGGATCACGGACTATGCGTCTCTCCATTTCTACCAGCTGGATGAGCTTGTCGGTTCGCACGACCCTCATAGGGTCTATGTGGAACGGATTCGATCAGAGAAGAATCAGCTTCGTTTGGCATACGTAAAGAATCAGTCCCTCGGCGAGGATTTCAGGATCTTATTCCGGACTTTATTTCGTGTGGTAGCGGGGCACTGAGTGGAATATCAAAGACTTGGCCAGACACCTATCGTTATTTCTCGCATCGGTTTCGGGTGCGGCCCCGCGAGCGGATACGACTACGGCCCAGTGGACGAAGTCGAATGGCGTGCCGCGGTTCGCCTCGCGGTTGACCACGGTGTGAATTTTTTCGATGTCGCCGACGTCTATGGTTTTGGCAGAGCTGAAGAGATGCTCGCAGAAGCCCTAGGCGAGAGACGCCGCGATATGGTGATCGCCACCAAGTGCGGCCTGACTTGGAATTCCGCGGGTCAGGTGCGCCGCGATCTGAGCCGCGAGAGCGTGCTCCGGGCTCTCGAGGGAAGCTTGCGGAGATTGCGCGTGGACTGTATCCCGCTTTACCAAATTCACTGGCCCGACCCTTCTGTCGCGATTGAAGAGGTGATGGAAACGCTCGCGCGATGCCAGGACGCCGGAAAGATTCAATATCTCGGGGTGGGAAATTTCGCGTTGGATCTTCTGAAACGTGCCGGTTTGGTTCGTAGGTTCGAATCGCACCAGGCTGCTTTCAATCTGCTATTCCGAGAACCGGAGCGGTCAATCTTTCCTTGGTGTGAATCCGCGAATGTATCCAACATTGCGCACAGCGGGCTTGCGCGGGGCTTCCTTGCGGGGCGACGTCCGGCTGGCAGCGATTTTGGTGCGACGGATACTCGCAGGAACAGCCCCTATTTCTCAGGATCCGCCCGTATTGAGAAGCAACAGCTGCTGGATGCAATCCGAAGTGTGAGCAAGGAAACTGATAAGCCATTTCCAAGCGTTGCAATCCGCTGGGTTTTGGATCATCCCCACATCGGTTCGGTACTCGTGGGGATCAAAAACCGCAATCAGGCAGAGGAAAATTTGAAAGCGATCGGCTGGCGGCTAGCACCGGAAACCCGTGAACGTTTCTCTCGCCTCTCCTCCGCGTGTCCGGAGGGGCTTGCGGGCGTTCCGGCCCATGCGGCGGGCTAGCCGTCCTGGCGTCTCAGTCGACATTCCACCAAACATCGACGAATCGAAATTGAGACTCGGTTGGGGTGAAAGAATGGAAAATTTATTGACCGGTTCAGCGTCATCGGCGGCTTTTGCAAATCGCATTCGACGGCGGGTCCTCGAAATGATCTGTCGCGCGAAGAGCTCCCACATCGGGTCGGTTTTCTCGATGGTGGATATCCTCGCCGTGCTCTACGAGAAGGTGCTGCGAGTTGATCCGTCCCATCCAGATTGGATTGACCGTGATCGTTTTATTCTCAGTAAAGGCCATGCCTGCGCCGGACTCTACGCGGCCCTGGCTGAGCGCGGATTCTTTCCGGCGTCCTGGCTCGACGAATTCTTCGCAAATGGCGGTCGTTTGGCGGGCCATGCCACCCACTGGGGCGCGCCTGGCGTCGAGGTTTCGACGGGTTCTCTGGGGCACGGCCTATCGCTCGCTTGTGGCATGGCCATTGCCGGCAAACGTGACAATCTTCTCTACCGCGTCTTCGCGATGCTCAGTGATGGGGAGTGTGACGAGGGTTCAACCTGGGAAGCAGCCCTGTTTGCGCCACACCACCGCCTGGATAACCTCGTTGCCATCATTGACTACAACAAGATCCAAAGCTTCGGAAGGGTCGAGGAAGTCTTGGACCTTGAGCCCCTCGCCAAGAAATGGGAATCGTTCGGCTGGGGAGTTCAAGAGATTGATGGTCACGATTTTTTGCAAATCGAGGAAGCTCTCAGCTCAATACCTCTTCAGCAGGGAAGACCTACCTGCATCATCGCGCACACCGTGAAAGGAAAGGGTGTGAGTTTCATGGAGGACAAGGTCTTGTGGCACTACCGGTGCCCGGATGCCGAAGAGCGCCGGCTGGCTTTTGCCGAGCTGGAGGGAAAGTGAGAGGTGCATTTTTTCGTGCCTTGATGGACCTGGCGGTTCAGGATAAACGGGTCTATCTCCTCGTCGGTGACCTTGGGTTCGGAGTGGCTGAACCTTTCATTCAGAAGTTTCCAGAGCGCTTTCTAAATCTTGGGGTAGCCGAGCAAAACATGACGGGCGTTGCGGCTGGTATCGCCCTCACGGGAAAGATTGTGTTCACATATTCGATCGCGAATTTCCCGGTCTTGCGGTGTCTTGAGCATGTGCGAAACGACGTGTGCTATCACAAGGCCAACGTAAAGATTGTTTCGATCGGCGGCGGATATTCCTACGGAGCGCTGGGCGCGTCGCATCATGCCACGGAAGACCTTGCGATCGCTCGTGCACTCCCTGAAATGGTTGTCGTCGCTCCTGGAGATCCCATCGAAGCGGAAGCTGCCACCCGTGCGATTGCAAAGCATGATGGACCCTGTTACCTGAGACTCGGGCGCGCGGGCGAACCCGCGATTCACGCATCGAACATCAACTTCCAACTCGGACGAGCGATCCGTGTTCGCGAAGGTGACGCGCTGACGCTGATTTCGACCGGGGCGATGTTGCAGACGACCGTCGAAGTCGCCGGAATATTGTCGACAAAGGGAATTTCGGCGCGGGTGGTGAGCATGCACACTCTCAAGCCTTTGGACACCGACGCCGTGCTATCGGCAGCACAAGAGACAAGGGCGATCGTGACGATCGAGGAGCACAGCGTCTCCGGTGGTTTGGGCGGAGCCGTTGCGGAATGCCTCGCTGAATTCGGGGACTCGAGGGTGCCGCTCAAGCGCTTCGGCATTCCATCCTCGTTCCCAGGTCCGGTGGGCACGCAGGAGTATCTGCGCGATCAGTGCGGTCTTTCTTCGATGTCGATTGCCAGATCCTTGGAGCCGCTCTTGAAAGATGTCCAGTCCGCTTCGTTCGCGAAGCAGACAGCAGCCACATCTCGCTGATGCCGAGGCCCACGCCACAGCGGACCGGGGAACCTTCATTCCGTTTTTCAGCCTTTACCTTTAAGGCTCGGTGCTTTTGCCAGATTGTTCTGGAGTTCTGGCGCATGGGTTGCGCCTCGACTCCCCTGGTGCTGGGTGATGAGGTTGTTCGATATGCAGCATTCTAACCTCTTTCCCGGCCATTACCTGTAGCTAGCCGTCAAAAGGAGACCTGCAGATGTCTGAGAAGCTTTATACCAAAGCGAACCAGCTTATCCTGGATGCGGCCGTCGTTGGCGTGTCGTTCGTGCTCGCCTATGAGATTCGATACGACACCGCCGTACCATCGCATCAGTGGCTCCAGTGCTGGGAATTGCTGCTTCCCGTAATCGCCGCGCGACTGGCGTCATACTTCGCCTTCGGCGTTGAGCGCATACCGTGGCGCTACTTCGGCATCGAAGACGTTATTCGAATTGTCCAATCGCAACTCGTGGTGTCAGTCATCTTTGTGGCGCTGCGGTATCTTTCCCCATCGCAATTCATCATCCTTCAGATTCCCACCAGCGTTATCGCCATTGAATTCTTGCTCTCTCTCTCCGGAGCGCTTTGCCTTCGCATGCTCCGGAGGTATATGTATGAGCATCAGGCTAGCAATCAAGTCGTCTCGAATGGGCAGCAGCGCCGCTTGCTATTGATCGGCGCCGGCATGGCGGGAGCTCGCGTAGCCAAGGAGATGGCGCTAAATCCCTCGGTTCAAATCGTTGGCTTTCTGGACGACGATCCCAACAAAATCGGCTGCGTCATTGCAGGTGCAAAAGTCGTGGGAACCACCGGGTTGCTCGCGGAGTTCGTCAAGAAACGAATGATGGATGAAGTACTGATCTGCACGCCTCCCGAATCGCGTGCCTTCTTTAAGCGATTTGCGGCGTTGCTGGAAGACGCAGACGCCCCAATAACCAGCAAGTTTATGCCAACAATCAGCGAGATCATGGATAGCGATGACAAGTTGCATATTTCCGTTGGCTCGGCGAACGGCAACGGCGCCGGAAACGGCAATAGCAATGGCACGCGGGGCGCAGGGGCAGCCGAGAGAGCGCTACCTGATAGATCCGAGATACGAAACAAACGAATCGTCATTACCGGGGGCGCCGGATTCATTGGATCGAATTTGGCGGAACGTTTCGCTCGAAACAACGAGGTCGTCCTGCTCGATCGAACTTTCTCGGACCAGCCCATTCATTTCACCTCGCTCATGTCCAATCCCAACGTATCCGTGGTGGAAGCTGACATCCTCGACGCCAAACGTGTGGAACCTCTGGTTCGGGACGCGCAGATCGTGATTCACGCTGCGGCGATCGTCGGGGTTGGAAGGGTATGCCGCCACCCCCGCGAAACTCTTGAGACCAATTTCTCAGGCACCGCGGGAGTCCTGAAGGCTCTCGACGAAAACCGGCGGCTCGAACGCTTCGTCTACTTTTCCACCAGTGAAGTCTTTGGCGTCAATTCTTTCCGTGTGCATGAGGATGCGCCGTCTCGGGTCGGGCCGGCTGTCGAGGCGCGCTGGAGCTACGCCATTGCCAAGCTGGCCGGTGAACATCTTGTGCAAGCCTACTACCGCCAGTCCGGCACGCCTGTGGTGACCGTGCGTCCGTTTAACGTGTTTGGTCCGCGAAGACTGGGCGCCCATGCTGTGAAGAGTTTCATCTTGAGCGCTTTGGCTGGGACTCCGATCGAGGTTCATGGAGACGGCTCACAAATTCGGTCCTGGTGCTACATATCCGACTTTTGCGACGCCATCGTCGAGATGATTGCGCGGCCGGAAGCTGTCGGGCAGGATTTCAACATCGGAAATCCAGCGAATACAGTCACTGTCCTCCAGCTCGCTCAGCAGGTCGTGCGAATGACACACTGTGATGCGGCGATCAAATTCAGTGAGCACCCCTTCCCGGACGTCGAGATTCGTGTCCCATCGCTTGCCAAGGCGTACACGATCCTCGACTACAAACCGGCCTACGATCTCACCAGGGCCTTGGAGCCCACAATCGACTGGTATCAAAAGCATCTGTCATACTTCCAGCCCCAACTGGCAAAGGCGGTCGCGAAAGTATGAGGCTTGTGTTTGGCCAAGGCTCTGAAACGAATCACAATGGGTATTGAGCGCGGCCACGGCGGAGTCGCTGGCTCAACGGGGATAGCGGTGCTGATCGCTTTCCTCGCTGTGGCCCCCCACGTGTCCGTTGGTCCCTTATTTCCCGCTCCCTATAAAACAGACCAGGCTGACGAAATACACCAGCTTTGGTCGGCGAATGTCGATCCGCCTCTCCGAGCCAGGATTCAGAGTTCCGATCAAGCCTACACAATTGGCCAGGAATTGATTGTGCCTCTGCACGCGGCATTTCGCCTTCGCGACGACGCCTGGGAACGCAGCTTCTCCAACCACTTTTCGCGCTTGGTGTCCGATCCTTCCGTCTTGCCTACCGTTGTCCTTTCTCGTTTGGAGTATTTGTATTTGGCGAGCCAATTTGTGGTTCTTGCCAGGGAAAATGAGCGTCAAGATCTGATTCCTCCCGGGTTGCCGGAGATGCTTTTCGCGGAGGTCTCCAAGTACTGGCGAACCGAATCTGCGTGGCAGTGGGGCCAGAATCCGTTCCCCGGAGGAATTCGCGAGAGGATTCTCTGGAAGCTGAGTCACCGCAAAACGGGGAAAAGCTACTATCGCGCGATGGTCGACGATGACCTCTTTCTTCTCGCGATGGCGGCCGATTTGAAGGCCTATCGCGGAACTCCGGAACAGATGCAGAGGTGGAGTTCTACTCTCGACGAAATCCTTGCGATTGCATTCAAAGTGTATTCCGAAGAGGGTGTTTTCCGGCCCGGCGGTGGTTGGCTCTTTCAGCCCGGCGTGTGGGCCGATCATCCCGAGTATCAGTACGTTGGAAACCCGGCGATTCATCCTGGAATGTCTCCTGCGCCAGTCCGCGGAATTGCTGCGGACAGTTCTCATTCCATGCGATTTGCCGCATGGCTGACTAGCTTTGTGCAGGCATATCCTCCCGGTAGCGACACGCAACGCTTTTATGCAGGTTTGAGGGAAGGATTGGAGAAGCAATTCTTCGAGAAAGTTTTGATTCAGCCGTCCGGAGACCGCCCATGCTATCTCCTCAATAATTTTATGGACGGCTCGAATGGCGTGTATCGATGGAACTACAGTTCTGTCGGTAGCGGAAATGGCTATGGGCCGTACGAGTTATCCGGCTCGTTCCTGCTCGGGTGGTGGTCACTTCTGGACACACAGCGAATTCGAGAGGTTTATGCAGAATCAGCGAAGAAGTTCCCGTGGCCGCATGAATGCTTGGATTTCTACCTGGGGCCAGCCACGACCGGTTCACACCCAACTGCCTCCTATGATCCTCAGTCCCCGACGATGCGTTTATGGCATACTCTCGTTATGCTCGCTTCGGAACACTAACTTTTGAGATTCTCTATCGCGCTCGGAGATTCCTCGAGAGTATGAAGGAAGGGTTAGTGTGAAGCGTTCACTTGGGATGTACGTTTGACCATTCCATCGTTGCCACAGGTCCTCCTGACATGGCTGAGCGAAAGGAGCTCGCGTGCAGCCCCCCAGAATTTTCCTAGCTAGTGCAAGATATGCCATCGCCAGCATAATTCTGATGGTTTGCCTCAACGGATGTGCCTCTTATGCGCCTGCATTCTCCGTAAAGCCCAATTGTGCAGGTATGTCGCCGAATAGTCTTGCCCTCTACGATAGTCTTCTGCAGCAGGTCTTGGATCAGCCCACTCGCGAACCTGCGAATAATCTTAGCGGAAATATAGTCTGGGGAACTCGCTACTACATGGAATCTCTGCTCGACGCGTATGAGGCGACCGGTAATCCAAAGTATATTCAGGCGTTCGTGACCACCGGCACCTCCGTGATGAATGAAATGCAGAGCATCTCCGTTGTGGATGTCCCCGATCCGAGTGCGCCGGGCAGCACAATCGATTCGCCTGTCATCAGCGTCGTCGGCTGGCCTACCCAGCTCAATAGCTTCAGCGAATCTGTCGCGGTTCCGACCCTAACCGGGCAAGTCTCCATCAACATTCAGAACTTACAGCCGACGAGCCCGGAGGGTCCGGTGTGGTTTGAAGTCACTCAGCAGACGGCTACCAACCTCGTACTGGATTGGGTTGGGCCGACTCAAACTCTCGAAACTCACACGGTCCAAAACCTCTCGGACTTGTCTTCGCTGGCTTCGATTCCGCTGATCGAAGGACAATCGTATGGAAGGATCAACCCTACCGGGCTAGGCCTTCCCGCACCAGGAACCTACCAAGTAACTTCACCCATCCATACGATTTGGCACGAGCAAACAGGCGGAATTCTGCTTCCATTCGTTCGTTTCCTGTTTATTGCAAGAAATCATCCCGGACTCGCCAATCCCGCCACCGTCGCGCAGTGGAGTTCTCAGGTTCTGAAGATTGCTGGAAGTTATGAGGACGAATTTGTCTCCGACGGAACTGGCGGTCTGCTTTTCCAGAATCCGATTTGGCTTCCAAACGCTCTCGCTGGGACCTATGTAGCGGCCGATTATATCGCCGTCGAGGCCGAAGTGCGGATGTTTCTCTATGCGCTTACTGGAAACGTCAGCCAACTTCAGATCGCTAAGGGTCTGGTAGCTCATCAGAAGAAGTATCACTGGCAGACAAGTACTGAGGGATGGCTGCTTCTGAAATCCTGGCCGTGCTTTATCTCCTGGTCGACGCCTGCCGACGCTCCGGTTGGCAGCATTTGGGATGCGTTCGTTTCCGATAACACCTCGCCTTCCACTGTCGAAGACGGTGCGACTTTCGTCGATCTGTTCCACTACGCAAATGTCTTGGGGCTCTCCTCTTCGTTGGGAATCACACCTGACATATATTCCGCGAATCAAAACACGCTTGAGCAGTATCTTTTCGCGAACACGCCCGAGGTCACGACGAGACTCTCTGGCATTTTGCGCGGAAGCTATCCGACGCTGGGTGCGACCGCGAGTGATCCGCCTAGTTCGTCCCAATATACATTTTCGGGCGCCTGGTATGTGGCGCCTGAGGTGGCTAACGAGGAATACGTCAACGCCAATTGGAGCTGGATGCTTCAGTACGCCCAATCTCCGCAGGGCGCAC
>Ga0182015_10002428_pt1 | contig 22423 bp, 19 predicted proteins | sample 712P3MmetaG_FD_120478 | JGI IMG/M metagenome (GOLD analysis project Ga0182015, IMG submission 120478) | Permafrost microbial communities from Stordalen Mire, Sweden - 712P3M metaG | ecosystem: Environmental > Terrestrial > Soil > Wetlands > Permafrost | place: Sweden: Stordalen | collected...
TGCGCGAGGCGGCCGCCGCGGCAGCAGTGATCGCACTCGATCCCGGCTAATCCGGTCCCCGGCGATCCGGTTCTGGGCGATCCGGGTCTCAGGCGATCCGGACGCGCGGGTCGAGCAGCGCGTAGGCCATGTCCACGATGATGTTGGCGACGACCACGAACGCGGCGGCGACCAGCACAAAGCCGATGATCACCGGCAGGTTGCCGGTGTCGATGGCCTGGACGGAATCGAACCCGAGGCCAGGGAGGCTGAACACCTGCTCGACGACGATGACGCCGCCGAGCAGCGCGCCGATGTCGATACCGAGCTGAGAGACGACCGGGGTGAGCGCGGCCCGCAGCCCGTGCCGCAGGATCGCCCGGCGCTCGGACAGGCCCTTGGCGCGGGCGGTACGGATGTAGTCCTCGCCCATCGTGTCCAGCAGCGACCCGCGCGACAGCCTCGTGTAAACGGCCGCCTGCACGGTGGCGAGCGTGATCCAGGGCAGGATCATGTGCCCCAGCCACGGGATCAGGCCGGTGGACAGGCCGGCGTAGCCGGTCTGGATCCAGGTGATGCCGTGCTCGTTCAGCGGCAGGAAGATAAAGAGGATCAGCAGCTCGCCGAGCACGAACACGGGCATCGAGATGCCGGCCAGGACGCCCACGGTGGCGGTCCGGTCGAAGAGGCTGCGGGCCCTGGTGGCGGACAGGACACCCACGCTCAGCCCGACGATCAGCCAGAGCACCACGCCGCCGACGACCACCGAGGCGGTGATCGGCAGGTCCTGCGCGAGGATGGTCTTGACCGGCACCTGGCTGTAGTACGAGAAGCCGAGGTTCCCGTGCGCCGTGTTGTCAATGAAATGCAAGTACTGCACGCGCAGCGGCAGGTTCAGGCCGAGGTTCCTGATCACTTCGGTGATTACCTGCGGCGTGGCCGCCCGGCCGGCCAGCTCCCGGGCAACCACGGTGACCGGCCTGGTGAAGAACAGCAGGAACGTGCCGGTGGCGACGACCCACAGCACGATGATCCCGGTCAGGATCCTGCGGACGAGGAACCGCGCGAGGTCCATGGCTGACTCAGCTCGCTATCTACGGGGCCGGCGGCATGGGCTGCCGTGGCGGGTCAGGGAACTCGGGCGACGGGCCGCCCGCCACGGCGGGCACAGCGGCCCTGGCCGACCGCCTTCTGCGGCGCTGGCTGCCCGCGGCGAAGATCCGCTCGGTCCGCGGGTCCATCGCGTCCCTGATCCCGTCGCCGAGCAGGTTGAACGCCAGCGTGGTGACCAGCAGCGCGATCGAGGGGAAGACCACATACCACCAGGCGACGGTGTAGTAGTTCTGCGCCTCGGCCAGGATGCTGCCCCAGCTCGGCGTCGGCTCCGGGATGCCGATGCCGAGGAAGGACAAGGTGGCCTCGAAGATGACGGCGGTCGGGATGTACAAGGTCGCCAGGACGAGCACCGGGCCCAGCAGGTTGGGCAGGATGTCGATGAACATGATCCGCCACGGCCCCGCGCCCAGGGACCTGGCCGCCTCGATGTACTCCTTCTCCTTCAGCGAGAGCGTCTGGCCGCGGACGATCCGGGAGATGCCCGCCCAGGAGAAGAACGAGATGACCCCGAGCACGATCGTCAGGCTCGGGCTGAAGATCGCCGCCAGCGCGAGCGCGAGCACGATGAACGGAAACGCCAGCACGGTGTCGATGAACCTGGCGAGCACGGTGTCCACCCAGCCGCCGAAGTACCCGGCGACCAGGCCGACACTGACCCCGGCCACGGTCGCGATCGCGGTGGTGACGATCCCGACGAACAGCGAGATCCGTGCTCCGTAGAGGATCCGGATGAACAGGTCGCGGCCGATGTAGTCGGTGCCGAGCAGGAAGCCATGCGTGCCGGGCCCGACCGGCGCCCCGGTGCTCGTCGTGCCGGTGTTCGTGAATGCCTGATCCGGGGCGTGGTGGTAGAGGGACGCGAACAGCGGCGCCGTGATGGCCAGGATCACCATCACCAGGATCACCACGATGGAGGCGATGGCTATCTTGTCGTGCAGCAACCGGCGCCAGGTGAGCTGCCACTGGCTGCGGCCCTCGATCGCCTGCTCGGGCGCCGACTCGGCCGAGGCGGCCTGGAACTCCAGCGAGGTGACGCTCATCGTCGTTCCCTTCCTGCCACCCTGGCCAGGGACTCGCCTGCCTCCACCGGGAAGTGGCAGGCGGTCTGGTGCGTGGCCGGGTCACCCGCCTTGACCTCCAGCACCGGCTCCTGCTGGCCACACAGTTCCTGCGCCTTCGGGCAGCGCGGGTGGAACCGGCAGCCGTCCGGCGGGTTGATCGGGGACGGCACGTCGCCGGTCAGGATGATCCGGCGGCGCTCGGCGGCCGCGTCCGGGTCAGCGGCCGGGGCGGCGGACAGCAGCGCGGCGGTGTACGGATGCCGGGCGGTCTCGTAGACCTGGTCCTTGGGCCCCGACTCGGCGACGCGTCCCAGGTACATCACGGTGACGTCGTTGCTGACGTGCCGGACGACTTCCAAGTCGTGGGCGATGAACAGGTAAGACAGGCCGAAGTCGCTTTGCAGGTCGGAGAGCAGGTTGAGCACCTGCGCCTGGATCGACACGTCGAGCGCGGACACGGGCTCGTCACAGATGATCAGCTTGGGCCGGAGCGCGAGCGCGCGGGCTACCCCGATCCGCTGCCGCTGGCCGCCGGAGAATTCCGCCGGGAAGCGGTTGAAGTGCTCGGGGTTGAGCCCGACCCGCTCCATCAGTTCCTGGACGGCTTTCTTGCGCTTGGCGCCGGAGGCGGTCTTGTGCACGGCGAACGGGTCGCCGATGATCGCGCCGACCCGCCGCCGCGGGTTCAGCGAGCCGTACGGGTCCTGGAAGATCATCTGGATCTCCCGGCGGAATGGCCGCATGGCGCCGCGGGACAGGTTGGTGATGTTACGGCCCTCGAACGTGACCGTTCCCGAGGTGACCGGAATCAGCCCGGCGATGCAGCGGGCCAGGGTCGACTTGCCGCAGCCGGTCTCGCCGACCAAGCCGAGCGTCTGGCCCCTGCGGATCACCAGCGATACCCCGTCCACCGCCTGGACCTGGCCGACGGTCCGCCGGATCAGGCCGCCGCCGCGTACCGGGAAGTGCTTGACCAGCTTGTCTACCCGCACGAGCACGTCGTCTTCCATGGCCGCCTCCGGTGGCATGGCCGCGGCGGCGCCGCGCGGCGGCATGTCGCTCATGCGATCACGCTTCCCTCGGACTCCGGTCGTTTCGCGATCTCCTCGGCGATCTTCATGGCCGCCTCGTTGCGGCCCCGCTCGACCGCTCGGCGGCGAAGTTCCTCTGCCTCTCCGGCCAGGCCGGCTGCCGTGGCGGGCAGCCAGCACGCGGAGAGGTGGCGGCCGTCGTCGCTGACCGGCGCCAGCCGGGGCTGGTCGGTCAGGCACTTATCCATCACGTACGCGCAGCGGGGGTGGAAGGCGCAGCCGGACGGCAGCTGGATCAGGCTGGGCGGCTGGCCGGTGATCGGCCGCAGCCGTTCCCCGGCCGCGGAGCTGTTCGGGATCGACTCCAGCAGGCCCTTGGTGTAAGGGTGGTGCGGCTGGTAGAAGATGTCGTGCTTGCCGGCCTTCTCGGCGGCCCTGCCCGCGTACATGACCATCACGTCGTCGGCGATGTCCGCGACGACGCCGAGGTCATGAGTGATCATGATGAGAGCCGTGTCGGACTCCTGCTGAAGCCGGAGCAGCAGGTCGAGGATCTGCGCCTGGACGGTGGCGTCCAGCGCGGTGGTGGGCTCGTCGGCGATGATCAGCTTGGGGCTCAGCGACAGCGCCATCGCGATCATCGCGCGCTGCCGCATCCCGCCGGAGAACTGGTGCGGGTAGTCGTTCACCCGCTCGGCAGGCCGCGGGATCCCCACCCGGCCGAGCAGGTCGATCGCGCGCGCGGTGGCCTGCTTCTTGCTGACGGACTTGTCGTGCGACCGGATCATCTCGACGATCTGCCAGCCGACCTTGTAGAGCGGGTGCATGCTGGTCAGCGGGTCCTGGAAGATGACGGCGATCTCCGCGCCGCGGACCTTCCGCAGCTGGTCCGGCCGCAGTGTGAGCAGGTCGGTGCCGTCGAAGACGGCCTTCCCCTGGACCTGGCCACCCTGGGTCAGGCCGAGCAGGGTCTGGGTGAGAACGGTCTTGCCGCTGCCCGACTCGCCGACGATGCCGATCGTCCGGCCGTTGTCAACGCTGAACGATACGCCGCGCACCGCCTGCACGAGGCCGTCGGCGGTGGGGAAACTGACCCGGAGGTCGGTCACCTCGAGCAGGCTCACTAGTCCCTCCGATGCGGCTGCCCGGCGGCAGTCGGACGCGCCTGGCGCCAGGTCCCGGACGTACCTGCCGCACCACGAGCTACTTGGCGTCGCCCGGGATCAAGAGAGTAACTGTTATTCCCGGTGCCCGGATCCGGCCGGGTATGGCTAGTGCATACCCGGCCGGATATTCGGGCTAACTTGATCAGGGAGTGCTCGGGCTGAGCCAGATGTTGGTGATGTCCGGACCGCCGATGTTGGGCTGCCAGGCGATGGCCGTCGAGCCGAGGTTGTGCACCCTGGTGCTGGTGTAGTACGGCTGCAGCTGGTTCAGCAGCGGGACGATGACCGCGTTCTTCATGACGGTCTCGTCCGCCTGGTGCCAGAGCGTCCCCGCGGCCGACAGCGTCGTCGCTGCCTCGGCCTGCTTGATGGTGGCGTCCAGTGCCGGGTTGTTGTAACAGCCGTAGTTGTTGGTGTTGACCACGCAGTTGGTCTGGAACAGCGGCGCGATGACCGTGCGGCCGTTGTTGCCGAACCAGTCGGGGAACCAGCCGGGCTGGCCCATGTCCCAGGTGCCCGCCTTGTTGTTCTCCGGCGAGTTGCCGAGATCGACGAAGAAGCTCGACCCTGGCTCCGCCTTGCCCTTCAGGTTGACGCCGCAGGGCTTCAGGCTCGCCTGGAGTGACACGAACGTCTGCGTGTCGGAGCTGTCGTTGGGGTACAGGTAGGTGAGCGACAGCCCGTGCGGGTAGCCGGCCGCCGCGAGCATCGACTTGCACTTCGCCGTGTCGCCGTTGCCGTTGTTGTCCGGGTAGAGGTTGTAGTTCTGGTAGCCGACGTTGCCCGGCGGGATCGCGGTGTTGATGATCTGGGTGACCGTCGGCCCGCCGAACACCTTCTGCACGGCGACCTTGTTGATGCCGTACTCGATGGCCTGGCGTACTCCCAGCTTGCCCATCGCGCCGCCACTGTTCGGGCTGCGCAGGTTGAACACCACGTACGGGAAGGTGTTGCTGTCCGGCCAGACCTTGAACTTAGGGTCGTGCTTGGCCAGCAGGCCGGGGATAGCGGTCGCCGAAGTGGTGCCAGGGTCCGCGCCATCGATGTCGAAGGTATCCGCCTGCTCGTCCGCCAGCTGCGTCTGAGCCGAGGCGACCCCGTCCGTCTCCGTGATCTCCTTCACGTACTGGTGCCTGATCGGGTCGGTGGACTGCTTCCAGGCAGGATTGATGTTCATCGTCAGCGACTTGCCGGGCACGTACGAGGTGATCTGGTACGGCCCGTCGGAGATGGTGTGCGTGGCCTGCTGCAGGCTGTTCGGCACGTAGGCGTCGTACTCCACCGGCCTGGCCGACGTGAACGGTATCGCCATCATGTACAGGAAGTCACTGGCCGGCGCGGTCAGGTTGACCTTCAGCGTCATGGGATTCGGCGCGGACAGCCCGGAGATGGTGTGCGTGTTCTGGAAGTTCGCGATGTTCGTGGCCGTCGGCGCATGCGACTTCACGGCGAAGTACGCGGCCTCCTCGTTCGAGTACTTCGTCATGCCGGCAATCGTGGCCTGGTAGTAGAGCGGGTTGCCGACCGGGCTCACCGGGTTCGAGAACGCCTTGAACTCCCGGATGAAGTCACTGGCCGTCACCTGCCGCGCGGGGCTGGTGTTCCAGTCCACGCCCGGCCGGATGTGGAAGGTGTAGGTCTTCCCGCCGTTGGTGATGCCGCCGTTCGCGGTGCTTGGCACGACGGTCGCGACGTCGGCGGCCGGCGTGGTCGCCTTCTTCCAGCCGGGGCTCGTCAGGCTCGTGGGCACCGCGTAGGGGTAGGCGAGCAGCTGCCGGGCGTAGGCACGCTCGAGCAGGTAGTCGGCGGTGTAGTAGGCCGGCACCGTGTCGATGTGGTCGGGTCCGGCGGCCGCGACGATCCGCAGCGTGCCCGCGGGCTTGCTGGGCGGGCCGGCGGCGGCAGCGCCGCCTCCCGAGGTCGAAGCCGACTTCCCGCATGCGGCAAGCCCGCCAGCGGCCAGTAGTGCCACCGTCAGGGCGGCGACTCGCTTGGTCATAGGTGTCATGAGCGGACTCCTTCGGGCCTGACGACATGCGCAGGCAGGTGTGTGGTCACCCTTAGTGGGTACACGCACGGCGGGAGGCTGTCTACCCGCCAGGACGAAGCGGTCGAAAGCATTTACGGAACCGCAACCGCACCGTGACCATGCCTCCCGCCAGGGCACCTCTGGCGTCATCCCGGCCATCCGGCACCGCGTGCCCGTTCAGCCATCCCCGGCCGTCCCTGCCGCCCTCTTGCCGGGCGGCGCGCCCCCTCGCATAGGCGATGCGCCACCTCGCATGGGCGAGGCGCTCGGGCAAGGCAGCGCGCCGCCGCCGCGCCCGCGCATGATCCTTCCGGTCCGCCGCGGCCCGTGCTACATTGCTGCCCAAGATTTCCCCATGAAAACGATAGGATTAATAGGATGAAGGCTCTTGCGGATACCCGGATCCCAGTCAGCCAGCAGCGGCTCGGCCGCATGGTCGGCGCCATCGCGGCGCAGCCGGCAAGCTGGCGCGACATCGTCCGGTTCGATGCGGGCCAGCGCTGGTACCGCCGCCTTGACCTGACGGACGAGTACGAGGTGTGGCTGCTGAGCTGGCTGCCCGGCCAGCACACCGGCTTTCACGACCACGGGGAGGCCGTGGGCGCGTTCGCGGTCGCCCGCGGCCGGCTGACCGAGCGCACCGTCCCGGCCGTGCGGCCCAGGCCGCGGAGGCGGGCCTTCGCGGCCGGCGACATCAGGCCGTTCGGGGCCGGCCACGTGCACGATATGGTCAATGCCTGCGCCGGGCCGGCCGTCAGCGTGCACGCGTACTCCCCGCCGCTCACGGCGATGCGCCGCTACGAGCTGACCGCGGCCGGCCTGGTCTACACGTCCACCGAGCACGCGGAGCTGAACTGGTGACCATCGCACCGCCTGATGGCGCCCGCACGATCGACCAGGTACTGGCCGAGGCGCGGAGCCGGCTTGACCGGCTGAGCCCGGCGGCGGCGATGGCGGCCAGCCGGGACGGCGCGCTCATCGTCGACATCCGCCCGGCGGCGCAGCGCGCGGCCGAGGGCGAGGTGCCCGGCAGCCTGGTCGTCGAGCGCAACGTCCTGGAGTGGCGCTTCGACCCCGCCTCCAGCGCGCGGCTGCCGCTGGCCCGGTATGACCTGCGCGTGATCATCATGTGCTCGGCGGGCTATACCTCCAGCCTGGCCGCGGCCGCCCTGCAGGACCTCGGCCTGCGGAACGCGACGGACCTCGATGGCGGCTTCCTCGCCTGGGCCGCCGCCGGGCTGCCGGTCGGCCCGGCCGGTCACAGCATCGACAGCTGAACGCCCTGGCTGGCCGCGGCCCGGCCCGGCCGGGCCGGCCGGCGGGCCGGCCGGAGCCGGCCCGCGCTGGCCGGGCTGGCCCGGCCGACGCCGTACCGCCCGGCCAGCTCCCGCACCTGCTCGGTGATATGCCGCTGGTAGCCGCGGGGCGCGTACGCGCGCGTCCCGTACAGCCCCCGGTACCGCGGCACGAGTTCCGGATGCTGCTCGCCGAGCCAGCGCAGGTACCACTCGCGGGCGCCCGGCCGCAGGTGCAGCACGATCGGGCTGACGTGCGCCGCGCCGGCCGCTGCGATCTGCCGTACGGTCGCCTCCAGCTGGCCGGGGGAGTCGGACAGGAACGGCAGCACGGGGCCCATCAGCACGCCGCACCGCAGGCCGCGGCCGGTGATCGTAGCGCACGCCTCCAGCCGCCGCTGCGGGCTCGGCGTGCCGGGCTCGACCGACCGGCAGAGCTCCGGGTCGGCCGATCCGACCGACAGGTTCAGCCCGACGTCGGTGACCTCCGCCGCCCCGGCCAGCAGGTCCAGGTCACGCAGGATCAGGGTGCCCTTGGTCAGGATGGAAAACGGGTTGGCGGCGTCCCGCAGTGCCGCGATGATGCCGGGCATCAGCCGGTAACGGCCCTCGGCCCGCTGGTAGCAGTCCACGTTGGTGCCCATCGCGACGTGCTCGCCCGGCCAGCGCGGCGCGGCGAGCTCCCGCCGGGCCAGCTCGGCCGCATTCACCTTGACCACGACCCGCGAGTTGAAGTCGGCCCCGGCGTCCATGTCGAGATAGGTGTGGGTGTTCCTGGCGAAGCAGTTGTGGCTCACCACGCCGTCCGCGATGAAGTCGCCGGTCCCCGTCGTGATGTCGAACATCGGCAGGTCCAGGCCGAGCGGCTCGACCGAGACCACGCCCAGCCTGGCATCACCCTTGATTGCCGTGCCCGCGATCGCGGGCTTGCGGGTGATCGCGGGGCCCATGGTGTGGAAGTACCTGAGCGCCTCCTTCGGGCCGCCGCGCAGCCGGACATATGCCATCCCGTTCGGGCGACTGGTCCGCTCGATGACGGCGTCAAAGCCTAGCGACCGCATGGACAAGATCGTCCTGGCGATGAATTCCCTGTCCGTGTTGCCAATCCGCAAGATTCCCCGGCCGTAGCTGCCCGCTGCGTCGAAGCACCCGGCCAAGAACCCCTTCCTCCAATCGGGACTTGGCGCGAGTGGCCATTCGATGAGCCACTCGATCGCCCGCACCTGGTCTCGGCTGGACGCGGGTATTGCCGCCATGCGTCGCCGGGTGGCCGATTCTTCGGCGAAGATGAACTCGGTGGTCCTAATGCCGACGCTTGCGAGGTAGTTGCGCGTCCGGTCAAGGGCTTCGGTGTCGATGGGCGCCAGCCGGAACCGGTAGAGCTCACCCAGCGCGCGGCCGGGAGCCTGATACGTGTAACGGGCGATGTTGGCATCGCCGCGGACCATGCCGCACAGGTAGCCGCGGCGGTAGTCGGCGGACTCCTTGGGCGGCTCTGCGAAGGCGCCCACGCCCATCAGCTTGTCGTTGGGGGTCAGGTGCGGCCGACGGGCAGCGCCCTGCTCCGTGCCCGTGACATGCTTCCAGCCGCGGCCGGTGAGGAAGCGGTGGTCACCGCTGCAGATGAGCTGGGTACCGTCCTCCAGCGCGACCCGGTACGCCGACTTGATCGTAGACCAGTGCGCGAGCACCTCGGTGATCACGTACCGGCGGTACGAACCCTGGCGGACCGTGCCGTAGATCGCGTCGCCGACGTGAACCTCGGCCAGAGCCTTGGTGCGCCCGTCGGCCATCAAGATCCGCGTCTCACCCGCCAGGCAGTAGGCGCAGGCGTGCGAGCAGCCGCGATAGGGGTTGATCGTCCAGCGGAACGCCATCGGTGAGGCCGGCGGCACCTTGTTGATGATCGTGCGGGCGCGCACCTCGTAGAAGGTCATGCCGCGGAAGCCCGGGGTGTCGAAGGTCCTGGCCACCGCGCCCGTCTCGAAGAGCGGGAGCGCCGTCGCGCCCGGCCGGCCACCCGGCGCGGCGCTGCCGCGGCCCGGCGCTGTCTCGCCGCGGCCCGGATCGCCGTCATGGTCCCTCAGGTTGTCCCAGCGCACCGGTCCAACGATAGAACAGCAGTTCGATTCAGGCAAACACGTATTCGACGGCAGGTGCCGTTTCCTGCCGGAACGAGATGGCAAAGAGCGGATAAAAATCTTGTGGTGGGGGATAGTAGAAGTCAGTCCCCACTGGTGCGCTGGGCGGGAGGTGGCGCCATGGCGCTTTCCATGGAAGAGCAGCGCATTCTCGCTGAGATCGAGCGCCAGCTCGCCGAAGACGATCCGTCGCTGGCCGCGGGCCTGGCGACGTTCCGCCGTCCGGGCCTGACGGCCCGTCTCCGCACCCCGCGGGGCCGGATGCTGGTTTCCCTGTTCGTCGTTGCCGCCGTCGCGCTGCTGTCGCTGATGGTCTACTCGCTGATGCCGCTCCGCGTCGTTCCTGACCGTGGCGTGCATCAGCCGGGGCAGGCCAGTGCGACCGCGCAGGCGAGGAGCAAGGCGCCAGCGGGGGCCACGACGGGAAAGCCCGGCAGGACGGCCCGGCAGGCGCCCAGCCCGATAGCCGGGAAGCCGGCCGGCTAGCGGCGTCAGGCTTCGCGCCACAGCTGCAGCAGGTACTGCTCCAGACCGTCCAGCTGCTTGCGGGCCCGCTGGAAGTCATCGCCGAGCGGGTCGAAATCGCGCTCGAAGAGCTCGCCGTACAGGCGGACGACTTCCGCCCGGTTCCGGGCATAGACCCGGATGCCGTAATCGCCCACGCCGCCCGCCAGGCGCAGGCTGCGGATGGCGTGCCCGGCGGACCCCATATCCACGCTGAGCTGACCGCGCAGGTAGAGGACGCACTTGGCCTCGTCCTCGTACCCGTCGCTGAACGCCGGCGGCGCGCTGTCCCACTCCTCGATGGTGACCCGCACCCCGACGTTCTCCTGGAGGCTCATCACCAGCATCTGGTCCCGGTTAGAACTGACCAGGGCGTCGTTCGATGGAGCCGGACCACTCCGTGCGTCCGGCTCATCCGTCGCGTCATGGATCCGGAACATCCGCCGGTCAGGGAAGACCGGTATCTCGAGCCGGAGCAGCCTGCGACTCACAGTGCCCCCCTCATTAAGGCGCAGCATCGCACCTACTAGCATGCCTGAATAGATGCGGCAGAGGCGGGCAATGGGTCACAAAGGTGCAGGTGTGACTCTGTGTTGTGGTATCTAGCAGTCCGTTAGGTCCCTTCCGATGGGCTTTGGCGGCTATCCTCCCCGTCATGACGGAGCCTGGCGCTGACCCTACCGGAATCACTCACCGGGACCTGGATGTGCGTGGCCTGCGGATGCATGTCGCCGAGGCGGGCAGCGGGCCGCTGGTGCTGCTGCTGCACGGCTTCCCTGAATCCTGGTACTCCTGGCGTCATCAGCTGACCGCGCTGGCCGCGGCCGGATTCCACGCCGTGGCGCCGGACCAGCGCGGGTACTGCCGCACGGATCAGCCCGCCAGCCCGGACGCCTACACGATCCTGCACCTGAGCGGCGATGTCATCGGGCTGATGGACGCGCTCGGCGGGCAGCAGGCGGTGGTGGCCGGGCACGACTGGGGCGCGCCGGTGGCCTGGCACACCGCGCTGCTGCGGCCGGACCGGGTCCGCGGGGTGATCGGGCTGAGCGTGCCCTACCGCCCGCGCGGGCGCGCGGCGCCGATCGCGGCCATGCGGGCCGGTCTCGGCGATGCCTTCTACATGGTGTACTTCCAGGAACCCGGCGTGGCCGACGCCGAGCTCGCCCGCGACCTGCCCGGCACCTTCCGCAAGCTGCTGTTCAGCGCCTCGGGTGACGGGCCGGGCGGGCTGCCGCTGGTACCGCCCGGCGGCGGGTTCCTGGACATCTGCGCGGACCCGCCGGCGCTGCCCGGCTGGCTGACGGAGCACGACATCTCCGTTTTCGCCGCGGACTACGCGGCGGCGGGCTTCACCGGCGGGCTGAACTGGTACCGGAACCTGGACCGCAACTGGGAACTCACCGCTGCCTGGCACGGCGCGCCGGTCACGGTGCCCGCCCTGTACGTGGCCGGCCAGCGCGATCTCGTGGTGAACTTCCCCGGCGCGCGCGAGCAGCTGCCGCGGCTGCGCGAGTACATCCCCCGGCTGCGGGACACGGTGCTGCTGCCCGGCTGCGGCCACTGGACCCAGCAGGAACGGCCCGCCGAGGTCAGCGACGCGATGATCGGCTTCCTGCGCGGCCTGGACTGACCGGGCACCTCAGCCGGGCTTGGCCGGCGGCAGCCCGGCCCGGTTGCGCGCCTCCGCCCACAATTCCGCGTAGCAGCGGGCCGCGGTGCTGCGCGGCGCGAATGCGGCCACCGGCGCGCGCCGCACCGACATCTGCTCGATCAGCGACAGGGCCGGGATGACCGTGGCGGCCACATCGGATCGCTGCCCGGGCAGCGCCGCGGCGATCTCCTTATGCAGGCTCTTGCGCCGGTCGATCATGGAGAAGAACGCGAGGATGTCCGGCCGGTCGCCGTCGAAGCCGGCGATGAACTCGGTCAGCTGGTCCAGGGTGCGGACCGACAGGGTGGTCGGGATCAGCGGTACCAGCAGCGCGTCGGCGGCGTGCAGGACGCTCTCGGACAGCAGCGAGATGCTGGGCGGGCAGTCCAGGAAGACCACGTCATACTCGGCCCGCAGCGGCCCGAGCAGGCGGCTGAGCTTGCGCGCGGGCTTCTTCGCCGCGTCCAGCAGCAAGTCCAGGTTCCGGTAGGTGAAGTCGGCAGGCAGCAGGTCCAGGTTGTCGAAGTCGGTGCCCTTGATCGCGCCGTCCAGGGTGCGGGTGCCCTGGATCAGCGCCTTGCCGCCGCCCTTGACCCGCGGCCGGACGCGGAACAGGTAGGTGGCAGCCGCCTGCGGGTCGAGGTCCCAGAGCAGCACCCGGTAGCCGTCCTTAGCCGCCAGGTAGGCCAGGTTGACGGCGGTGGCGGTCTTGCCCACCCCGCCCTTGATGTTGTACGTGGCGAATATCTTCATGACGCCGCCGTCTGCGTCATGGCCAGGATCCGGCGCTGGCTGGCCGGGCTGGCGAAGTCGCGGAACCGCCCGGCGAACTCGCCGCGGGCCTGCCGCTGGCGGACGGCGAGCCCGGCGGCCACTTCTCCCATCGCGAGCAGGGTGGCGGCCGGGGCGGTCCGCTCGTCCATCATCTGGGCGGCGAATGCCCGGAGCTCGCCGCGCTGCACCTCGGTGTCCTGGAACTCGCCGAGGCAGTCCTGCAGCGATTTCAGCTCCCTGACCGCCTGCCAGTGCTCGCCGGGGTCGTACAGCGAGCCGAAGATCTCCAGCAGGTAGCGCAGGTCCTTGCAGCGCTTGCGCAGGTCGTGCATCAGCTCGGGGGCCGATGCGGCGGTGATGGCGGCGCCGTCGGCGAGCACCCGCCGGTGCGCCTTGCGGATCCGGCGGCCGGCCAGCTGGGCGGCCGCCGGACGCGCCTTGCGGGTGGCGGCCGCTCCGCCCAGGGCTTCCCGCCAATCGGCGGTGAGCTTCGAAAACCGGGTATTACGCAGCCCGCGGGCTAGCTGCCGCTGCTCCGCCGCGCGCCGCCGGGCCAGCTGGTCGTGGAAAGGCCGCAACTCGGCCGGCGACGCCGCCACCAGGCCGGCCGCCATGGCGTCAAAGCCCAGCAGGTACACGTCGAGGTCCCTGGTCGGCGTCGTCAGGTCGCCCAGCCACTTGAACTCGGGACGGAACCGGCTGGCCAGGCCGTCCGGCAGCACGTCCCCGGCCAGCTTCAGCGTCGACCGGGTACGCCGCACGGCGACGCGCAGGTCGTGCAGGAACTCTGAGTCGATGTCACGCAGCACGCCGCCCACGTTGGCCAGCGCGGTGTCGAATAGCTGCTCGAGCACGGCAGCGACGGCGGTGACGGCGGGGGCATGCGGGGCCAGCCGGACGCTGATCTTGCCGGTATAGTCGCCGGGCTGGCGGCCAGCCGCCGCCAGTGCCGCCTCCAGCGCGCCGGCCGCGCCGTCGGTCACCCCGCGCGCGGCGGCCAGGATGTCAGCCAGCCGGTCCGCCTGCGGCTGGTAGCCGCGCAGCGCGGTGACCGTCAGGCGCGGCGGCAGCACCGCCCCGGCGGGGTAGCTGACCGACATCCGGTCGACGGTGACCCGGGCGACCGTTTTGTCGTCAGAATTGAGCACCCGCAGGTCATGCACGGTACTTGCCGCCCGCGCGACCGGCAGCAGCGCCCGCACGCCGACGACCGGGCGCAGTCGCTCGCGGAGCGGCCCCACCGGCAGCGCGTCCAGCAGGCCCGGCCACTTCGGCCGCCCGCCCGCGGCCCCGGCCTGCTGGGCGGCGACCACGGCACCGTCCCGGCCGGTCAGCGTCAGCTCGCCGCTGCCGCGCCCGGTGGTGAGCTCCAGGGTCAGCCCGGCCCGGTAGAGCCGCCAGTCGAAGGTGTCCAGCCAGGCCCGCCGGACGGTCCTGGCCCGGCCGTCGCCGCGCCAGCGCAGCCGCGGCCCCAGCGCCACCAGGTAGTCGTCAGACTCCGGCATGCCGCTGTCATCGAGCACGAATTCCCGCAGCGCAGTGCGCAATGGTGGCCTCACGAAGGGTGACGATGCGCGTGTTCACACAAACAGGCAAAAGGGATTTTAAGCACTATTTCGGCAGTAAGAAGTCTAGCAGCGCAAGCATGTCCAGGGTGACAAGTGTGAGCATGCCCAGGGCGGCAAAGGTCCATGCTCGCCTAGCCTTGGCTTCGTGACTAACCCGGACTGGGCCACGATCGCGTCGCTGGCCACCGCAGGGGGCACGCTGGTCCTGGCGGTGTCGACCTTCGCCTCGGTCAGGTCGGCCAACCGGGCGGCCCGCGCGGCCGAGCAGTCCCTGCTGGCCGGCCTGCGCCCGCTGCTGATGCCGTCTCGCTTGCAGGACGCCGACCAGAAGATCCTCTTCGGCGACGGGAGGTGGGTGCACGCACCGGGTGGCGGGGGAGCGGCCGAGGTGGCGGCCGGCGGGGAGGTCGGTGATTTGTCGGCCCGCGGCCAATTCGGCCGGCCGGCGGACGGCCGGGGGGTGGACGGCCGGGGGGTGGACGGGCCGCCCGGCGGCCGGGACGACGTTGTTTACCTGGCGATCTCGCTGCGCAACGCCGGCACCGGAATCGCGGTCGTGCATGGCTGGCGGTTCTCGCCAACGCCCCTGCTGGCAGATGCCGCGCACCCGTCGCCTGACTTCCGCCGCCAGAGCCGCGATCTCTACATCCCGGCCGGCGACGTGGGTTTCTGGCAGGCCGCGTTCCGGGACCCGGCCGACCCGCAATACGCCGAGGCAAAGAAGGTAGTCATGTCACGGCAGCCGGTAACGATCGACCTGCTGTACGGCGATCACGACGGCGGGCAGCGGATGGAGAGCCGGTTCAACCTGCTGCCGGGCCGCGAGGACCGGTGGATCGCGTCGGCGTCGCGGCACCACAACGTCGACCGGCCCGACCCGCGGTAGGCCCGGCCCAGGGCCGGGTGCCCTTTCAAAAGTCGGGCCGGCATGGTCACACTGGTGAGCGTGACTGACTTCGACTTGCTGGTGATCGGATCCGGGCCGGGCGGCCAGAAGGCCGCGATCGCCGCCGCCAAGCTCGATCGGCATGTCGGCATCATCGAGAAGCCCAACATGATGGGCGGGGTGTGCGTGAACACCGGCACGATCCCGTCCAAGACGCTCCGGGAGGCGGTGCTCTACCTCACCGGGCTCGACCAGCGGGAAATGTACGGGCAGAGCTACCGGATGAAGGACGAGATCACCATCGCCGACCTGTCGGCCCGCACGCAGCACGTGGTCAGCAGGGAAAACGACGTCGTCCGCAGCCAGCTGGCCCGCAACAGGGTCAGCATCGTCACCGGCACCGCGCGGTTCGCGGGCCCGAACGCGATCGAGGTCGACGACGGCGACAGCAGGCCGCGCTGCATCAGCGCGGACAACATCGTGATCGCGACCGGCACCACGCCCGCCAGGCCCGCCAGCGTCGCGTTCGACGAGCGCACCGTGATCGACTCGGACGGGATCATCCACCTGGAGAAGGTGCCGCGTTCGATGGTGGTCGCCGGGGCGGGCGTGATCGGCATCGAGTACGCGTCGATGTTCGCCGCCCTGGGCACCAAGGTGACCGTCGTCGAGCAGCGCGACCGGATGCTGGAGTTCTGCGACCTCGAGGTCGTGGAGGCGCTGAAGTACCACCTGCGCGATCTGGGCGTGACGTTCCGGTTCGGCGAGACCGTCTCCTCGGTGGAGGCTGGGTCAGGATGCGCGATCGCATCGCTGCGCAGCGGGAAGAAGATCCCGGCCGACACCGTCATGTACTCGGCGGGCCGGCAGGGCATGACCGACGAGCTCCGGCTGCAGGCCGCGGGCCTGTCCGCCGACGCCCGCGGCCGGATCGCGGTCGACGAGTTCTTCCGCACCGCGGTGCCGAACATCTACGCGGTCGGCGACGTGATCGGCTTCCCGGCGCTGGCGGCCACGTCCATGGAGCAGGGCCGGCTGGCGGCCCACCATGCCTGCGGGGAGCCGGTGCACTCCGCCAGCACCCTGCAGCCGATCGGCATCTACAGCCTTCCGGAGATCAGCTTCATCGGGAAGACCGAGGATCAGCTGACGGAGGAGTGCGTGCCGTTCGAGGTCGGCGTCTCCCGGTACCGCGAGCTGGCCCGCGGGCAGATCATCGGCGACTCCTACGGCGTGCTCAAGCTGCTCGTCTCACCGGAGGACCGCACGCTGCTCGGCGTGCACGTGTTCGGCACCGGCGCGACCGAGCTTGTGCACATCGGGCAGGCGGTGATGGGCTGCGGCGGCACCGTCGACTACCTGGTGGACGCGGTCTTCAACTACCCGACGCTCGCGGAGTCGTACAAGGTCGCCGCCCTGGACGCGACGAACAAGATGCGGCAGGTCGAGCGGTTCGCCGGCTAGCGGCCTGCGGCCGGCCAGCGGGCATATCCGGTCAGTAACTCCGGCAGAAAGGCGCCGCGATGCTCTACGCATTTGGCTTCGAACGAGTGAGCGTGCTGGTCAGCGACCTGTACTTCATCGATCCCAAGCCGCTCGAAGGCCAGGACAGCGCCGAGCGTGGAGTCCGCCTGGAGGTCAGGATGCTGGAGCGCGGCGAGCTGAAGGGCTCCATCTACTCGGCCCAGCCGATCGGGATCGGCCGGCCAGCCTGGCGGGCGGACCTGCTGGAGTCGGTCGACGGCCCGCCGGGCAGCCTGGACCGTGCGCATCACCACCCGTCGTTCACGGGCTGGGAGCCCGGCCACCGGGTCTTCGACGCCGTGCTCTCCGCGGACCCGGTCCGCTGGGTGGGGGAGCAGCTCGCCGACCTGGAGGGGCTGCTGCGCCGGTCCGGCATTGACGGGGACGAGCCATCGGCCGGGAACGGGTCATCGGCGGGCGGCGGGTCATCCGCCGGGGACGAGTCGTTCGCGCGGGACGCCGAAAGCCTCCGCGGCTGCGTGCCGGAGATCATGGCGGCCGTCGGGCGGCTGCTCGGCCGGGTAAAGGCCGGGGAACTCGGCACCGCGCCGGACGCCAGTCCCGGCAGCGCGCCGCTGATCAGCGCCCGGGTGGGCTGGCTGTAGCACGCGGTCAGAACGGGGTGTGCTCCAGCCAGCGGGACAGCGCCGCCGGGTCGCCGAGTACCTCGACCGACGGGTCATCCGGCGGCAGCCGCCGGACCAGCACCAGCAGTATCCGCGCGGCCGGGCCGCGCAGCGCGACGTCACCCTTGGCGTGGCCACGCTCCATCGTGATCCCGGCCGTGCTGCGGCGGACGGTCAGCTCGCCTGCCCCGGCCAGGCCGTCGTCGGTGGCGTGCACATGCAGGGAGCAGCCCGCCGGCAGCGCTTTCACGCGCGGGTCGTCCGCGCCGTCGGTCATCAGCCCGGCCATCATGCCCAGCCATTCGTCGATGGCGTCGGCGGCGAGCTCCGGAGCCAGGTCCGGGGTCCGGCCGACCGCGATCTCGGCGTCGGCCCGGTGCACGGCGGTCTCGTGTGCCATCCGGCGCGCCCAGAAGCCGGCCGGGCGCAGCTCGCCGAAGGCCCAGACCGGGTCGCGGCCGGCCGCCTGCACCGCGGCGATCAGCCGCCCGGCCCCGTCCCGCAGCCACGAAGCGCGCTCGCCGGGCCCGGCCGGGAACTTTCCGTCCGGTACCGAGCGGAACGGGATGAACTCGGCTGACCGGGTGCCGACGATCTCGGCCGCCCACCGGTGCGCGCGGCCGACGTGGATGGCCAGTTCCCGCAGCGTCCAGTCCGGGCAGGTGGGCACCCGCTGGGTCAGGTCGCCAGCGGCGGCCAGCCCGGCGATGGTCGCCGTGCTCGCGTCGATCTCGGCGCAGAACTGGCCGACGCTGACTTCCGGCACCGGGTCAGCCGCAGCCGCAGCCACCGCCGCAGCAGCCGCCTCCTCCGCCACCGCCGCCGCGGCTAGCCGGGCCGGCGCTGGCCCGGCCGCCGACGGCGACCGCGGACAGCAGCTTCACGGTGTCGTCGTGGCCGTCCGGGCAGGCGCACGGCTCGGACGCCTCGCTCATCGGCCTTGTTCGCTCGAAGGTCGCCCCGCAGGCGCGGCATCGGTACTCATATCGCGGCACGGGCCAAGCCTACGCCAGATCCCCGCGGCCCTGATCTGGCAGCGCGGGGCCGGCCGTCGCGGTGGGCACGGGAGCGGCGGGGCGGGCTGCGTAACTCCCGGAAGTGGTCGGCGGCGCGGACCCGGGCGATGCCTCGCCGCTGCCGGGCGCGTCGTAGTAGAACTGCCTGCCGCGGGTCAGCGAGACGAGGGCGCCGGCCACCGACATGGCGATCGCGGCGGAGAAGACAATCACCAGGCCGTGGTGGAACGGGCCGGAGATCAGGTGCGGGAAGAACTGCTTGCCGGTCAGCACCGCGACGTTGCGGGCCGGCAGCCTGGCGAGCTCGCCCGATTGCGCGAGCAGGTTGCGGATCGGGTTGTAGCCGAGGAAGGAGGAGAACAGCGTGCTGACCGGCGGCAGGCTGGCCATGTGCGCGGCCAGCGAGGCAGGCACGCCCTGGGCCCGCAGCCCGCTGGCCAGGGTGCGGGGCAGGGTCGACGCCAGCCCGGCGATCATCAGCGAGAAGAAGATGCCGATCGACAGTGACATGCCGGAGTTCTGGAACGTGGCCCGCATGCCGGATGCCGCGCCGCGGTCCCTGGCCGGGACGCTGCTCATGATGGCGGAGGTGTTCGGCGAGGCGAACAGGCCGGACCCGATCCCGTTGCAGAAGATCAGCAACGCGAAGGTCCAGTACGGGAAGTCAACGGGCAGGAAAAGCAGCCCGGTGAAGGCGCAGGCCGTGATCAGCAGCCCGGAGGTGGCGAACAGCCGCTGCCCGTAGCGGTCGGACAGGTAGCCGGAGACCGGGCCGGCGGTGAGGAAGCCCAGGGCCAGCGGCACCAGGTAGATGCCGGCCCACAGCGGGGTCTCGGCGAAGTCGTAGCCGTGCAGCGGAAGCCAGATCCCCTGCAGCCAGATGATCAGCATGAACTGCAGGCCGCCGCGGGCGATCGCGCCGAGCAGGCTGGCGATGTTCCCGGCCGCGAAGGCGCGGATCCGGAACAGGCTCATCCGGAACATCGGTTCGGCGATCTTCGTCTCCAGGATGCAGAACGCGATCAGCAGCGCGATGCCCGTGGCCAGACCGCCCAGCACGAACGGGCTCGACCAGCCGGTCGGGTGCCCGCCGTAGGGCTGGATGCCGTAGGTGATGGCGACCAGCAGCAGCCCGGCGCCGAGGGCGAAGGTGAGGTTGCCTGCCCAGTCGATCCTGGCCCGCCGGGTGGTGGCGATCTCGTGCAGGCTCCGGTAGGCCCAGATGGTGCCGAAGATCCCGATCGGCACGTTGACCCAGAACACCGCGCGCCAGTCCCAGGCGGCCAGCAGGCCGCCCAGCAGCAGGCCGATCAGCTGCCCGGAGATCGCGGAGATCTGGTTGATGCCCAGTGCCATGCCGCGCTGCCTGGCCGGGAACGCGTCGGTCAGGATGGCGGCCGCGTTGGCCATCAGCATCGCCCCGCCGAACGCCTGCACGATCCGCCAGCCGATCAGCCAGAGCGCGCCCGAGCTGCCGGTGAGCGGGTCCAGGGAGAGCGCGATCGAGGCGGCGGTGAAGACGACGAAGCCGAGGTTGTAGATCCGCACCCGGCCGTAGATGTCGCCAAGCCGGCCGAGCGTGACCACCAGGACGGCGGTCACCAGCAGGTACCCGATGATCATCCAGAGCAGGTAGCTGACGTTGCCGGGGGCGACCGGGTTCAGGTGGATGCCGCGGAAGATGGCGGGCATCGAGATGATCACGATCGACGCGTCGATGGTCGCCATCGTGATGCCGAGCGTGGTGTTCGACAGGGCTACCCACTTGTAGCGGTCACCGGCGCTGCCGTTCCCGCCAGCCTGGCCGGCCCGGCCGGCCTCGCCGTTGCCGCCGTCCCGGCCGCCACGGCGGTCCCGCCCGTCCTGCCCGCCCTGCCCGCCCTGCCCGGAGAATTGCCGCACGACTATCGACACTACAGCCGATCAGTTGCTTGATGGCAACTACCTAACGGCGAGCCTTATCCGGTACGTCCACCACCAGGTGCGCGGCCGGGGGAGCCGGCCCGCTGCTACCTCGCGCAGCGTGGTCAGGCCCATTTCGTCTTCCGTCGCGCCGGCCGCCAGCAGCGCGACGGCGCCGCCCTGGCTGAGCGCGACCGCGACGAGCCGCGCGGCGTCACCCTGCTCGCGCCCGTGCACGGCTATCTCGGTGGCGTGGCGGAACAGCCCGCTGCGCCGGATCGCGGCGATATGGTCCTTGCCCGCGTGCGGCGGCCGCAGCCCGCGCGCGGTTTCCAGGTCGCCGATGCGCTGCGTCGCGGCCGTGTAGGCGGCATCGGTCTCCCAGTCGATGCACGGCGGCCAGTCGCAGTCGTAGGCGGCGAGCACGCCGCCCGGGCGCAGCACGCGGGCGATCTCCGGCAGCGCGCGGTCCGCGTCGAACCAGTGCATCGCCTGGCTCGCGGTGACGATATCCGCGCAGCCGGCCGGCAGCCCGGTGTGCTCTGCGGTCGCGTCCGTCACCGTGAACTCGGTCGTTTCACCGGCCGCGCGCATCTCGGCCACCCGGCTGATGGCGACGGCGCGCATGTCGGCGGACGGCTCGATCGCGGTGACGGTCGCGGCGTGCCCGGCCCAGAGCACGGTGGACAGGCCGGTGCCGGCGCCGATGTCCACCACATCCGGCGCCGTGGCCCCGGACCATTGCATGATCACCTGAACCAGTTCGGCGGGCGGTGCTGGCCGGGCCGCGTCGTACTCGGCGGCGAAGCCGGTGAACCGGGACACGGCGTCAGGCATCCGAAGGCTCCTTTCCCGCGCTGCCGCGGCCGGTGTCATGCGTTGCCGCGGGCCATCGCGATCAGGCGGTCGAGCACCTGCCCGTTGCTGACCCGCAGCCCGTCGTGCTCGTACTCGTTCGTCACCCAGGCCCGCAGCCCTTTGATCGCGGCGCCGGTCTGCAGCGAGAATTCCCGCGGCACGTACATGTCGTCGTGGTAGACGGCGGCCGCGGCCGGCACGTCGTTGGCGCGCAGCCGGGCCGGGTCATAGAGCACCGGCCAGTCGTCCCGCTCGGCGAGCAGGTTGGCTGCCCGCCGCAGCGGCCGGAGTACCGGATCGGTCTCGAACATCCACGGGTAGGTCATCTCGCCGGTGAACAGCAGCGGGTCGTCGCCGTGCACCGCTGCGTCCGGGCTGAACTCCGGGAACTGCGCCCTGACCCGCTCTGCGGCCCAGCCGGTCGGGCCGTCCTGCGCGTAGCAGGCCTCGTGCAGCAGCGCGTACAGCGGCGCGGCGGCGAAGCTCAGCCGGGCCTGTACCCGGTACAGGAAGTCATCGGAGAGCTCGTCGCCGGCGAACGGGTCTTCCAGCAGGTAATGCAGCTCATGGCTGCCGGTGCTGGAGCCCAGCGCATTGCCGAGCGCCTGGAATGCCTGCACGGTCAGCCGCCCTCCGCTGGGCAGCAGCGTCTCGCTGCCCGCGAGGTGCCTGGCCACCTGCCTGGCCTGCTTCACGTCCAGCGGATAGCGCTCGTAGTGCGCCAGGTTCCGGGCCGCCACGATCGGATAGGTCGCCCGGTACACGTCGTCGGCGGTGGTTTCCAGGCCCGGCAGGCCGCCGGTCAGGAACGCCTCCCGGATGCCGTGCGGCGCGAACGACAGGTAGGTCACCGTGCAGAAGCCGCCGAAGCTCTGGCCGAGCACGCTCCACGGACGGCCGCCGGTGAGCTGGTGCCTGATCAGCTCGGCATCGGCGACGATCGAGTCGGCGCGAAAGTGGGCCAGGTAGTCAGCCTGCTCGCGCACCGTGGGGTGCAGTGCCAGCGTCTGCCGGGTGGCGGGGGAGGACCTGCCCGTGCCGCGCTGGTCGAGCAGCAGCACCCGGTAGTCGTTCAGCGCCCGGTCCAGCCAGTCTTCCCGGCCGTTCGGCCGGTGCGCGCCGAAACCCGGGCCGCCCTGCAGGAACAGCAGCCACGGCAGGTCCGAGGCCTGTTTATCGGCGCCGACAACCTCCCGGGCGAACAGCTCGATTTTCTCGCCGCCGGGGTTGGCGTGATCAAGCGGCACGGTGAACGTGAGCTCGTTCAGGATGGTGCCCGGCTGCCGGTACGAA
>Ga0182015_10002429_pt1 | contig 22414 bp, 17 predicted proteins | sample 712P3MmetaG_FD_120478 | JGI IMG/M metagenome (GOLD analysis project Ga0182015, IMG submission 120478) | Permafrost microbial communities from Stordalen Mire, Sweden - 712P3M metaG | ecosystem: Environmental > Terrestrial > Soil > Wetlands > Permafrost | place: Sweden: Stordalen | collected...
CTCAGCCCCAGAATTCCCGCGCTCGAAAATAGGATCGTCTACAACTCAACTCCGGTCCATCCGAAATAGCCGTCCCTCCACTCCTCCCAACCGACAACCCTGCCAAGATTCCGAAACTGCTGAGACCACGGAGGGGCGCTTGACAGATTGGCGGGGGGTTCATTAGTCTGCCCAGCACCACGCTTGCAGCGTTATCTCCGCGGCCCGGTCTTGGAAACGGCAATCGACGGTGCGCTGCTGCTCAGAATTCCGGCAGTTCACAGGAGGATCGCATGCTCATGAGTTTCATTTGGTGGATCATTGTTGGGCTGATCGCGGGCTGGGCTGCGGGCAAGATCATGAGGGGTGGCGGCTACGGGCCGCTCATGGATATCGTCCTCGGCATCGTCGGTGCCGTCGTCGGCGGATGGCTCCTGGGCGCTCTCGGTATCTATGCTGGCGGCTTGATCGGCACCATTGTGGTCGCAATTGTAGGCGCCATTTTCCTGATCTGGCTAAGCCGTCTGATCAAGAAGGCGTGAGCCGGGCGACGAGCACGCGGACAATCAAAAAAAATCGCCGTAAACGGGTTTGTGAGTGGCGGGTGTCAAGAGGCCTGAGAACCCGGCGACTCTACGCGGGGACTTGCGCCTGCATCGCAGCAACCACCGCTTCGAGGTGGGCCAGTGTTTCCTCGACCGTGAGCGAATACATGTCACGGCCCAGGCCTTCGCCGGCCTGGAGCGCGGCTTTCAGATAATGGCCGGCAATTTCGACGGCGAGGGAATCCGTGATGGCTCTGCCGGTGCGCTTCTTGTACTCCACCCACGCCGGGTGCGGCAGCGCTACCCAGACGGTTCTCCCGTCAACCAGAAACTTGATGTCGACGGCATCGGCGTGCCGCGTGGCAATGGCGACGATCAGAGCTTGATAGACGCAGTGAACCGGTTTCTTGCTCCAGCGGTCGGTGGCGGTGAAGTCCCCAAACATGGCTAACCAAACTATAGCGGAGCGACGCGGCGCGGGCAAATGGATCGGTCGAGCTTGTGTCGCAGATCAAGCGCTGCGGGCAGTCTCATGAAATCCTTCCCAGACACTCGCATTCGCCGTTGCAATCAAGGTGAGGATACAACTGCATCGCGCACTCTCTTTGGGGATGAAGAGAAAATATCTGGCCCGTGAAAACATATTACTTGTGAAGTGCACGACGATTGCGCGCCGGGCGGTGGCTGCCTCGGTTAACATGGTTCGGTGCCGAACCGGGGTCCCAAACAGACAAAACCAAATATTGTCAGCGCCTCACACCTGAGCAAACTTCCCTGGCTCGTCCACGGATTCTCCGCGCGTTTGGGGGGATTCTCCCGTGCATACGGGGGCGCCGCGCTCAACCTGGGATTCACCCCGGAGGACTCCAAAGCCGCAGTTGAGCGCAACCGCGCGGCGTTTCTGGGACAACTCGGTGCCGGCAGTGAGCGGGGGAGCGACCCTCGGAACCCTCGTTCTCACCTCTGGCCGCTGGTCACGCTACGCCAGGTCCATTCCGACATCATCCGCTTCGTCGACTCCAGTGCCGAATCGCAACTGGTCGGCGACGGCTTGATCTCGGCAATTCCGGGTTTGTTGCTCGGCATTCAGACCGCCGATTGCCTGCCCATCATTCTGGTCGACCCCAAGCGCCGCGCCGTGGGCGTGTTTCACGCTGGCTGGCGGGGTACGGTTCAGCGGATTGTCGAGAAGGGAGTGGGCGAGATGCGCCGCTGGTTCGGCAGCCGGCCTCGAGATCTGAAGGCCGCGATAGGCCCCGGCATTCACGGCTGCTGTTATGAAGTGGGCGTGGAAGTTCGCGAAAAGTTCGAGTCGCAATTCGCTTACGCGGCAAAGCTTTTCCGCGAAGTCGAGCAGTCCGATCCCGCACGCGAAAGATATCCCATGTTGTTCCTCACGGCGCGCCCGCCCGGTCACAATGGTTGGGGGAAGAAGATTTTTCTCGACCTGGTGGAAGCCAATCGTCAACAACTGGTGGGAGTGGGCGTGCCGGCGAACCGTATCGAAGCCTCGCCGTTATGCACGAACTGTCGCCCAGACTTATTGTTTTCCTATCGCGCCGAGAAGGGCAAGACTGGTCGGATGATGGGCGTCGTCGGAATCCGAAGCTGAGCCAAGTCGGAAAGCAGAACTCGGGATGCAGAACGGGAAGCCGATTCGCCCCTTCTGCATTCTGACTTCCGCATTTTTATGCCATCGGCGGGGCGGCCGAGGGAGGAGGCACCGCTGCCGGATCGGCGATTCCCTCATTCACTAGATCCTTTAACTCCTTGCTGGGCTTGAAGAAAGGAATCTTCTTGGCGGGCACTTCGACCTTTTCGCCGGTCTTGGGATTGCGGCCCATGCGTGGCTTGCGCTGGCGGGTTCGGAAGCTGCCAAAGCCGCGTATCTCAATCTTGTCGCCCGCGCGCAGCGAGCGCACCACGCTATCAAAGATCGTTTCCACGATTACTTCGCTGTCTTTGCGCGTGAGTTCCGCCAAACGCGAGACCTCATCGATCAGATCGGCTTTCGTCATAATCCCTCTTCGCTAGGTCAGCCGTGTGGTGAGCAGTCGCTACCGGAGAGCGGCGACCCTCGTTCCATATCAGCAACCTCCCATAACCTTCTCAAATTTCAGGGGTTGTACGCAAGTCTCCGTTTTGGGGCAAGGGGGCGATAGGTCTTCGGTGTCAGGTGTCAGGTCTTGGGGGACCGCGGCGTATTCGAACTTCGCGTGCAAGGCAGGAGGCCTGCACGCCCGCCCAAGACCCGACTTTTACTTCCACAGATAATAGAACCCGACGTGCTGCTCCAGCATTTTCTCAGTATCGGGAAGATACTGCGAGACGTCGCCCAGCAGCAAATCCAGCACCGTCCGGCGATCTTTTTCCGGGTGCACCAGCGTCGGTTCGCCCGAGATGCCTACCGATTGCGCCGTGTCGTTGACCACGGCTTCAAAGTCGCCCACATTGTCAATCAGCTTCATCGACAGGGCTTCCTTGCCCGTCCACACCTTGCCGTTGGCGATGGCTTTCACGTCGTCGAACTTCATGCCGCGCCCGTCGGCCACCGCCTGGACGAACTGCCCAAACATGTTGTCGATCAGCCCCTGCATGTAGGCCTGCTCCGCGGGAGTGAGTTCGCGGGCTGGGTTCCCAGTGTCCTTAAACTCGCCGCTCTTGAATACGATACTTTTCAGCTTGGCCCACTTGAGCAGGTCGCCATAGTTCACCCACTCGGCGATGACGCCGATCGAGCCTACGATACTGCCTTGGTCGGCATAGATCTTATTCGAGGCCGACGCGATGTAGTACGCGCCGCTGGCGCCCACGGTTTCGATAGAAACCACAACGCGCTTCTTTTTGTCCTCGCGGATGCGTTTGACCTCGCGATAAATCTCTTCGGACGCAGCCACGCCGCCGCCGGGCGAGTTGACGTGCAGGATGATGGCCTTAATGGAGGAGTCGTCGGCAAGCTTTTTCAGTTGGCCAACCACGGGCTGCGGCGAGAGAATCACGCCGTCAAGGTCCACCACACCGATGCGGTCGCCAAAGCCGCCGAACGCGGCTTGATTGCCACCGCCTGCGTGCAGCGTCAGGTAAACCAGGGAAAACACGGCCAACACAAAAAGGAAGAATGCTCCTCCCCCAATCAGGATCCAGAGCACGGTGCGGGAACGTTGGTCAGGCATGGGGAAAGTTTAGCACCGGATACCCACGGGCGTGAGCACCTTCAACGCCCCGCGCAGAACGCCAACTTCGACCGGCGTTCGGCAGACGTATTCACCGTCGGCGTAGACCTCGAGCGGGGCCTCGGTTTCCGCGCGCAGCCGCTCTGCCTGGAAGTAGCTTACCTCCCGCATGCCCAGATGGCGGCCAAAATAAACCGTGGGAAACATGCACGCAAGCTTGAGGGGATCGACGCCGCCGATCACGCAGACATCGAGTTGGCCGTCATCCATTTGCGCGTGGGGCGCAATCTTCATGCCACCACCGTAAGTGCAAGTGTTGGCGAAAGCCGCCAGGAGCGTGGGCTGGTCACTGCGCCTCGCCCAGCCACCGGCTCCGTCGGGTGTGAAGATCTTGAGGGGAAGCGCGGCGAATCGAAAGATTGTAGGAGCTAGGGCTAACGCGTAACCGCCGTGTCCGCGCAGCCAGCGTGGCAATTCGTTGGCCCGGCGGATCACCTCGCTATCCAGCCCAACCCCGGCCACGCTGCAGAAATAGTACCGAGTACCGAGTGTCGAGCCGGGAGTAAACCCATGTGGCGTGGACGATTCGCCCGCGGCTTCGAGCGGCACGATCATTCCTAGATCAATCGCGCGCACGTTCGCTTGTCCGCTGCAGAAGCGTCGCCAGGCGGCGACAGCTTCGCGCACGCGGCGCAGGCCCAAAGCACGCGCAAAATCGTTACCGCTGCCGGCCGGGACGACCAGCACAGGTAATCCGAGCTTCAGCAATTGACCCAGGTGACGGTGGACGGTGCCATCGCCGCCAAAGAGTAGGATGATGTCAGCTTGATCCGCAGCGGCAGGCATTCCGATGCGCCAGTCGATCGTTGGTCGAGCCGTCTCGTCTGCCCGGAAGGGTTCGAGGTCTTTCGCAGAACATTCCAGCCCGAGAATGGCGGCCGCACGCATGCGCGGTTGAGAGTAACAGAGTCGATCGCCTTAGCCGGACCGCAAGCTCTCGAGACCCTGTCCGACCGGGCAGCGCCCGGGGCCGTACCGGAACGGGACTTGCGACTATGGTAACCTGCCGACCTCTCCTCAAAACTAGCAACAGATGGCATGATTGATAACAGGGAGGTTTTTTGGAGGGGTATGCGACTGCAACAGCTAACGAATCTATGGTGCTTCCTTACGGTTACCCTGATGCTGGCTGGTTGCGGCGCAAGCGGATCTCCACCTGCCCATACGGTCGTGAGTGGGGCCGCGCCTTCGATTACCGCCCAGCCCGCCAATCAGACCGTTACCGCGGGCCAAACCGCTACCTTCTCCGTGACAGTGGCAGGAACGACGCCGTTCAGCTATCAGTGGCAAAAGGGCACGACCGCGATCTCGGGTGCAACCTCCGCCAGCTATACCACCGTCCCGACCACTACCGCCGACAGCGGATCGCAGTTCAGCGTGGTCGTAACCAATGCCATCGGAAACGCGACCAGCAAGGCAGCTACTCTCACCGTGAATGGTGCCGCGGGCGCGCCTTCGATTACCGCCCAGCCCACCAATCAGACCGTTACCGCAGGCCAAACCGCTACCTTCTCGGTGACAGTGGCAGGAACGACTCCATTTAATTACCAGTGGCAAAAGGGCACGACCGCGATCTCGGGTGCAACCTCCGCCAGCTATACCACCGCTCCGACCACTGCCGCCGACAGCGGATCGCAGTTCAGCGTGGTCGTAAGCAATGCGGTCGGAAACGTGACCAGCAATGCAGCTACTCTCACCGTGAATGCTGCCGGGCCCGCAACCACCGACGTACTGACCTACCACGACGACATCGCGCGCACGGGACAGAACCTGTCGGAAACCACCCTCACCCTCGGCAATGTTAATTCGGGGACGTTTGGCAAGCTGGCCTTCTACTCGATGGACGGTCGGGTTGACGCCGAACCGCTTTACGCCTCGAACGTTGCCGTTCCGAATAACGGCACGCACAATCTAGTGATCGCCGCCACGGAGAACGACTCGGTCTATGCCTTGGACGCGAACTCCGGCGCGATCATCTGGCAGATCTCGACACTGAAGACCGGGGAGACCGCCTCGGATGACCGCAACTGCACTCAGATCACTCCTGAAATCGGCGTAACGTCTACGCCGGTGATTGATCGGACACAGGGTCCAAACGGCGCGGTCTATGTGGTGGCGATGTCGAAAGACGGATCGGGCAACTATTACCAGCGCCTGCACGCGCTCGATCTCACGCTCGGCTCGGAGTTGTTCGGTGGGCCCGTCGAGGTTCAGGCGACCTATCCGGGAACCGGGGATAACAGCAACGGCACCGATGTGGTCTTCGATCCTGAGCAGTACGCGGAACGATCCGCGCTGCTGTTGCTGAATGGTGTGATCTACACCGGTTGGACTTCGCACTGCGACATCCGGCCCTATACGGGATGGATCATCGGTTACAGCGAATCCACGCTGGCCCAGACGAGCGTGCTGAATGTGACGCCCAACGGCGACGCAGGCTCCATCTGGATGGCTGGAGCCGGGCTCGCCGCCGACAGTTCGGCTAACATTTATTTTCTCGATGCCAACGGAGATTTCGATACCAGTTTGAACGGTAGCGGTTTTCCCGGCAACGGCGACTACGGCAATGCATTCATGAAGCTGTCGACCTCCGGCAATCAACTCGCCGTAGCAGATTACTTCGAGATGGACAATGGGGTCGAGGAGAGTGACACCGACACCGACCTCGGCTCCGGCGGAACCATCGTGCTGCCCGATTTAAGCGATGGCTCAGGCAACACCTGGCATCTGGCGGTTGGCGCGGGCAAAGACAGCAACCTTTACCTGGTGAATCGCGATTCGATGGGAAAGTTCAGCGCGAATAACAACAACATTTATCAGGAACTCGCTGGGGCGTTGCCAGGAGGGGTTTGGGCAATGCCCGCGTATTTCAACAACACGGTCTACTACGGATCGGTCGGAAGCCCCATCCAGGCCTTCACGATTGCCAACGCGAAGCTATCGACCAGCGCAACAGCGAAGACCGCCACCAGCTTCGGATATCCTGGGGCGACACCCAGCGTCTCGGCCAACGGCACGAGCAACGCCATCGTCTGGGCGGTAGAGAACAGCAACCCGGCGGTATTGCACGCTTACAATGCGACGAATTTGGCCGAGCTCTACAACAGCAACCAGGCCCCCAACGGCCGCGATCAGTTCTACATCGGCAACAAGTTCATCACGCCCATGATTGTGAACGGCCACGTGTTCGTAGGTACGCCCTACGGCGTGGCCGTGTTCGGGCTATTGCCACAATAGCGATGCCTCTCTATTGCATTGTCCTGCAGTTTGGGTTGCTGGCGGAAACGAACAGCCTGTCGAGTGCTGGGCCGCTACGTGATAAAGCGGACTCTCTTGGCCCTCTTCCCCACGCGAACCGATGCTCCCCTTCCCGTCTCTAGGATGATGACAGGCTCCGTCTTCAGTTCGCCGTTCACCTTTACCGCACGCTGTTTTATTTTTCGAACGGCGTCACTCACTGAATCGGCAAGACCAATCGCCACCAGCAATCGGTCTAGCTTGATCCGGGATTCTCCAGACTCCCGGACCTCCGTCATTCGCTCCTGCGTTGTCCCTTCTGGCTTAGCCAAAACGTCGGCTGCCTTCACCGGTACCTCTTCTAAGTCTTCCGGCACCTCCTTCTTCTGAAACTGCTTTTCCCAATCCTCCCCCGCTTTCCGAGCCGCCTCTGCCGAGTGAAAATCCGCCACAATTCTCCGCGCCAATTCCTTCTTCGCCTGCATCGGATGCGCCTCGCGTTTCTTCTCGATCTCCGCGACCTGTACATCCGTCAGCAACTCGTAATACCTCCACATCATTTCGTCGGAGATGCTCATCACCTTGCCGTACATTTCGAGCGGCGGCTCGTGAATGCCAATCGCATTGCCCAGCGACTTCGACATTTTCTGCACGCCGTCGAGGCCTTCGAGAATGGGCGTGGTCAGAACCACCTGCGATTCCTGCCCGTAGGAGCGCTGCAGCTCGCGTCCCACGAGAAGATTGAATTTCTGGTCGGTGCCGCCGAGTTCCACATCGGCCTCGAGCGCGACCGAGTCATATCCCTGCACCAGCGGATAGAGCAATTCATGCAGGGCGATGGGCTTCTCATCCTGGAATCGTTTGTGAAAGTCCTCGCGCTCCAGCAGTTGCGAGACGGTGTACTTCGCCATCAGGCGAACGAAATCGTCAGATGTAAACCTGGCGAACCAGCGCCGGTTAAAGTCGACCACAGTTTTCTGCGGATCGAGAATCTTGAACACCTGCGCCTTGTAGGTCTCGGCGTTCTCCTCGATCTGCTCGCGCGTAAGCGGCGGGCGCGTCGCCGAGCGCCCCGTCGGATCGCCGATCATCCCGGTGAAGTCGCCGATCAGAAAGATTGCGGTGTGGCCGAGATCCTGAAAGTGCTTAAGCTTACGCAGAACCACGGTATGGCCCAGGTGCAAGTCGGGAGCCGTCGGGTCCATGCCGAGCTTCACCCGCAGCGGCTTGCCCGTAGCGCGCGACTTCTCGAGCTTGGAGCGCAGGTCGCCCTCGCGGATGATTTCCGCCGAGCCCTTCTTGAGATACGTCAGTTGTTCGTCGACCGGCGCAAAGGTTGGCATGAGAAAGGCCATTATAAGGAATGCGGCAGCCAGAAGTCTGACTGCAGAAGCTAAAATAGCTCTCGAACCGTGTGAGGCTCGTGAAGGCGACGAAGATTCATATACGAAAGGCGACGGCGGCAGATGTTCCCCGCTTGCGCGAAGTGATTGAGGCCTCGGTGCGCGGCTTGCAGGCTGAGGACTATTCGCCCGCACAGATGGAAGGCGCTCTGAAGTCCGTCTATGGCGTGGATAGCCAGCTCATCGCGGATGGAACCTATCTGGTAGCGGAGGTCCTCGATTCGAACCAGGATTCCGAGACCAACCCCGAGATCGTCGGCTGCGGGGGATGGAGCAAGCGCAAAACATTGTATGGTGGCGATCAATTCGCGGCGCGCGAAGACTCGCTGCTCGACCCTGCCTGCGACGCGGCCCGAATTCGAGCCTTCTTCGTTCATCCGTTGTGGGCAAGGCGCGGCATCGGAAGCAGGATCCTCGAAGCCTGTGAGAACGCGGCCAGGGGAGCGGGCTTCACCCGCCTAGAGATGGGTGCAACCTTGAGCGGCGTGGCTTTTTATCAGGCAAAAGGGTATGCCGCGTTGGAAAATCTCGAAGCTCCACTCGGCAACGGGGAAGCGCTCGCGATCGTGAGGATGGCGAAGGAATTCAAGTGAGCCGTCACAGGATCTTACTCCGGCAGTCTGCCTTCCGCCTTCTGACTTGATTTCAGCAGCCGGCGGCCGGCGATTTCGAAATTCCCTCCCAGCACGATGTTGATCGCTTCCGTGTACGCGATGTGCTCCTGTTCGAGGATGCGAGCGGCAAGCGACCGTTCGTCGTCAGTGTCGAGCACAGGGACAGATTTCTGCACGAGGATCGCTCCGTGATCGAGTTCTTCGTCAACGAAATGCACAGTGCAGCCCGAGACCTTGACTCCGTAAGCGAAAGCCTGCTCTTGCGCTTCGAGTCCCGGAAATGCGGGCAGCAGCGAGGGATGAATGTTGAGGATGCGCTGCGGGAACTGCTCGACGAACCACAGTGATAGTAAACGCATGTATCCAGCAAGGCAGACCAGCTCCACCTGATGCTGCCTGAGCGCGGCAACGACTTCGCGGTCGTGCTCGGCTCGCGCCTTACCGGTTGATGGAATCACCAGAGCATCGAAGCCGCGTTCGCGTGCGGCAGCAATACCCGGTGCGTCCGCCCTGTTGGAGATGACAACGGCAATACGCGCGTCCGCGATGCGGCCCGCATCAATGCTGGCGGCAATGGCGGCAAAATTCGAGCCGCGCCCGGAGAGAAGAATGCCGAGGCAATGCATGGTTGATTCGTGATGGTTGATAGCTGATTGAAAAGCAAAAGCCAGGCGATTGAGTTCGATCCTCAATCGACAATCATCCATCGTCTCAGTTGTAGATCACCTTACGCTCGCCCTTGACGATCCGGCCGACGGTGTATGCCTTCTCCCCCACGCGTTCGAGCACAGTCTGGGCCTTCTTGAATTTCGCCAGGGGAACCACCATCAGCATGCCCAGGCCCATGTTGAAAGTGCGCAGCATCTCGTCTTGCGGAACATTCCCCAACTCCTGCAGGTGCTCGAACACAGGTGGAACCGGCCAGGACCCCAGATCAATCGCAGCCCCGGTCCCGCGGGGCAGCACGCGCGGCAGGTTTTCGGTGATGCCGCCGCCGGTAACGTGGGCCAGCGCCGAGACGCATTGGCCGGCGGTAAGCTTTTTCAGCGCCGGCCAGTAGCTCTTGTGCGTGCGCATCAGTTCGTTGCCCACCTTATTCTTGATCTGGTTGACATAGTCTTCTGGCGAATAGCCACCCACTTCGAAGAACAGCTTGCGGGCCAGCGAATAGCCGTTGGTGTGCAGGCCATTGGAAGGCAGGCCGAGAATGACATCCCCGATCTGGACATCCTTGCCAGTAATGATCCGGTCGCGTTCCACCACACCCACGATAAACCCCGCCAGATCGTACTCGCCATCGGAATAGAAGCCGGGCATCTCGGCCGTCTCCCCGCCGATCAGGGCGCAGCCGTTATGCTTACAGGCATCCGCGATGCCTTCCACCACCTTCTCGGCGATCGACGGTTCCAGCTTTCCCGTCGCCAGATAGTCCATAAAGAACAGCGGCGCGGCGCCCTGCACGGCAATATCGTTGACGCAGTGGTTCACCAGGTCAGCGCCCACGGTGGAATGCAGGCCCATCGCGAAGGCAATCTTGAGCTTCGTTCCTACACCATCTACGCTGGAGACAAGTACCGGGTCCACGTACTTGGTCTTGTCGATCGCGAAGAGGCCGCTGAACCCGCCGATTTCGCTGAGCACGCCGCGGGTAAAGGTCTTGTGCGCCAGATACTTGATGCGCTGCTTGGTACGGTTGGCGCGGTCGATATCCACGCCGGCGTCGGCATAGGTAGTGGGTGCGCCAGCGGATGTGGGATTCTTGGGCACAGGTATTTCTTTCTCAGTGTGTCAGTGTGGGGAAACTCTGGATTCCTTGCGAATCAGCAGCTTCTAAGGCCGCTCATTGTAACACGTTCACAGGGGGGTGCCCTCCCGGAGGATGGTGGGTAGCGGGCGGTTGGAACTAAGTCGGAAAACTCCCAAAGGAAACCGACCACGAAAATCCCCTTGACCACTCCAAGCCAAGGGAAGGGCTGGGCAAGGGAGATCGGATCCCATCCTACCGCCCTAATATTCGTCGATCGAGATGCCATCGAATGGTAGACGACCACGACGATGAGAGTCAGGACAGCGGCGGCTAGAACGGCTTAACCATCCCGCAAGAGTGCTCTTAAGCTAATCACGCCGCTGTTTCCGACCTCGATGCCCGTAAGCTCCGTCCGGAGCGCGGCTTGGTTTAGCTCGGATGGGCTGCTGCCAATACGGTCAGGCATATCCATCTCCGCGACCAGGCCGCTCGCCGCAACCGGGCTTCTTAGTGAGCGATGAAGTCCGAAAAGAAATAAGCGAGGAGCGCTATGACAGCCAGTCCAGAGACGCCGTAGGCGGTCAAAACCCAGGCGCCGCGGCCTTCCCGCTGCCTGCTGGATACTGACTGCTGGCTAATCGACTGCTGGGAAAGTGATTGTTGGGAAAGTGAAGAAGAGATGTCAGGGGCCCGATCTTCCATGCCAGAACTCCTCCGAACGGAAGGATCGTGGCGCAAATACATTATGCGTCACGCTTGCCCGAGCGTCGTGGCCAGGCAAGACTTTCTAAGCCGGAATTCTACTACGGTTTTGTGACGGACAACCAACTAAATGCGACTCAAATCATGAGGATGATGGAGAGGCTACCCTGGCCTCCTTGCGCAACCCCCGCCTTAGGATAAAAGCAGCCCAGGCCTTACTATTATCCTATGCGTAGTCTTTTGCTCTCGCTCCTGGTGGCCTGCAGCTTGGCCGCACCCTTCACTGCTACAGCACAATCGAGCGTAACCCCTGCTCTGCCGGCCGCTCCCGCGAAGGCGAAAGAAACAGCGCAGACTGCCGAAGGGAAACCTGCCGACCCCGCCGCTTCCAAGCATGACTATTCTCAGGAGGCGTTTGTTGTCGAACAGTACCGCTCCATCTACCGCTTTGAAAGTGACGGCACGGGACGCAAAGAGACCATCGCTCGCATTCGGGTGCAAAGCGAGGCTGGAGTCCAGCAGTGGGGACAGATTCAAATAGGCTACAACTCCGCCAACGAGCGGGTGGAGATTGCCTACGTCCGCGTGGTCAAGGCCGATGGCAGCGTGGTGAAGGCGGGCGACGATGCCGTACAGGATCTGAGCGCGCCCGTGGAACACGAAGCTCCGGTCTACACCGACTACCGTCAGAAGCACGTCACCGTGCCCGGCCTGCGCCCTGGCGAAGTGCTCGAGTACGACATGGTCACGGTGATTCACACGCCGTTGGCTGCGGGACAGTTCTGGGCGGACTACGACTTCGACAAGAACAACATCATGCTCGATGAAGAACTCGATGTCGACGTTCCCTCCGATCGTCCGCTCAAGTTGAAGAACAAGCCGGATATGGATCCGAAGATTTCCGAAGAGAACCGGCGCCGCATCTATCACTGGACCAGTTCTCACCTCGAGCGCGAAGACGACACAAAGGACAAAGACAAGGACAAAAAGAAAAAGAAGAAGAAGGCCGACGAGGAACGCCCCGACGTGCAATTGACCACGTTCGTCAGTTGGGAGCAGATCGGCCTCTGGTATGCCGGGCTGGAAAAGGACCGGCGTGCACCCTCGCCGGAAGTCCGCGCCAAAGCGGCCGAACTCACCAAGGGTCTCGACACGCCGTTAGATCGGGTGCAGGCTCTCTACGACTACGTCGCGAAAAATTTCCGCTACGTCAGCCTGTCGCTGGGCGTGGGCCGCTATCAACCCCACGCTTCCGGAGATGTTCTTCACAACCAGTACGGCGACTGCAAAGATAAGCACACCCTGCTCGCTTCCCTGCTCGAAGCCGAGGGCCTGCATGCGTCTTCCGTGTTGATCAACTCCAGCCGCAAGCTCGATCCCGACGTGCCTTCCCCCTCGCAGTTCGATCACGTCATCACGATGCTGCCCATGACGACGCCTCCCGAAGAGGTCTGGATGGATACCACCAGCGAAGTTGCTCCTTTCCGGCTGCTGGCCTTCAGTCTGCGCGACAAGCTGGCGCTCGTCATTCCCGCCACGGGCACGCCGCATCTGGAGGAGACACCTGCCGATACGCCCATGCCCGACAGCGAAATTTCCGAGGTCGACGGAAAAATAAATGAGATCGGGAAACTCGAAGCCCATGTGCACTACACCTTCCGGGGCGATGAAGAACTCATGTTGCGTTCCATCTTCCGCCACTATCCGGAAGCGCAATGGCAACGCGTAGTGGAAAATGTCAACGCCGGGGTGGGCGGCGACATTACGAATTTGAAGATCAGCGATCCGGCCGCGACCCGCGAGCCGTTCACCATGTCCTACGATGTCGCCAAGCCGAACTTCCTGGACTGGTCCAAGAAAAAATCTGCCCTGACCCTGCCGCTTTGTCAGTTCAACCTGCCCGATCTCGGCAATAGTGATGACGAGGCCGACGCTGACGCCGCTCTCAAACTTGGCCCCAAGGCAGAGTACGTCTACAAGATCAAGCTCGGCCTGCCCGCCAACTATACCGCGCATGCTCCGCTGCCTTTCTCCCTGAAGCGCGACTATGCAGAGTACGAGGCCACCTACAAGCTGGAGGGAACTTCCTTCACCGCCGCTAGGACGCTCACGATGCGCCAGACCGAACTGCCCGCGCCGCGCGCCACCGATTACCAGGCTTTCCGCCGGGCCGTTGACTCTGACTTGGGACAGTTTCTTTCCGTCGAGAACACGGTAGCCGGCGCGCCCGCGCCGCCGGCTGATATGAAGGCCGACGACCTGGTGGAAAGCGGGCGCGCCGCCTTGGTCGGCGGCAATCCTACCATGGCGATTCAACTTCTTAAGCGCGCCACGGAAGTGGATCCCAAGAATAAGTATGTTTGGGATTTGCTGGCCGAGGCATATCTCCAGATGCGCCAGAATGACGAAGCCATCGCCGCTCTCAACAAGCAGATCGAGATCAATCCCTACGACGAGTACGCCTACAACGCAATGGGCCGTGCCTACTGGCAGGAACGCAAGTACCCAGATGCCGTAACCGCCTTCAACAAACAGATCGAAATCAATCCCCTTGACAAGTTTGCCCATGCCGGCCTGGGTCAGATGTATTCCGAGTGGCACAAGTACGCCGAAGCCGCGCCCGAGTTGGAGAAAGCCGCATCCCTCGCGCCCGACAATCCGGAACTGCAAGTGAGCCTTGGCGATGCCTACTTGAACCTCGGCCAGGACGACAAAGCGCTGACCACTTTCGACCACGCGGTCGAGCTCTCGGCCACACCGCTGGTCTGGAACAACATCGCCTACCAGCTTTCGCTGAAGAACTCCCATCTCGACCGCGCCCAGCAATACGCCGAGTCGGCGATCTCAGCCACCGCAGCGGCCTTGCGCAATGTATCGCTGGATCGCCTGACACCGCAGGAGTTGCCCCTGGTCCCGTCCCTCATCGCCTACTGGGACACGCTGGGCTGGGTTTATTTCAGCGAGGGCAATTTGGACAAAGCCGAAAAATATGTTTCCTCGGCCTGGCAGCTCGGCCACCACGGCGAAGTCGGCGACCACCTGGGACAGATTTACCAGAAGGAGGGAAAGAAAGATCTCGCCCTGCGCACCTACGCGCTTTGCCTGAGCGGACTGCGGCCCATCCCCGAAACCCGCGACCGGCTGGCCTCTCTAGCCGGCGGCAGCGCCCAAGTAGATGCCACAGTCGCAAAGTACAAAGAAGAACTGCAACGGTTGCGCACCATCGACCTGGGCAAAGTAGCAAAAGAAACCGGCAACGCCGATTTCTTCATCCTCCTCAGTCGTGGCCCAGGTCGTGCAGGGAGTTCTGCCGCCACGGTGGAAGCCGTAAAGTTCGCCAGCGGCGATGAAAAGCTAAAAGTCTTCACCGAAGCCCTCCGCACCGCCGAGTACCGCCTAGCCTTCCCCGACGACACCCCAGTAAAAATCCTGCGCCGCGGAATCCTCTCCTGCTCCACCGCGACAGGCACCTGCACGTTTGAGCTAATGTTGCCCGATGATGTAAGGACGGTGGATTGAAGCCCAAAGCGGTTTGTCATCTTGAACGAAGCATCTGCTTTTCGCCAGGCGAAAGCAGATGCGGAGTCGAAGGACCCCTAGCAGCGTGATACGCATGACCAAGCCGCAGCACCAGATCCTCCCGCCAATGCGGCCCAGCGATCTGCAATCCGATGGGCAGCCCGCTTTTCGTAAAGCCGCAGGGCACTGAGATCGCCGGCAGTCCCCAAACATTGAACGGTCGCGTGTTGCGCAGCAACTGAAGCTCCGCCGGACGCAGCGCCGCAGGATCTTTTTTAAGATCGGCGATGGCCGGCGCCGGGACGGGTATCGTGGGCGTCACCAGCAAATCCACTTCGGCAAAGATGTCGTGAGCCCGGCGTCGTTCCAGATCCAGTTCGCGACGCCGCTGAATATATTCCGCCGCCGAAATGTTCGCGCCAGAACCAATGCGCCGCAGAGTCTCCGGCTGATAAAGCGCAGGCGTACGCGCAACATGGTCGGCGTGATAAGCAAAAGACTCAGCGGCTTGCACCGTACGGTCCGATGAGACTTCGAGGTCGAAGTCCCGAACATCGGCCACCAGCGCCCCGATCACAACCAGAGCCTCGTCCACCGCCGCGCGAACTTCAGAGTCCAGATCGTCAAAAAAATGCGCCCGCGGAACCCCAACACGCAGATCCTTCGTCGAATCGCACCCGCCAGAAACATAATCGGATACCGGAACCTCCGCGCTCGAAACCTCGAGCGGATCGTATCCCGCGATAGCCTGCAGAACAACCGCCGCATCGCCAACCGTCGCGGCCAGCGGACCAACGTGGTCCAGCGACCACGCAAGGGGAATAACGCCCCGCGCGGACACGCGCCCATAAGTCGGCTTGATCCCAACGCACCCGCACAACGCGGCCGGTTCGCGGATCGATCCCGCCGTATCGGTCCCAATCGCCGCATAGCAAAGCCCCGCAGCAACCGCGGCCGCCGATCCTCCCGATGATCCACCGGCAATGTGCCCCGCGTTCCAGGGATTGTGAACGTCGCCGAAGAAGCTGACCAGAGAACTCCCGCCATAGGCGAACTCATGCAGATTGTTCTTGCCGAGAATCACCGCACCCGCCAGCCGCAACCGCCGCACCACTTCGGCATCTTCGGTAGGAACACGATTCTCGTAAAGACCGCTGGCTGCCGTCGTCCTCGTGCCCGCTGTATCGATCAGATCCTTCAACGCAATCGGAATCCCGTGCAGTGGCCCGCGCCATTCTCCGTGCGAGATTTCGATCTCCGCAGTCCGTGCCTCCCTCAGCGCAGACTCGGCGGTCACCGTGATGAAGGCATTCAGCGCGGGATTGAGTTTCTCGACCCGATCCAAACAAGCGCGCGTCACCTCGAGCGGAGACACTTCCTTCCGCCGCAGACGCGGGGCAAGCTCAACGATGGTTTCCAAGATAGGCATAGGCGAGGCGGCCTTCATTGTAGTGGACAACTGAAAAAGTTCCGACCTCCTAGAAAAAAGCAACCAACAACCAAGGCCTATAATCAAAACCGTCAGTTCGTGTCCGGGAGGCAACAAATGGCGGAGATGACCATCGCCCCAGTCGCAACCCATGGTTTCTTTGTCGACGGCCGATGGGTGGAAGACGGTGACATCGTCGAGATCCGCGCCCCCTTCGATGGCAGCGTGATTGGGCGAGTCGTCCAGGCACGGCGCGAGCATGCCGAAGCAGCGATCGCCGCCGCCGTCAAGGCTTTCGGAACCACCCGCCGCCTGCCTGCCTTCGAGCGGCAGCGCGTGTTGCGGCGCGTGGCCGAGGCCATTGCCGAGCGTCGTGAAGAATTTTCCCGCACCCTGGCGCAGGAAGCCGGCAAGCCCATCAAACTGGCGCGCACCGAGGTGGATCGCGCCGCATTTGTCTTCAACGTTGCCGCGGAAGAGGCCACGCGCATTTACGGCGAGTATCTTCCCCTCGACTGGCAGGAGTTCACGGCCGCACGCTGGGGCATCGTGAAGCGTTTTCCACTCGGTCCCATTGCGGGGATCACGCCCTTCAATTTTCCCTTGAACCTGGTCGCGCACAAAGTAGCTCCCGCCATTGCAGCGGGCTGCTCGATGGTGCTGAAGCCTGCGCCACAAACTCCTCTGTGCTCCCTCTTGCTGGCGGAGTGCGTGCAGCAGGCGGGCTGGCCCGATGGCGGACTTAACGTGCTTCCACTTTCGAACGAAGATGCCAGTCTGCTGGTCACCGACGACCGCATCAAGCTGATCAGCTTTACCGGCAGTGCGCCCGTGGGTTGGGACATCAAACGCCGCGCCGGCAAGAAGAAAGTCGTGCTCGAACTCGGCGGCAATGCCGGCGCCGTCGTGCACAGCGATGCCGATCTCAACTATGCCGCGGACCGCTGCGTTTCCGGAGGGTTCGCCTACGCGGGTCAGACCTGCATTTCCGTGCAGCGCATTCTGGTGGAGCAGTCGGTCTATGGCAAGTTTACCGACCTTCTCGTCGAAGGCGTCAAAAAACTGAAAGTCGGCGATCCCATGCAGGAATCGACCGACCTGGGTCCGCTGATCCGCGAGAGCGACGCCATCCGCGTCGCCAATTGGGCAGAGGAAGCGGTTCGCTCCGGAGCCCGCCTGCTCTGCGGCGGCCGCCGCCGGGGTTCCCTGGTTGATCCGATCGTGCTGACCGGCACCAAGCCTGAAATGAAAGTTAACTGCCAGGAGATTTTCGGCCCCGTCGTCACGGTCGAGCCCTACCAGACTTTTGACGAGGCGCTGCGCCGCCTCAACCATTCCAACTACGGTCTGCAGGCCGGCTTGTTCACGCGCGATGTGAAGCTGCTTTTCCAAGCATACGACGAACTGGAAGTGGGTGCGCTGATCGCAGGCGATGTCCCTTCGTTCCGGATCGACCAAATGCCGTACGGCGGCGTCAAGGACTCCGGCCTCGGCCGCGAGGGCTTGCGCTACGCGATCGAGGAAATGACCGAGCCGAAGCTGTTGGTGATGAATCTGCGCTAGGAGCGTCATCCGTAGCGAACCTCTAACCTGTTTCGCCAGAGTTCAGTTTTGAGATTTTTATTGCGCCCAGTCGGAAAGTAGGCGACAACGGCGGGCGAAGTATTTATAATCCTGAGTTTTCCATATGTGTGCCTAAGATTCTGGGGATGTTTTCTTAGGTGCGACGTACCCAACGTGGCTGACGATTCATCTCAAGCATAGATCTTGATAGCCCATGCCGCAGATCTTTCATCGCAGCACGAACACCCTGTCCCGGGCCACGATTTTTGGCGCGGTCTTCGTGGTTGCCGCGCTCAGTTGGGTGGCGATGGAGATCCAGCGTTCGCCTTACGTGACCTATGCCGGGGTGCGAAAGCCGCAGCCCGTGCCCTTCAGCCACCAGCATCACGTTGCCGGACTCGGTATCGATTGCCGCTACTGTCACACCACAGTCGAGACCTCGAGTTTCGCCGGCATCCCCCCCACCAAGACGTGCATGAACTGCCACTCGCAGATCTGGACCAACGCCCAGCTGCTCGAGCCCGTCCGCGCCAGCTACCGCACCGGCCAGTCGCTTGAGTGGACGCGGGTGAATCAGCTTCCCGACTTCGTTTTTTTCAATCACAGCATTCACGTCAATAAAGGAGTGGGTTGCAACACCTGCCACGGTCCAGTCGACCAGATGCCGCTTATGTATCAACAGGAATCGTTGCAGATGGAGTGGTGTTTGAGCTGCCATCGCGCACCGGAACAGAATCTGCGCCCCCGCGACCAGGTATTCAATATGCGCTACCAGCAGCCCACCAGCGCGAACCCCGTGGTGGTGGATGGACAGACCTTCACAGACCAGATTGATCTGGGCTCGGCTTTGGTGAAGAAGTACAGTGTGCGCAGCGTGAGAGACATCACCAGTTGCAGTACGTGCCACAGATGAAGCAGCCCGCGGCCGAAGCCGTGGGTAGGAGCGAAAGATCTTGAACGAGCCCCGGAGGGGCGAACAAGGCGCGCCAAAGCAGTGGGCAATGTGGGCAATAAATGTGGGCATAAAAGATGGACGAGCTAAGCAAAACCGGTAAGCGCGAAGACGTTTGTCCTAGCCAGAAGGGCAAGCTGGATCTGGAATCCGTCCGCGCCCAAATCGAAGAAGCAAACCAGAAGGCCGGCCCGGAATACTGGCGCAGTCTGGAAGAACTTGCCGGCAGCCCCGCCTTCCAGCAAGCCCTGCATCGCGAATTTCCTAAGGGCGCGGCCGAGTGGGTCGATTCCGTCTCCCGCCGCGGTTTCCTGAAAGTGATGGGCGCGTCCATGGCGCTGGCCGGCATGACCAGCTGCGTGCGTCTGCCGCTCGAACCGATCATTCCCTACGTTCGCCAGCCCGAGGGCGTGATCCCCGGTCGCCCCATGTTCTACGCCACTGCCATGACGCTCGGCGGATATGCCAGTCCTTTGCTGGTCGAAAGCCACCTCGGCCGTCCGACAAAAATTGAGGGCAATGACCAGCATCCCGCATCGCTCGGCGGTACCGACATTTTCGCGCAGGCGTCGATTCTCGGCCTGTATGATCCCGACCGCTCTCAAAGTGTGATGTCGATGGGCGACCAGCGCTCCTGGCAGTCGTTTCTGACCGCGATTCGCGGACCGCTAAGCGCGCAAAAGGCATTGCAGGGCGCGGGCATCCGCATTCTTACGCCGACCATCTCTTCGCCCACCCTCGCCGATCAACTGCGTGGTTTCCTGAAGATTTATACGCAGGCTAAGTGGCATGTGTACGAGCCGATCAATCGCGATAACGTGCTCGAAGGCGCGAAGCAGGCTTTCGGCCAGCCCGTCGAGACGCGCTACGACTTTGAAAAGGCCGACGTAATCGTCTCGCTCGACGCCGACTTTCTGTATGCCGGTTTTCCGGGGAACGTCCGCTACATCCGGGATTTCGCCAAGCGCCGCAATCCCGACGGCAAGATGAATCGGCTGTACGTGATCGAAAGCACGCCGACGACGACGGGAGCGAAGGCGGATCACCGGTGGCCAATGACGGCCGTCGAGGCTTCCTTTACTCCGAGGGCGCTTTTCGAGGCACTGCACAAGTCGGGTCACACTGGGATCGAAGCTCTGGACGAGTTCGTTTCTACAGTCGCCGAGGATCTTCAAAACCATCGCGGATCGAGCATCGTCATCGCAGGCGATCATCAGCCCCCGGAGGTCCATGCGCTTACTCATCTCCTCAACGCGTCCTTGGGCAACGTAGGCAATACGGTCTTCTACAGTGACGCGGTCGATGCGAATCCGGTCAATCAAACTGAGTCGATCAAAGATCTCGTCGCCGACATGCGTAGTGGCAAGGTCGATTTGCTCATCATTCTCGGCGGGAATCCGGCATACGACGCGCCAGCAGACCTTGACTTCGGCGAGGTGCTCAAGAGCAACACAGTTCCATTGCGTGTGCACCTCGGCCTCTATCAGAACGAAACTGCCGAACTCTGTCACTGGCACGTCAACCAAACGCACGAACTGGAGGCCTGGGGCGATGCCCGCGCATACGACGGCACGGTCAGTGTCATCCAACCCCTGATTGCCCCGCTCTACAACGGCCGGAGCGCAGTGGAATTGGTCGCGATACTCTCAGGCCTTGCCGATGCTACGGGTTACGACTTGGTCCGCACTTACTGGCAAAAACAGCACACGGGCGCTGATTTCGAATCATTCTGGCGCAAGTCGCTGCACGATGGCTGGATTGAAGGCACGACCACCCCAGCGCGGTCGGTCTCTCTGCATTTGACCCCGCCAGCGTTTCCCTTCACCTGGCCAGTAAAGAAGGGACTGGAGCTAAACATCCGCCGCGATCCCACCATCTACGAGGGACAATTCTCCAACAACGGCTGGTTGCAGGAACTCCCCAAGCCGATGACAAAGCTCACGTGGGACAACGCGGTGCTCATCGGCCCCAAGATGGCGGAGCGGCTCGAAATCGAAGTGGGAGATGTTGTCGAACTGGAACTGAACGGCAAGAAAGTCTCGGGCCCCGTCTGGATTCAAGCCGGCCATCCCGACAACTCAGTCACGGTGACGCTCGGCTACGGCCGCCGCCACGCCGGCCGCGTCGGCACTGCGCAGGGCTTCGACGCTTATCCGCTGCGCACCACCGCAGCGCCGTGGATCGCCACGGGAGTGCAAATCCGGAAGACCGGAGAAACCTACAAGCTCGCCTCCACGCAGGGCTATCAAACGATGGACACCCCCAACGGCGATCGGCGTCCGCTGGTTCGCGAAACCACGCTCGACGAATATCGCAAGCAACCCAACTTTGCTGGCGAAGAAGAACCGGAGCCCGCGCCCGGGCTCACTCTTTACAAACCCTATCCTTACAAAGAAGAGGACTACGCCTGGGGCATGGCGATCGACCTGAACTCCTGCGTAGGCTGCAACAACTGCATGCTGGCCTGCCAGTCGGAGAACAACATTGCCGTCGTCGGCAAAGAGCAGTGCGTCATCGGCCGCCACATGCACTGGATTCGCGTCGACGCCTACTACCAGGGCGACCGCGACAATCCCAAGGCATACTTCCAGCCCGTGCCCTGCATGCAGTGCGAGAACGCGCCTTGCGAAGTAGTTTGCCCCGTGGGCGCGACCAATCACTCGAGCGAAGGTCTGAACGACATGGTCTATAACCGCTGCGTGGGCACGCGCTATTGCTCGAACAACTGTCCTTATAAGGTGCGGCGCTTCAACTTCTTGCTTTTTCAGGACTGGGAGACGCCGCAATACAAAATGATGCGTAATCCCGACGTCACCGTGCGCAGCCGTGGCGTGATGGAGAAGTGCACCTACTGTGTGCAGCGCATTACCGAGCACCGCATCGACGCCGAAACCGCCTCGGTTCGGGCCGGCGAGGAAATCAAAATCAAAGACGGAGAATTGCGGACCGCGTGCCAGCAGTCCTGCCCGGCAGGCGCAATCATATTCGGCAACATCAATGACCCCAACAGCAAGGTTTCAAAGCTCAAGGCGCAGGCGCGCAACTACAGCCTGCTCGGCGAACTGAACACCCGCCCGCGCACCACGTATCTGGCGGAGGTTAGCAACCCCAATCCAGAACTGAAGGCATAGCAGAAGCATAGAGAGCCCAAGCATGGGCGAAGAATAGTTGGACGAGCAATACAACATGGACGAGCAATCCAAAATGACGGTGGACGCTCAAGAGGCCCCGGTAATGGAGCCGGGCTACACCTTCGGCACGGTCACAGAAAAAATCAGCGCGATTGTGCTGACCCGTCCCGCCTCGAACGGATGGTTTGTCGGTTTCGGCATCGCTTTTCTGCTGACCATGATGCTGCTCTACGCCATCGGCTACCTGTTCCTGAAAGGGGTTGGGATTTGGGGCGTGACGATTCCCATCGGCTGGGGCTTCGCCATCATCAATTTCGTCTGGTGGATCGGAATCGGCCACGCCGGCACGCTCATCTCCGC
>Ga0182015_10002430_pt1 | contig 22406 bp, 26 predicted proteins | sample 712P3MmetaG_FD_120478 | JGI IMG/M metagenome (GOLD analysis project Ga0182015, IMG submission 120478) | Permafrost microbial communities from Stordalen Mire, Sweden - 712P3M metaG | ecosystem: Environmental > Terrestrial > Soil > Wetlands > Permafrost | place: Sweden: Stordalen | collected...
AGGGAGTGGGATTCGAACCCACGGTGCCTTGCGACACAACGGTTTTCGAGACCGTCCGATTCGTCCGCTCTCGCATCCCTCCAGCAGGACTTTCGCGCCTCACTGACCTTTCCTGTCCTAATTGTTGACCGTTTGTTTTCGGCCATTGAGACGGCGATTGACGATGATACATGCCCGCTCGACGTAGATGCGCGGCTCTGCTTCAAGGTGGTGACGCCCGGCACTCCACGTCCAGGTGGCCGGAGCGGTGCCCAACCTTCGCCATGTGGAGTACTTCCACGATCACAGCCGACTCGAAGAGATGCTCTTTGACGGCATACTGAGTCCCGTGGACGGCATCATCGTCCCTGACCAACGCTCCCCGGGTCACGGGTACAGCCTCAAAGAAGCCGATGCCGAATCTTTCCGGATCGCCTGAGAATCCAGGAATCCCCTCGGCACCCTCCGAACCTTCGCTTGCCGCTTGTGTAAGCAGGCTCCCCTCCGGGTAGAGATCGGCGCAGGCCTTCGCGGTGTGGATTCTCCTCACTGGACGCAGCGTTGGGTCAGACGCACGCTGATCGACTTATTAGGAAACACTCAAAATCAGGTGTCGAAGCGGCTGCGTCCATTGAGGATTGTTACCCCTTGGTATTCACCCTGAGGGGTAGTAATAGGGCAGGTCGCATCGGTACCCATGAGTGGGTCCATTCACCGGCGGATCATCCAACCGTTGAAACTTTCCGTTCTCGATCTGAGCGAGAATGTAACAGTTGGTTGGCTTCTTAGCTGAAGGATTGCCCGTGCCTATCAAATAATTGCCTGAGAAAGACGTGATACCGCGGAGTGCTTGGAGCACAGAACCTCTACTCGGATGGGTGCCCGCCTCACGAAGAGCTTGTACGAAGAGTTCGGCGGACAACCAGCCCGCGAGGGTGTAATAGTCGGCTTTAAAACCGGGCGATGCTTTCTGGACCCAGGTGAGGAACGTATTGACTGCCGGAATCTTTCCGGCATCCTCTCCGAGGAACAGTGAGGTTGGTTGTTCGAGGTAGGCGCCGTCGATGGCTGCCGCTCCCCCCGAGTTAGGTACCAACTCCTCGCTGTACGTTGATGTACCGAGTACAACGACAGGATGGAAGCTCTGTTGATTCAGAGCCTGAATCACGGCAGAGGCGTAGTTCTGCGGCATTTGCTCAAGGAAGAGAATCTTCACGCCAGCTTGTTTCATGGCAATAATGTTCTGGTTAAAGTTCGTTTGGCTTGTCGGAAATGTCGGATCGGCGATCACCTTGTATCCCAGATGATTCATGGCCGCTTTCTCACCGTCCCAAATCGTCTCCGCCGCCCCGTAGTCAGCGATCAGGGCGCCAGTATGGAGGACATCGCTGGGGTACTTCTTTTGGAAGTAGGCGAGCGGGCCAAGGTAGTACCCACCGGCCGGAGGATTGGGGTTGAAGGTGTTCGGAAGGGCATTGGCCGCGGCACTGAGGGATTCGGCGATATTGGGCACCACGGGATTGTCGGCAAGCACGGTCGCGCCATAGCTGTCCTCTAGTGAAAAACTTCCTACCGTGGCGAAGTCCTGCTGAACAGCAGCATTGGTCAACTGCTTGTTCTGGCTACCTGTAAAATCGTCATTGAAGCTGTCGACATTCAGCCTCCGGCCATTGACTCCTCCCTGAGCGTTCACATAGTCGGCGTACGCCTCGGTACCGACCAGTGCGCCTTCAAAGAGCCCGGCGGTGAGCGTCGAGACGTTGCCGATTGCCACAGACGATGCCGTGATGCCCGTGTAGTCCTTGAACGCCGACGCTGGGATTGGCGCCTTTGTCTTGGTGGAACCGAATGACGAGGTCCCGGCGGCAGGCGATGCAGTAGACGAGCAGGCCGCCACCGTGATTGCCACAATTGTGAGGCTCACCGCCGAAGTTACGGATGAGATGCGGCACCGCGACACCTCGGCGGTGGTGAGTTTCATTTAGGTCTCCCCCTGGTTGCCTGAAGGTTCTGATACTGAGACGAGATCGTCGGGTCGCCCGATTCGGTGACATCGAATTGCTTGGCGACGTCGTAGGAATACGCCTGACTCTGTCGGTGAATGCCGGAGAGGGTCAATCCAGGAATGCCCGGACAATCGAAGAGTGCCGACAGTCCTAGATGCACCGTCGACGCGAACCTTTGAGTATGAACGCGTGCCGGCAATGGCAGATTCTGCCAAGTCCTCGCGCCATTGGTGAACACGGGTTCAGTGTAGTAATCTCCGAATCAATACACAAGGAGGCACGGGATGTCGGTTGGGCGCCTATTCGAGCGGGGACTCGTAGTACGTCACCGAGTCCTCGGCCCAGATGTACGTGCCGGATCCATCAGGTGACCTTGGCCCTTCCCGGGACGTTGCTCCTCGACCCTGGAGTAATTGAGGATCCGTACCCGTTCTATCGCCGGCTTCAGATGCAAGCTCCCATATGGCAGGTTCCGGACAGAGAAGTCTTCACCGTGAGTTCGTTCGCGTTGCTGGCCGATGCCGTGGCTCGCGTCGACGACTTCTCGTCCAACATGCGTTCCCTGCTGTATCGCGACGACGAAGGGCTCCCCAGTCGTCTTCCATTTGGAGATGCTGGAGTCGATGCGCTCGCCACTGCCGACCCTCCTGACCACAAGATGCATAGAAACGTCGTCTTTTCCGAGTTGGTCGCGAAACGGATGGCCGCGCTCGAGCCCGACATCGCTGCTACCGCCGACCGCTGCATTGGGCGCGTTCTGGACGCCGGCGTTGCGGACTTCATGGTCGAAGTCGGGAACGTCGTGCCGATCACGATCATCAGCCAACTCATTGGGTTCCCCGACAGTGATCCCGACTCGCTCCTTCGTGCGGCGTTTGACTCTACGTCGATGTTGGGCGCAACATCGACACTCTCGCAGCTAAACGCGCTGGTGGCCCGGATCGGTGAGATTGAGGGATGGATTGCCGATCGGGTCGCAGTGGCGATTGACCAGCCCGATGATGACATCCTTGGTGCCGTAGCACGCGGCATAGAGGACGAGGTGTTCACTGTTCATGAGGGCTGCGTCGTTCTACACACCCTCCTGAGTGCGGGAGGTGAGTCCACCACGAGCCTGCTTGGCAATGCGGTGCACCTCCTCGCCGACAACCATGATCTCCAAGCCCATCTGAGAGGTCACCCTGACCTCGTGCCGGCGTTCATCGAAGAGGTGCTTCGCCTCGAATCCCCGTTCCGCTTTCTGATGCGGTCCGTGCCCGAGACAACATCGCTCGGGGGCACCGAGATTCGAGGAGGTGCCACCGTCCTCCTGTTGTGGGGGGCGGCCAACAGAGATCCGGCTGAGTTCGATGACCCCGACCAGGTCGTCCTCGATCGTCCCATGCTTCGCCGCCACGTAGCCTTCGGCCGAGGCATTCACTACTGCGTCGGAGCGCCTCTGGCTCGCCTGGAAGCGCGAATCGTTGTGGCCAGGCTGCTGGAACGGACTCGCAGCATCACCCTTGACACTAGCGATGCACCCAGGCGAGTCGAAAGCCTGATGGTCAGACGTCACCAAAAGCTACCTCTTCGAGTCGTACCGCAGTGATGACCACAAGCTGGGCACTATGCAGCTCACCTCGTACCATGGAAACCGTGAACGATCCTGATACACAACTTGACCGCAGAGCCGAGCGACGTGCTACCCGTCGAGCGGAAAACCGGGCTGAGCTCCTCGACGCAGCCGAACGGGTATTCGGTGAGGACGGCATTCGTGACGGTTCACTCCGCAAGATAGCGAAACTGGCTGGGTTCTCTCCTGCGGCGATCTACCTGTTCTTCGAAAACAAGCAGGATCTTCTGTCCGAAACATGCATCCGCCGGGCCGATGAATGGGACAACGTCGTGCGAGAGGCTGCCGAGAGTCAGATGGCACCGCTAGACACCCTGCATCGAGTAATCGATCTGGGCATTGACTTCTTTGCCGAGCGACCCTATTTCCGTCTTCTGCTGCGCCACATCCGGGGTGGTCCGGCTGTCACTGGTCCGGTCCTTGCTGAATTTGCCGACAACGTGGACGCTCGCTATCTGCAAGTCGTGGTGCATATCGCCCGAATCGTGCAAGAAGGTCAGGCGGCCGGCCAGATCCAGCAAGGGAACGAACGCTCCCTCGCTCACCTTTTTTTAGTGCTGCTCAACGAGTTCGTGCTCCTCGGCGAGCATTCCGTCGAGTCGAACGTCGGCACACTCACGGCAGAGCAGTTCCATGGGTTCATCGACCGAGCACTCCGAAATCCATCGTGGTCGGGCCCAGGCTCTTGGCCCAACGACCAAGCGTGAACTAGGCGCTCAGCGGTGACAACAAGAGATACAAATAGGACCAGAGATGGATGGTTAAGAGAGTAGGTATGGGTGTGGATGGTGACACCGTCATACGGGGTGGGACGCTTGTCGACGGGAGCGGTGCGCCAGGACGTCTCGCGGATGTCGCCATCCGTGACGGCAAGATTGTGGCTGTCGGCAAGGGGCTCTCGGGCACCATGGAGCTCGATGCTGGTGGACAAGTGGTGGCACCCGGGTTTATCGATATTCACACCCACTACGACGCCCAGGTGTTCTGGGATCCGGCCCTCAGCCCATCCTCTTTCCACGGAGTGACCACGGTGGTGGCCGGAAATTGCGGATTCTCCATCGCCCCCACCCGTAGCGACGGAGTAGAAGGCCTTGTTCGCACTCTCCAGCACGTCGAGGACATGAGTTTCGACACGCTGATGGCCGGGGTGCCCTGGGACGAGTTCGAGACCTTTCCTCAATACCTCGACGCCGTTGAGCGTCGCGGCGTTGCTCTCAACTACGCCTGCTACGTGGGCCACACTGCCGTCCGCCTCTTCGCCATGGGTGCTGATGCCTATGAGCGGCCCGCAACTGTTGACGAGATGGACACCATGGTCCGCATCGTCGATGAAGCCCTCGATGCCGGGGCCATCGGATTCGCTTCCAGCTTGTCGCCCACTCACAACGGTGATCACGGCCGGCCGGTACCTTCGCGGGTGGCCGACTTCGCCGAACTCGCCGCTCTTCTCGAGCCGATGCGGGACCGCAGCCGGGGGGTGGCCGCCTTGCTGCCGGGAGGCGTTATGCCCCACGCACAGATGTTCGAGCTACAACGTCATATCGGTCGCCCCTTCACTTGGACTGCGCTGCTCACCTTTGCTGGATCCGATTATCACGAGCAGATCATGGCCGAGCACGCGACAGCCAGGGACTCTGGGGTGGATGTGTGGCCGCAGGTGTCATGTCGACCCCTGGTCTTCCAGATGAATTTGGCCGAACCGTTTTCCCTCAACACCATCCCCAAATTTGCCGCCCTCATGGATCGCCCCCCGGAGGACCGCAAGGCGGCATACCGTGACCCCGCGTGGCGGGCGGTCGCACAGGAGCAGCTCGACTCGGGCACATTCAGCTTGTTCAACCCTGCATCGCTCTCGGTTGCCGAGTCAGCATCGCGCCCAGACCTGGTTGGTCGCTCGGTCGTCGACTTGGCAAGGGAGCAGAGCGTAACGCCCCTCGACGTCCTGCTGGACCTCTCCCTTGCTGATGATCTTTCATCCCGCTTTTGGTCGGTGCTCGCTAATGACAACCAGGAAGGCATCGCGTATCTGCTGCCGCGGGACGATGTTCTCTTGGGCCTGGCTGACTCTGGCGCCCACGTCAGCCAGCTGTGTGACGCCTGCTTTGCCACCGACCTGCTGGGCAACTGGGTCCGTGACCGCCAGGTCATGAGCCTGGAGCACGCTGTCCACAAACTCACCGCCGAACCAGCCCGCGTCTACGGTCTGAAAGACCGAGGCTCGGTGGAGGTCGGGTTGGCCGCCGACCTGGTGGTGTTCGATCCCGATACCGTGGCACCCGGTCCGCTCCGTCGAGTAGTGGACTTTCCCGCCGCAGGCGAACGGCTGACGGCGGATGCGCCTGCGGGTATGACCCACACGCTGGTCAACGGAGTACCGATTCGTGTCGACGGCCAGTCGGTTCCTGAGGGTCTGGGGCGGCGGCCCGGCACCGTGCTTCGCGACTAGCCGCCGGGACAGACTCACCGCGCCCGACCAATCGTCCAGACAGAGATGTGAGCGAAAGAATGCCAAACCCACTGGGTGTCCTCGGGCCGGCTGACGAGCGATTCGACCACCAGATCGCGGATACTTTCGCTACGGTCGGGGTAAGCGATCCGTCGTGGACTGAAAAGGTTTGTGCGATGGTGGCGAAACGTGATGGCAGCCTGCAGCTTGGCTTTGGTATGGGCAAGTTCACCAACCGCAATGTGCTCGACGGCTACGCAGGGCTCTCTAGGGGGGTGGAGCAGGTCACGGTGCGTGCCAGTCGTCGGCTCTTTCCTCAACCCGATCTGACCTCAGTCGGTCCGATCCACTACGAAGTGCTCGAACCGATGCAAAGCGTCCGCTTCGCGCTCGAGGCCAACTCATGCCAGGCCCTGTCCTTCGAGTGGATCTACGAGGCGGTTCTTCCTCCCGTCACCGAGGAACGCACGCACATGAGGGCGCCTCTCGGCTACAGGATCAGTGCCGATCTGGTCCGCTACCACCAGATCGGCACGGCGTCGGGATGGATCGAGATCGATGGGGATCGGCACGAGATCTCTTCTGACGAGTGGGTGTCGACACGAGATCATTCGTGGGGTGTGCGCTATGACGTTGGAGCTCCACCCACCGATATGGACCCGTTCGACCCCATCCCCGAGATGGTGTTCTCCATGATCTGGTGCCCGGTCCTGATGGTCGATCCTGACGGCACCCGCTGGGGGCTCTTCATGCACTTGGTCGACCTGAACGGTTTTGGGCATGTCCAACGAACGGTGACCGGGGCCATCGAACACGTCGACGGTCGAGTCGAGCGCATTGCCGACATCCGTCCCAACCTCAGCTACGACCCCTCTAACCGACGACTTCTCGGCGGAGTGGTGGAGGTGGACATGGAAGACGGGACGAGGAGGCGCTTTGAACTGGAGGTTCCCACGCCCACCGGATTCCACCTGGGAACCGGGCTGTATTTCGGGTGGCGAGGTCACCACTACGGCGAATGGCGAGGTGAGTCAAATGTGGACGGCGAGCGCCTGGCAGACTGCAGCGATCCCGGTCTGGCGCGTGAGCTCCACCAGATCCGTGACACCTTCGTGCGCGTACGCGATTTGGACACCGGAGCTGAAGGCTGGGGGAACTGCCAGCCCACCGTGTCAGGCGCCCATCCCGATCTCGGGCTCACGGGTGAGTCCTCATTCTGGTGATCACCAAGCGGACAGCGCTCGTGCAGTATCAGAGACCCAGTGCCTTGCTCAGGTAGAAGCCCCGATGCCCAAATTTGACTCGATTGGGAGACCCTCGACGGCAGGCCTCGCGTCACGTCGAAGAGCTCTCGGCGTGCAGGTACACAAGGGAGAGGTAATGAGCTCGGAAAAGACGTCGGAGACCGTTCTCGAACACGATGATCCAATCGAGACACTGGCGAATACATGATAAAGCGTCTCGTCGTCTACGTGAGACGGCCGATCGATTTGTCCGAGGGCTTGCTGAGATCGTCCCCAGCAAACGCAATCCGATCACTGCCGAGGCCGGCGGCTCGGAAAGCACCCCGGAGTGTCGTCGGAGGCGCTTCTCATCACGATCGCTTTGACAGACGACGACGTTGTTCCGTATCGAACATTGCCAAACCGGAGAAGGAGAAATCCCATGGATCCGCCAGTGATCATCGAAGCAGCCATTAACGGGGTGACCTCAAAGCAGCAGAATCCGAAGGTACCTCGGACGCCCATCGAGATCGCGAACGATGCGCTTCGGTGCCTGGCAGGGGGCGCGACCATTGTGCACAATCACGTTGACGTCGTGATGGTGGATGGGCCAACAGCTGCGGCGCACTATTTGGAGGGCTGGCGCCCGGTATGGGAGGTCATCCCCGACGCCCTCCTCTATCCAACCGTGAACGCCGGACCAGTCGAGCAGAGTTTTGCTCATTTTCCCCTGCTGGCGGCCGTTGGCTGTCGCATCGGCGTCGTCGATGTTGGCTCGGTCAACCTGGGGGACTTTGTGTACGTGAACTCACGTGCCGACATCGAATTTCAGCTGACCGTTTGTCACGAGAGTCGGCTCGCTCCCAGCCTGGCCATCTTCGAACCCGGCTTCCTCCGAGTAGCGCTGGGCCTCTGGCGAGCCGGGCGCTTGCCCGCAGGAGCGATGATCAAGCTGTACTTCGGCGGCGAGAAGGGCTATCTCGGTGGCGTTTTCGGCTTGCCTCCCAGCAGGCCGGCATTCGAAGCGTACATGGCGATGTTGGAGGACTGCCCGCTTCCGTGGTCGGCGGCCGTCATAGGTGGTGACATTGTGGAGAGTGGTATCGCCCGCATGACTGTCGAACGGGGTGGCCACCTCCACGTTGGCCTTGAGGACTGGGCCGGCCCCGGTCATCCGGACAACGAAGAGCTCGTGATGGCGGCCACGACGGTCTGTGCCGATCTCGGTCGGCCCGTTGCGACTCGTTCCGATACGGCCGAGATCCTTGGATTGGAAAATCCCGGTTTATGACCACTTCCCAGGTAGAGCGTCCAAGGAGATCGTCCGTACTTATTTGAATCCAGAGGTCGGTGGCTGGTTCCACTCGATCCAGCTCCCGCTCGATCGGGTCAAGTCAATTCACCAATTGCGGAGGTATGAACATGCGGACTCGAATGTTGGTCGCAGTCCTGGGTGGAGTTGTGGTGCTTCTCGCGGGCTGCTCCGCCTCTTCAGCTTCAAAACCACCACCCCGGTCCGCGACCACCTTTGCCGTCGGCGTGATGACCGAAACGTTCGTCGACCATTCCCGGATAACACCGGCCAATGGCGACGAGCCGAAGCTGCCCGACCGCACGTTGGTGACGACCATCTGGTATCCCGCCAAGGGCGGAGTTCACACCACTACACCCATCCAGGGGGCAGCCCCGGACCGCAGTGGCGGACCGTACCCGCTCATCGTCTTTGGCCACGGCCTCGGAGCCACGCCCGAAGTGTACGAAGGTCTGCTCAGTCGCTGGGCGGCCGCGGGGTTCGTAGTCGCAGCACCCCGCTTTCCGCTCACCAGCTCGAATGCACCAGGCGGCCTAGACCCCAACGACGTCTTCAACCAACCAAAGGACATGAGTTACGTCATCACTTCTGTCCTGAGGGATTCCGCTCGAAGCACGGGCACACTTTCTGGCCTGGTGGCCCCTCACGAAGTCGGGGTAGCGGGCCATTCGGAGGGCGCTATCACTACATTGGGGTTTTTCAATTCTTGCTGTCGCGACGCTCGAATCAAAGCTGCAGAAGTGATCGACGGCGACCCGGAGGCGTACCCCTCAGGTAGTTATCATTTCGGGGGAGATCCGCCACTACTGGTGGTCCACGGAACGGCCGATGCCCTTCTGCCTTTCAGTCAGATGGTCGGTGTATACAACAGCGCCAAGGGTCCCAAAGGGCTTCTCGCCCTCGAGGGCGCCGATCATGTCGCCTGGCTTGCCCCATCGAGCAAGTGGTTCAACAGCGCGGTTGAGACCACGACCGACTTCTTCGATGCCTATCTTCGAGGTGACACGCTGGCGCTGAACCGAATCGTCGGGGACGGCCAGCCCGGTGTGAGTAGGGTGTACTTCGCACCGAGTCCCGGTTCGACAACGACTATCGCCACGGTCCCTCAACCGAAGACGCATTTGCGGGCAACAGTAAGTCCCACAACGAACCTGACTGATGGCCAATCCGTCACCGTTGACTGGAGCGGATTCCAGCCCGGCAAGGTCGTCAATATCGTCGAGTGCTCGTCCGCCAGCGCGACCGGCTGCAATATTTCTGGCGGCCACATTCTCACCCCTGATCCCACCGGCACGGGCACCGTATCTCTCCGCATCGTCGCAGGGCGTGTCGGCAGCGGCCTTTGCGACGCTGCCCACCCCGGATGTGAGGTGCTGGTCAACGACGCCGGTTTGGAGACTCCTACTGCGACGATCAGGATTCCGATCACCTTTGCCCCGTAGACAGCAAAGTTGTTCCTGACCTCGTGCAACGCTACGGCAAACTCCGTGCGATGGAGCGGACCCACAGATGGTCGATCGCGAGATCGATTGCGTCGAAGTCAGTCACAATCACCGGGCATCGCGGATGCAGTGGTGGAAGCAAGGTTGCTGTGATGGAGGCCTGTCGCCATATCTCAAAGGTCAAACCTCTTGCATCCCCGCTACGCTCACGTTCAAGTACTGGAGGCAACAATCGGATGAATGTCGTCATAGGAGGTGCGTCCGGCATTGGTGCCGCCGTAGCCGAGCTGCTCGCAGGGGACACGATCATCGGCGACCGCAGTGGGGGCGATATCGTCTGTGACCTCAGCGATATCGCTTCGTTGACAGCTATGGCTCGCGAGGTAGACCACCTCGACGCGCTTGTCGTGACCGCTGGTCTCTCACCAGCCATGGCCGATGCCCGAACCATCCTCGATATCGACCTCGCCGGAATGGCACGAGTCCTTCAGGCATTCGACAGTCTGGTGGAAGCCGGATCGGTGGCTGTCTGTGTGGCCTCCATGGCGGGCCATATCGGAAGCTGGCCACCGGAGACTCTTACCGCGCTCGACGATCCGCTGACCAGCCCAGATGCCAACCTGACGGACGACCCCGCAACCGCTTACGTCCTGGCCAAAATGGGTGTCATACGCTTGGTGCGAAGGGAGGCTTCTGGCTGGGGGACTCGAGGTGGTCGGATCTTGTCAATCTCGCCTGGTGTGATCGATACGCCGATGGGTGCATTGGAGCTCTCCAATACTGCCGGTACGGCAGAGATAGTCGCGGCAAGCGCGTTGGGTCGAGCCGGTCGACCAGAGGAGGTTGCATCGGTGATCGCTTTCCTCTGTTCCTCGGCAGCGAGCTATGTAACCGGGACTGATGTTCTCATTGACGGCGGGGCCGTCGCTGCCTTGTCGTGAGCTTGTCCCGTCCTCATCGATGCCGTCGAGTTGTGGTGCCTACTGAACGTGACGACTGCTGGCTCGGGACGTGCCTTACGTTGAGAACGCGACGAAGCGCTGAAAGCAGCAGCACGCCGAGCATGTCCGGGGTCACTTGACGGATCCGTCAACCGATCTGTCGAAATATCTGCCCTGGGTCAGCGTAAGTCCAGGTCGCAGACACGAGGCCTTGGTCGAACTCATAGACCTCGCAGCTCTGCATGTCGATCGAACGGAGCGTGGGGGCGTAACCCATGTAATTGCCTACATGAACCCCGTGCAACCGCCAGCGAGCGCACACGAAGCGCCCATCGCCAAAAAGGAGATCTTCGTCGAGTGACAATGGATCAAAGGCGTCGCGGAGCTGGCGGAAGCCATCGCTCACGTCGGTCAGCGTGAGTGGTTCTTCGAACCCAGAAATCCAGCGCAGGCACGAGCGCTCGAAGCTTCGGAGGTACATATCGACGCGGCCGGCATTCAATTCCGCGACGGCAGTGCGAATCGCGTCGACAGGGCAATCCTCGGGCATCCCACGTCCCCCTCATCTTGCGTTCAGCATCATAAATTCGGGATTATCAGTCCCATGTCATAGATATCAGACTCGTTCACCTTCCGGCGGCACTGTCCGCTTGACTCTGTGCACATTTACTGCCAGAGCACATCGTGCCCTAACGGTGTCGTCAACCGGATAAGTATCGACTCGGGGATGTGGTCTACGACTGGCTCAGCCCCGTGGTCGTAGGTGGTCGGCGGGCCTATCGCGACTTTCATCAATCTCGGAAAGACTCAGTGTGCGTCAGAGTAGAACTGTCTGAACCAACGGCGATACTGCGTAACCGGGCCGTCGATCCGGGTGATCATTGGTCGCTCGCGGTAGATCTTGTTCTCCCAGATCGGGACGTCCTGCGTGAACTGCTCATTGGTGATCCGGTCATTCATCTCGCTTATCGACTCAGTGGCCTTCTCGTCGGGTAATGCCTTCATCGAGAAGATCAGGTTTACCTCCGTGAGCTCCTCATCGATGGGGGTCTGTGTGATGTACGTGAGCATCTCGATCGCGTCCTGGCTCACCTCGACTGCGACGATCCCTGGCCCGCACGTCGTGGTAGTCGTCTGGACCTCGTAGCCGGATACGTCCACTGCGGTCACCTTCAGGCTCTGCTCGACGATCATGGATGGACCCTCGAACCGAACCTCGAAGTGATCCCTCTCAGGTCGTGCCATGTCGTGGACCGCCGAGAAGTGCGACCGGTCGATGATGTTCTCCGTCAGATCCTGGACATGGACCCGCACCCGATAGGTGTTGCATCTCCATGGCGTCCAGTTCGCCTCGTTGGGCCGGTAGCTGATCACTTCGTAGTTCGGGGGGGCACCGCCGGCGTGGTGCCAGACAAAGATGCGCCCGTTGCGCTCACATACGGGCCAAGCCTGAGCGGCAGCCCGTGGTGTCCGGTCCAACCCCGGCACCTCGATGAGCTGGCCCTCGCCGTCAAATCGCCAGCCGTGAAACGGACATGCGATTCCGTCGCCGCACACGCGACCGCCGACGCCCAGGTGGGCTCCGAGGTGGGGACAGTGGGCATCGAAGACCCGTGCGATCCCGTCCTCACCGCGGAAGAGCACAAGGTCCTGCCCGAAGTATGTCAGTGGCTGCACGTCGCCCGGTGTGAGGTCCGCGCCAGCACTGACGCTGAACCAACCGTCGGGGGACGCAGGGAACGGATACCGGGAGCTCATGGCCCTACCTCGACGGACGACGCGTCGGTCCGCGCCTTATCGTGGAATCGGCCAGCGAAAGCGCGGAGCGGCAGATCGGCACTCGTCGTCAGGCCCGGTTTTGCCTCACAGACCGATCGGATGGCGTTCAGCGCTGGCATCCCGGTGATGGTCATGCCCACAGAGGCAAAGTACTCCGGCGTCCACGCACCGTGCGGCATTCCCGTAGCGGGGAAGATCATATGCCGGCTGACGATGGTGGGGTCACCCTCGATGGTGGTGATGTAGCACCCCTGGACTTTCCATCCGGGTTCTGTCTTCGGGGTCATCTGCCATTCCAGATGGACCTCGATCTTCGGCTCACCATGCGAGACCCCCTTGAACTTGGCCAGGCTGCCTCCTACCGACCCCTTCGGCAAAGTCCACCAGCCCAGGTCGACATCCTCGGTGCAGGCGCCGAGCTCACAGTCGAACGCGATGTCGTCGATCTCGAGGTCGAAGCAGTCCGCCATCATGTAGATCGAGTCGGCGAAGACAGCGCAGCCGGTCTCCAACAAGCCGGGAACTTCAGGATCGTCCACGGGTCGCCCGTAACCGACGTTCTTCCAGGTGTCCACCGAGTGATGACAGGAGACGTCGACTGTCTCCAGCACCGTGATGTGGTCCACTCGTCCCATGCCTGCCGTCGCTACCACGCTCAGGATCTGGGCGAGGCCGGGATTCATCCCGGTCCCGTAGAACGTGGCCTTACCGCGCCGACATGCAGCTTCGATGAGCTCGGTCGGTTTCTTTCCGGACGGGTGGGGGTGGTTCCGATCGCGGTGATAGCCAGTGATCCAGTCGGAGGTGGTGACGACATTGATGCCGTTCTCGAGCAGCGTGCAGAAGGTGTCGATGTCTGGCCAGACGCCGTTGAAGTTAACGACGTCCGGTTTCACTCGAAGAACGTCAGCGATGTCGTTGGTGGCCGCCACTCCGAGCGGTGCGATCCCGACGATATCGCCGACGTCGCGGCCGACCTTCTCGGGCGAGTAACAGTAGAGACCGACGAGTTCGAGGTCAGGGTGCTCGACGATGCGTCCCACCATCTCGGACCCCACATTTCCGGTGGCGTACTGGACAACTCGGAGAGTTGGCTTCGACAAGGCGCTTCCTTCCAGCAGGCGGCCCTCTCTCGTATCAGCCGTCCAGGTCATCGTATGGGAAACTTGGACACTTGTCCAGAAACTCGTCCAAGTATGCGAAGCTCCGGAAACCGGACCAGTCGCACTGACCATTTGAGCCTGAAGCGAGACAGTCCAGCCTGCCACTCAGTCTTCGCTCAGAGACGCCATATTCGCAGTACATGCTGGTCACACGTCCCGCCGATCCGCGTTTGGCGTCTCGCCCCGATACATGGTTTTTGCTGAATCCTTACCAACGTCCAAAGTGAGTGGATGGCGGCAGGGGATGGGTCATGGTTTGGTGGCCTGGCCCCGCCGCCTGATTTCAATGCGTCACCGAGGGCGTCGATGCTCGCGAGTCTTGCGGCGCCGACAACGAATCCCCGGGCATCTCCATCTGTCTGTGATCCACTAGTCAGTACGCTAAATCGATGTCAACGTACGCGTGTCGCAGCAGTCAGGGCCGGCGATTCGTGCCGGGCGACCTTGGCGGCAGCACTCGGCAACGGTGTGGGGAGTGAGCGGTGGGGGAACGGAACCGGCGAAGAAGTAGCGGAGTTCGGGGCGGCTCAAAAGCCGGGCGGCTGGGTGCGCTGATAGCGACGTTGATCGTCGTTGGGATCGCATTGTCCGCGGCCGGGTGCACGGCGACCAGTTCAGGGGCATCCCCGACATCGTCGACCTCAGGGACATCTTCGTCTCGGGTCACGACAATCTCGCTCTCGTCACCGACGTATCGGCCCACTGCTCAGCCGGGGACCACGAGTGCTGTTCTGATTCAACGGGGTGGCCAAGCCAAGCTCTTTGGGGACGCTGTCCTACAAAATGTCCTACAACTCGCACCATTGGCTGCCGTATGGCATCTTCTGGACCCGCGATCGTGCCAGCTCAGAAGGTCGCCATCCTTCTCCTGGCGCGCACCCGGGGAAGTTGGACACCGAATAGAGAGGAGCCAAGATGGCTCTCATGACAGTGAACGAAGGATCGGCTGACTTCTGGTCGAAGAACCGGATGGGCGACCGTGCTCATACCGCCGGCTGGCGGGGCTGGGACCAAGATTGGACTGCAGAACAGCGAAACGCCACTACAGGACCATCCCCGCCTACACCTGGACCTTCACGTGGCCGATGCGGCGGAGCAGGCGTCTGAGGCGGAGCGCCTCGTGGCCATCGGAGCTCAGCGAGTGGACTGGGACAGCTACCCTGACGACCCGGATTTTGTGGTCCTCGCAGACCCCGATGGCAACCGCTTTTGCATCGTTGACCTCAGCCACGAACACGACTGACCTTCCCCGCAAGCGATCCACGGCTGGCCCACCTGCGACGAGCAGACTGTCTGGGCGGAGACCAGCGATGACCGAGGGGCGGACTGACAGAGTTGCATCGAGTCCCGGCTTAACGTAATCGCAACGCACTTGACGGTGGCCCAACCCCCAAATCAGCGACACAGTAATCAGCACTGCCGGAGCGCCATTGCAGCGGCTGCAAAACTCGCCTACATTGCCGCCCATATCGGCCCAGGTGGGGATCCCTCAGCGATGACGGTAGATCAGCAGACCGAGTACGTAGGTGATACCACCAACAACGGCGAACAGAAGAAACGGCCAGACGAGTGCCCCATCGCCGTCGACACGACCACTCCGCCGATAGCCAAGAGCGCTAGTACGTTTGCCGCGAGCACGGTCGAGCGCATACTGACGCTGATCTGACGCTCATCGGGTCTTGAGCCGAACAAAGCACCAAAGTCGCTGTCTCTGCCTCCGAGAATGAAATACCCAACGGTTGCGACCACCGTCACGATTTCGATTCCCACGGCACTTTTCCAGCCACTTCCGATCCATGAGCCGATGGCGATGGTCGTACCCAGCACCGCCATGGTCGCTGGCACTTGGAGGCGGGGGCGCATTGTCTTGATCATCGGTGGGCCTCCTTGGCCGCGTCGAACATCTCGTCAACAGTCGAATCGAAAAAACGGGCGATTTGGAACGCCAGGGGAAGCGACGGTGAGTACCGACCGCTCTCGATGGAAATGACAGTCTGGCGAGAGACTCCAAGCGCTGCGGCGACCTCGGCCTGGGACAGACCCCGCTCGGAACGAAGTTCGCGGACTCTGTTCTTCACGTGGTAACGGTAACTTGACTATGGAGCTACTGTCAAGTTACCTTTACCACGGCCAAGTCGGGTCTTGATGGGCAAGTTGAGCGAGTCGGAGCGAGCGACCTTCGGCAGTTGCTGGTGATCGCGCCAGAGGACCACCTACCTCCGCCGGGCGCGTAGTTACGTTCTCCCTTGGGGACGGCGCGAGCCGCTTGCTCGCCTCGTCTGCATCTCGTTTACATCGGCGTCCAGCTCGTAGTGGTCGAGGCAAGCCAGCTGAGGACCTGACGACGAGTCGTCGGTCCGTGGGGAGCCCACGGGGAGGGGAGCGCGCCGTCGCTTCGAAGCTGAGCGGACTCTTCGATGTTCGCGGTGAGTGGATCCGTTGTCACGCCACAGCGAAGAGCAGTTGGGTCGATTCCGAAGAGACTGGCGGCATTGAGGCCGAAGACGTTCGCTTTCACATCGTCAGTCAAGGCGGGATAGCCGTAAGTGTCCTGAAACTCAGCCGTGATCTGAAAGGCCCTCATGGCCATGATCTGCGGTTGCGGGCTCCCGTACCAAATGGCATCAGTTCCCCACATCACCCTGTTCTGACCCACTCGACTGAGCAGCTTCCCGACGGCGTGAGCTGCCTGGTCGGGTTGGGTAAGGAGCTGACGCCACACCGTTGCCAGGTCCACCCATACATTGTCGTTTGGCGGCACTTGGTGGCGATCGAGGGCAGCCAGCAAGGAGTCGATACCGATTGTGGCAGTGGGATCGTAGGGGCCTTCGATGTTAGACGGGTCCCAGGCCGCGTGGTAGACGACGAAGTTCATGTCTGGGAATTGTCGCGAGATTGCGACCATGTCCTCTGGATGATTGAACGATGGGTCGAAGTTCACGAGCGGAAGTCCCTTGTGGGCGACAAAGATCTTGACGCCCAGGTCGTGTGCGTGTTGCACCGTAGGGAGACCAATCGATGGGTCCTCCAACGAGAATCCGCCGCCCGTGGGGCTCCATGCGGTGTAGACCTTGAACGCAGAAGGGGGGCCGGATTCTACGGCGCTCGACATCTCGTCCAATGTGGCGCTCAGGGGTCCGACATTCGGGGCGATAATGTTCTCCACGAGCAGACGCTCGGCGCCGCCGTGGACGAGCTCTTCGGTGATCCGCTGGGTGCTCAGGGCGTCGGGGAAAGGAATGGGCGCGTTCGACGGGCCAGAGTTAGGGACATCAGTCAGCACCGCCATGGTGGTGTCGCTGGCCAGGAATAGGTCGTGGAGGTACGACGCCCGATCCACACAGTCGAGCTCTGGGTTCTCCGTACAGTCTGGTGGAAGCATGCCGAGCACGAGATCTACTGTCTCAGGTGAGTTCTGGACCCACGGACCAGCGGGAATTACGTGGTGGGTGTGGACATCAAGGATGAACTCACCGGTACCGCCAAGTGCCTCTTGACACGCAGCCGTGTCTTGGGGCGGCGGTGCACTGAATGAGCCGCCACGGTTTCGTCGGGGGGACGTGGAGGATGTCCCCGGCGCCGAACAACCGGCAAGCTCGAATGCGGCCAGTGACGCTGCCACGGCCCCGGCACCTTGCAAGAAGCGTCGACGGTCGATGCCCGAGCGACGGGCAGCGTCATCAATCGATGTCCGTATCATCTCGTTGATCGCTCGATCTCGAGGAGTCTCGGCCGCCGGGACGAACTCCCCGTTGGAGACGGGTCCAGCGCGGAGCGGTAGGGGTCCCCTGACACTCTCTTGATCGCGCAACTTTCGGGAGAACCGGCCCATAGCTATGGCCGGGGGCCTACGCCGAACACTGGATATGGTCGGTCAGCATTGTCGCGGGGGACAGCCTCCCGCCAGCCGTGGACCCGCTGTGCCGAAATCCTCACCCAAGCAAACGCCATTAGGATCACTCCATTCACTTCAGTGCGGCCCATAGTTGCCTATGGAGGCCAGCGGTGGCGTTCCACGTTCGTCGCCTGGCATACGACATGCCGTGGTCGATTGCCGATGCCCGCATATCCTCGTCCGTTGCCGCGCTCAACAGTCCGTCGGCAATCGAATCAAGATCACAGGGGTCGACAACGAAGGCAATACCATCGTCGAGTGCCTCCGTCACGCTTGGGACTCGGCGACTGACGACCACCGGGGTTCCCGTGCTGATTGCCTCCAGCGGCGGAAAGCCGAATCCCTCCATGAGCGGCACGTAGGCAAAGAGCCGAGCCCTGGCATACAGGCCGGCGAGAATCCGCGTGTCGACCTCTCCTAGGCGCTTCACGCCGACGGGGTCGATCGAGAACAAGTCGCTTCTCCATCCGGTGGGACCGACGAGAAGCAGCGGCCAGGGCTCGGGAAGACTGGGTCTCGCGGCTGCATACGCAGCCATGAGCCGGTCGAGGTTCTTCCGCGGCTCCACGGTACCGACCGACAGGAGAAACTCGCCTTCGACACCTCGCCGACGGAGCAGATTGTCAGTTCCCTCCACATCCGGAGCTGGCAGGTGGTCGGCGCCATAGGGAATCACGCTGATCGTGGAACGCAGAGCTCCGGCCTGCTCGAGGTCATCTGCTGTAGCCTGCGAGGGCACGACGAAGGCATCGGCTGTGCGTAGGGCGCGGCCTAGGGCGTCGTCGTGCCATCTCCGTCCACGTTTGGTCGTCGTTTCGGGGAAGTGGCGCCACGCAAGGTCCTGAATGGTCACCACCGATCTCACCCGGCGTGAGGCGCTGTTCGGGCCAAGGGGTGGCGCGGCCAACGATGCCGAGTGAACGATGTCGAAGTCGACCGGCGCGCGCACCATCCCGACGTCCCACGCTCGGGTGAGCACCGGGCCCGGGAGCCGAGAGATGACCATGTCGAGCCCGAAGCCGGCGAGGGGGTCGGACGCGTGGAGACGAGCACCGCGTCGAGAGGGTCTGCTCGCATGCAGCGTGAGACCAGGTGGCGGGCAAGCGTCTGCGCTGATCTCGGACAGGCCCTGGATCAAACCTCGGACATAGGTGCCGATACCCCCCGGAACCGAACGCCGGAGCTGCTCGACGACGAAGAGGACTCGTGCGTCGGGCTTCCCGTCCCCGTCGGAGGCATGAAATGGACGGCCTTCCATCACTCTGCTCGCCCCCTCGGATCGTGCCATCCTGCGGCGCGCCACGTTCATGTCCGGCCTCCCGCTGGTACTTGAAAACACCACTAGATAGGAATGACCGATACGAACATGCCCGATGACCTCAGCGCCGCCAGGTACTCGTTCAGTTGATGGGAGGCGGTGCCAAAGGTCCATTGCATCGTCGCGCCGGTACTGATGGTGTGGCCGTTGGCGGTCGTCGGTGGTGGCGCGAGCTGATTCTCGATCTGCGCCGACGGGCCCGAGTACGAGAACCCGCCCAGAGGACGCCCAAGGCGGGTGTCCAACTCACCGATGAAGGCGTTGAGCTGGTTGTAGGTCGCATTCAGTTGTGCGGTGGCGAAGATGGCCACATCGGTGGTCGTAGGTAGGGTCTGGTTGTTGACGATGATTGGCACGCCCAGTGGATCGAGCCACTGAATAGTGGCGTTCCACGATCCTCCCTCGGCGCCGATCCCGGACACAGGTTGCGAGAGATACGAGTCGGCAATGGCGTTGAAGAGCGTTGGGTCCTGCAGATTGCTCGCCTCCACAAGGGCCCCGCTGGTGGGATCAACGACAATCGTGCTTTGACCCGCGGACGTCCCAGCCGAGAAGCCCTTACCACTCGTTCCCGTGTGGGTTTTCACAGTACCCAGGCTCCTTATGCCGGGCATAGTCGCCAGGGCGCCATAGAGCGCTGAACGGAACACCGGGCTGGCCCCCGCGTCCGGTCCTACCAAAAGGATCGCAGCGCGCTCGAATCCAAGGTTCTGGCCATCTTCGGTGGTGAGCTGATCCAGCGCCCGAATTCCAGTCGTCCCCCTTGTCAATTCATGGGCGAGCACGGAGGCGTTCGTCGGAAGGCCCGACACGTCCGTGACTCCTGTGGTCGCTGTCATTCCACCCGATTGGTTTTCATCTGCCGCGATGTTGGTGCACCCGGTTATCGGTTGATCGACCGGTATGTCCAACAATCCGGCAGCTTTCCATGCCGCCTCGTTGCTTGAGTCCTCAAACTGGGCCGAAGCCGCGGATGCGGAGACGCATGCTTGGCCGTTGGTGTTCGACCAGGTGTCGATCGTGGCTTGGACGGAGGCCTGGGCATCGGGCGTCGGGATCGTGCCCACTTCGGTCACCTGGGCAGAGAACGCGACCGTCTGCTGGGTTCGGAGCCACTGGTCTCCGCCCAGGGTCGGGATGGGGTGACCGGCGGCACGCGCCGCAATCTGGCGGAGCTGAGCTGCTACCGCAACGGGTTGATACACCGGGGCGTTTGGAAGGTTTGGGAGCAGGACAACGATCAGCAATGCGACAGCCGCAACGGCGACCGCACCACTCAACACGAACGCTGGTCCGAATCGCCTACGTCGAGGTTGACCGTTCCTTAACACGGCCCAAACGTCATCGACGGTCACCGGGGGCTCAACCGCATCGACGTACTCTCGAATCCGCTCAAACAAGTCAGGCATGATCCTGTACCTCCAATGCCGCCCTCAGCTTCTCCAAACCCCGCTCCATGTGGGTTTGGATCGTCGTCACCTTCGTACCCCTGAGCTCGGCGACCTCCCGGAGCTTCCAGCCGAACCCGTGAATCAAGATGACCGCCGTCCTCTGGGATTCTGAAAGCTGCTGAAGCGCACTACCCAAACCTGGCTCCACCACTGGCTCTTGCCATTCCGACCGTTCGAACGTCGGTGGGGTCAGCCGGGTCCGAATCCGGCTCTGGCCAACCCTGAAGAGAAACGCAGTTGGATTGTCCATCCTCTGGACACGTCCCCAGTGTTCCCATGCCCACGCCAGAGCCTCAGCCGTTGCGTCGCGACCCCGATCAATTCCGAGTACCGAGAAGAGCGCGCGGCGAAGCCCCGGCTCAACCGCAAGAACGAACGCCTCAAACTCCTGATGATCTGGCTTTCTCATTGGGCCTATACCCATACTGACCGGTGAGAGCCCAAGTTTTACGACAACGGAATCCAAAAACTCAGTGGGGGGCGTTTTGTGCAGGGTACGGAGATTCCAAACCTAACCGTCTCCGGGGCGAGTTGAGCCCAACCGGGCTACGATCAAGGTGAACCCACCAGTGGGCGTCGCGTTCAGTCACGAGGTGCTCTGCCTGCTCCACGACCTCCCCGAACTCGCCCGAGCGATCCTCAGCGCGTTGGCACCGGGTGGTGTGTACTACGCGGTCATGGGTGCTTACGTCGCCAGCCCGCTGATGACGGAGTGGCATCGCTCCAACGGAGCTGCATCTACCCAAGCTTTACGACATCGACGAGGTTTGGCCACCTTCGAGGCGACGGGGTTCGATTCAGCCGCCGGCCGGCTCGCGATTCGCTTCGTACCCGCCTCCGGCGAAGGGCACCATGGCGAGGGGCGGTTCCTCGACTGGCTGGACTATTACGGCGACCAGAAGCTCCCGCTCCGCTTCAACCATGTCCCTGAGCGGTCCGCTTGCGGTAACCGACTCAAACCTTCCCGCTTCGGAACGATCTGACGACGCTGTCGATCTGGGCGTACGGCGTCAAGAAATTGGCCAGTGGCTAGTCAAACCTCGCTCGTCCTAGTCTCTTAGGGCGAAGCCGGCTGGAAGGTTGATTGTGTGAGTACTGAGGGCCACGGGGAGGGATCAACGATTCCTACGCTGGTCTACCTCTACGGTCCGCCGGCGGCTGGCAAGCTCACCATCGCAGAGTCGCTTGCCCAGCTCACCGGCTTCAGACTGTTCCACAACCACCTGAGCGTCAACGCCATCAGCTCGGTCTTCCCCTTCGGCACGGAGCCTTACGTATACGTATTGCATCGGCTGCGGTTGGACGTGTTCGAGACGGCCACACGTGCTGGGATCAGCATGATCTTCACCAATAACTCGGCATGGGGGGAACCCAACGCTCGTGGCCGCTTCGCTGCCTTCGCTGGTGAGGCCGCCCGAGTGGTCGAGCGCGGAGGAGGCCGCACCGTTCGTACAAATCAGCGCGCCGCCGGCCGTTCTTGAGGAAAGGCTAGCGAGCGAGTCACGCCGAGCTCACCACAAGCTCCTCGACGCGCACCGGCTTCGACAGCTATTGGCGGAACTGGACCCCTCACCACTTCATCCCGAGGACTTGCTGGTCGACACCGGGTCAATGAGCCCCGACGAAGCTGCCCGCATCATCGCTGCCGCCACGTCCTGCAGTGGGTAATCTCGCCATACGAGCACGCTGATGGCTCGCTCATGTGTTTGCCTCTTGCACGGACCAGATGATGACGTCCCGCCGAGTGGTGGAGAAGTGATCCTCGGTGTGACGTGATGGTAGACGCGCCGGTGGCGCCGTTCACATTGAGAGGTGTCAGCCCCAGAAGACGCAGGTGGG
>Ga0182015_10002431_pt1 | contig 22404 bp, 19 predicted proteins | sample 712P3MmetaG_FD_120478 | JGI IMG/M metagenome (GOLD analysis project Ga0182015, IMG submission 120478) | Permafrost microbial communities from Stordalen Mire, Sweden - 712P3M metaG | ecosystem: Environmental > Terrestrial > Soil > Wetlands > Permafrost | place: Sweden: Stordalen | collected...
ACATCGACGGTGTTAGCTGGGTGTGCGCCGAGGTGCTCGACGATGATCTCGTCGCGATAGGTCACGGCGAAGAGCGCGATGACCATTAGCAGCGGAATAATCGTGTAGATGAGCTCGAGCTTGGTGTTTCGCGAAAACTGCACCGGGTAGTCGTTGCTGCGGCGCCGCCAGGCAAACAGAGGGAACAAAATCAATCCAAAGACGACGACCGCAACGAAGAGCCCGGCAAGGGTGAACACTATCCAGTCCTGACGGAGGACCTGCGCCTGTGTCGTGGCGCCCGCCGGCAGCGCGTAGACGCCGCAGCCGGCGGTACACAGCAGAAGACAGATTGCAAGCAGCGGTCGCGCGCTACGCATTGGTGCCGATCAGCCGAATGATAACGATCAAAGTGCCCAGTCCCAACACCCAAGCAACGAGACCCTCCGCGGTCGCGCCCAGAGCTAGCAACGGCAGGCCACCCGCATTCGGGATATTGGTCTGCAAGACGTTCACGTAGCGTACGATATCGTTGACGTCGCGGTCCGAGAGCGTGTGCTCGTCGAATCGCGGCATCACGCCGGGTCCGATCCGTATGGCTTGCGCAACTTGGGTCACGGTGGCTCGATCCAGAGAAGGCGCAGTCCACCCGTAACCGACCGATCCGCCCTGGGCCATCGCCCCGTGGCAAGCTGAGCAGTTTGCGATGAAGAGCGCGCGCCCGCGAACCAGGTTCCCCGTGTTGTCGACGAAGGGAAGCACCGTGCTTCCGTGCGAGCGAGACATGACGAAGGCGACGAGTGCATCAATCTGCGCGGGAGCAAAGACCGGCGTGCGGTGCTGGTTCTGCTCGGATGGAGCGATCGCGGGCATTCTGCCCGTGGTGAGGTAGAATTCGACAGCGTCAGTGCTCACATCGCGCAAGTCGGGGGCGCTGGCCGAACCCGCCAACGTCGCGCCGTGGCACGACGAGCAATGAATCTGATAGAGTCTCTGTCCTTGATCCAACGCCGTAGCCCCGGCACGAGCGCCAAGGGGAAATAATGCGACGGCCAACGCCATACCAAGAACACTTCCGCGTCCTAACCGTGCGTCGAGTTGCGCGTCGAGCTGTTCGCCCAAACGCCGTTCATAGCGGCCCCACATTGCAACCACCACCATGAAAACGACGAAAAGCAACAGGCCGCCGACGATCCACATCAGCGCACCACCGGCGTGTTGATCGGCGAGCGCCGCGGCGGCCGAGCCGCGGTGCGTCACCACATAGTGCGGATAGAGCGTCATGCGCGTTTGGTACAGTGCCAAACCGAGAAATGCGCCCTGCGGCATCGCCAGGAACACGTAGACGACCCGCAGCGGAAAGTTCATCGGCCAGGAGACGGGGCCGATGTGAATGATGGCCTGCCAAAACAAAATGGCGGAAAACAGAAACAACGCGTGTTCAAGGATGTGAACGGCTGGATACGTAAGCGCCAGTTCGTAGAGCGCGGAGAAATGTGCCCCCCACATCACCGCCATAAAGAACAGCCACGTAAAGACAGGAAACGTCAGGGAGCGCCAGAGCGGGCCACGCAAGAAGCGGCCGAGCCGCCGCGCTTTTGCTAAATCGAGACTTCCCAACAAGAGCATCATCGGGGCACTCAGAAGAAACAATGGCGCCGCCACATACACCAAGAGCATGTGCTGCGCCATATGGGCGAGGAACGAGCCGTCGGCGAGCGGCTCGAGCGGCGGTTCAAGCGCGAGATACAGCACGGCGATCATTGCGCCGAAGGCTGCCATGTGCCAACCGTTGAGTCGGTGAATCCGCCGCTCATCGTACCTGCTCACCAGCCAGACGTAAAGCACCATCGCCAGGAGCAGCAACAGCAAAACGGTATAATTCATGAAGGCCGCTGCGTGTTCTCTTCCGGTTGCCCCACGAATCCGCCGGAATCTGTGCGCGAGATCACGACCCTCCCATCGGCCTTGGGCAACGCATTGCGGCGATCTCGTAGTTCGCGGGCGAACTCGAAGGTCAACAGTCCTACGACCACCGGAAAAATCAGGAGCACGATCCGGTAGAGGCTTGCTAGGGTTTCGACCGAGATACCGAAGATCTTTGCCTGGACATCGTCGCTGCCCGCCAACGTCAAGACGATAGCGAACGTCAGGACGGCTGCGCCGACTCCGGTGCGCCACGGCGTGTCGGATGGATGATCCAGGAGTTGATGCGGCTCACCGTCGTGCGTCATCGCGCGTTCCAAAAATGGCCAAACGAAGAGCAAGAAAAAAAAGGCGAGCGGAAGCATCACGCCCGCAAAGAACGGGGCGGGGACCGTGTGATTGAATATCTGCCAATCCCAGCTTGGCCCTAGCCGCAACGCGCCTTCGAGCCACCCGATATACCAGTCCGGTTGCGCCGGCGAGCTAACGTTGGACGGATTGTAGGGGCCATAGAGCCAGATGGGGTTGATTTGGAAGAAGGCGCCCAGGGCCGTCACGATCGCCGCCACGGCGAACAACAGCCCAACGGATTTCATCGCGTAGTTGGGCCAAAGCGGCGAGCCGATCACGTTGTTCTCGGTGCGGCCAGGGCCGCGAAACTGGGTGTGTTTTTGACGCCAGATGATCCCAAGATGCAGTGTCAGTGCAACGACAATCAATGCCGGTACTATCAAGACGTGCGTGAAGAAGAGTCGCCCAATCGTTTGCGCTGCCGGAAAATCGCCGCCGAAGAATAAGAACGCCAGATCGACACCCACGAATGGCACCGAAATCAAGACGGAGTACGCGATTCGCAAGCCGGTTCCGGATAGCAGATCGTCGGGCAGGGAATACCCGGTAAACCCGGCGCCGAGCGCCAGGATGAGGAGAACGAGGCCGATGATCCAGTTCAGCTCGCGCGGTCTTCTGAAGGCACCCGTAAAAAATATCCGGCACATATGCACTGTAATCGCAGCCAAAAAGACCAGTGCTGCCCAATGATGGATCTGTCGAAGGAGCAAACCGGCGCGAGTATCGAGCGAAAGACGGAGTACCGATGCATAGGCCGCCGACATCTGGATCCCGTGCAGCGAAAGATACGAACCATCGTAAGTGAGTGGCTGTGTGGAAGCATCGAAGAAAAAGCCTAGATAAATTCCGGTCGCGAGCAGGACCACAAAACAGTAGAGCGCGATTTCGCCGAGCATGAACGACCAGTGGTCGGGGAAAGCTTTGCGTAGGGCTTTGCGCATGAAGTGCGCCGTGCCGAGCCGGTCATCGAGCGCTAAGGCCAAGCGACGAATCATGAACGCTGCCAGAACCCCGGCCCGATCGGCTCCGTGTAGTCGCTCTGAGCGCGCAGATATCCGTCGTCGGCGATCTGCAGCGGGAGCTGCGGAAGCGCGCGCGCGGCTGGCCCCGAGATCGGCCGCGCCGCGTGCGCGACGTCGAACACGGATTGATGACATGGACATAGCAACTGGTAGGTTGAGGATCGATACAGCCCAACGGGGCATCCGGCATGGGTGCAGACCTTCGAGAAGGCAACGTATCCCTGTGGCGACCAATCCCGGCGCTGCGGCGAGGGCTGCAGAACGCCCGGCGGTAGCCGCAGCAGCAGCGTCTGCGAACTCGCGTCACCGACGTGCCCGTCGGGAAACACCGTGAGTACCGAACCAACCGCTAAGTCGGATGAGCTCACCGGCACGCCGTTCTCGCCTACCACGCGCGCGCCCGGCGTCCACTTGGTGCGATAGAGGCCCTCGCCGAACCGCGGTCCCAAGGAGCGCAGCGGAAACAAGACCGCAACCCCGAGCGCTCCGAACGCTGCCATAAGAAATGTAACCAAAAACCCGTGCCGGTCGAGCTCGTCGGCTCCGTGCTGGAGTGCGGCTTCAGCTCCGCTGCGTTCGTCGCGACTGGATGGATAATCATCGCGGATGTCGACAACCTGCTCCTGCGGAATGGCGAACGTCGCCCACAGGATGATTCCCAGTCCGAGCGCTCCCAGGGCGACGAGCAAGCCCAACCCTTCCAGCTGCGGGCCGGCGTGCAACGCATAGGCGGCAGCGAACCAGGCACTGCCGAGTATTGAAACGCCGAATGCGACGGCGGTGCTCCCAAGACGCGTAGTCATCGAATTAGATAGATTGTCCCCCAAATCGCAACCCAGACGATAAAAACAAAGTGCCAGTAGTAGCTGATCGCCTCGGCCCCGGCGCGATGATTGGCGCTAAGCGCGGGACTGCGCAGGCCGAAGAAAAGCGCGCAAAGCAGCAGAATCCCGACCGCCACGTGCAATGCATGGAAACCGGTCATGGCATAGTACACGGAACCGTATGCATGTGACGCTACGCCGAACGTATTGTTGCTCCAGCCGTGCATGGCGATGGCGAGAAAAGCGATGCCGGCGACGATTGACGTGCTCAGCCATAGGCGCGCAATCCGCACATTATTGCGCGTGAGCGAGCGGGTGAACAGCAGCATCGCACCACTCGAATATCCCAATAAGAGCGTCCCGATCCCTGATTCGATCACATTCAAGTGTACGTTCGTGGGGGGCCAGATGACGGTCTGGCTGCGCAGATCGAAATACGCGGCGAAGAGGCCCGCGAAAAACATCAGCTCCGAAGCCAAGAAAAGCACGACGCCGAAAACGAGCGGATGCGCGCGCAGCGATAGCGGTCGCAGCGACGCGCCGTGATCGAACGGGGCGACCGTCGCGTCGGAATCGCTCAAATCACCACACTCCTGTCTTCGAGTAAGGTCAGTTGACGTTGTAAGTTGATTCCGCCCGTATTAGCGGCGCGTTGAACTATAGCACAGGAATTACAAGACGTGACTCCGCAATCTTCCAGTCCACATTCGCGAAGAACGACTCGATGTACTTGGAGCGCTCCGCCGGCTTGTAATCGAACATGAAGGCGTGCTCCCAGACGTCCATCACCAGGATTGGCTTGAACCCGGCGATGTTGCCGTCTTCGTGCAGACTGACCCAGTGATTTGAGATGCGCCCCGCTTTGGGATCCTGGTAGGCGATCGCCCACCCAACTCCGCGCATCCCACCGATGGCGGAAAAGTCTTTCTTCCAGGTTTGGAAATCACCGAAGCTATTCGCGAGTGCGTCGTGGAACTGACCGGCCGATGGCGGCTCATTGGCGGAGCTCGTCATGTTGTCGAAATAGTACTCATGCAGTACCATGCCATTGTACTCGAAGCCGAGGTGCCGTGAGAGCTCCGCGAACGTCAGGTTCGTTGCCGCCTCTTGACCTTTTCTTACGAGCTCGTCAAGCTGCTCGTTGAGGAGGTTCGTATTCTTGACGTACCCTTCGTACAACCCGAAGTGGACCTCGAGAGTGTGATCCGAGATGCCTGTCAAACCTGACAGCTTCCATTTCTTTGGTGTGTATGCTTGATCGAGCAAAGCCGCCATAAATCATCTCCTGAAGAGCATCTTAACTCTTCGGTTCGTGGATTTCATCTGCGGGTCCTCGCGGGCGCCGTGGCTCACTATCGTCATCGTCGTTATGTTCTACCTGACAAATGGGGCTAAGTCAACAGCATAAAAACAGATACAGCAAAGCACGCCAGTCCAAGCGGGACCAGATTCGATGCCGATGTATTTGTATTGTTCATGATTAATTTGACCTCTCTAACGTTCACATGACGTTGATTACGCCGATGCACGCGGTCGTGCGCCGTATTATAAAAAACTTGCCGCTCGCGATATCCCAAAAGCCGGAACATTATCGATTCGTCTGGCCGGACGCGACGGCTTCGTGAGAAACAACCGCGTAATCGGCAGGTCTGCGATAATTCCTTAGCATGTTCGTCATGCGTTTACCTCAACGCGTCTCTTCGCATTCGCGAATCCGGGGCCAACGGTCGCTTAGGACTCGATGAACGCGCGACAATCGAGCAGAAAGCTTCACGGAAATCGCCATGAACGGGCAGCGCACCGCTCGGCCGAGCAAGTTGACATTTCCGCCGCGCATCGCTGCCCGGTGCCGCAACGACATGTACCGGTGTTTGCACGATTTCCGATAGGCGAGACAATGCTAGAAGACACGAATAATCGATATAGGAACACTTTAGGAGTGAGACGGTCAGTACCGAATCCGGTGGCCCCAGTGCTGCCTCGCGCAGCGCTCGCTCAAATCTCTCCTCGACATCTCGATCGATGTAACCGCTCACGTGAAGAATCGAGACCCTCCCGACCCGCTCGAAATGGAACCACGCTGATTTCACGCTCCAAGCCTCCCAGCTTCATTCTGGCGACTGCGCACGAATGTGGCATCGACCCAGGTCGTTGTCGGGATCGTCTGAGATTAGGCGATTACAGGAAGCTCCGTAACCGGGCTTCATCGATACGTGCAACCCGGCCGCCGCGAAGATCAATTGCGCCGGCGGCTTGTAGCGCGGCAAGATCGCGCCCTACCACGTCCTTAACCGTACCGGCTAAGCACGCGAGCTGGCTTTGGGTCATCGACGGCAACGGTTGCAACGTATTGGCGAGACCCTCGGTTCGCGTAGCATAGGGAAGAATGGCTGCCGCCAGGCGGCTGAGGGTGGGCTTGGTTATACGCGCATAGAGCATTTCGTGTAGCAGTCTTGCGCGTTGCGCGCAGACCTCGGCAAACCGACGCGATAATCTGCCATCATTGTCTGCAATCCCAAGCAGAACGTCGCGCGGCAGCAACAAGATTGTAGTTTCTTGCTCGCCTGCCTGGTAGCGAGCGATCGCTGACCCGGTGTCGAGCGCCTGGATCTCGGCGAATATGTCTGAGGGAGACGCCTCATATAAGTGGTAGTCGCGGCCCCCTTCCGTTCCGACCGTCGAACTAACTCGGCCGGACACGACGAGCCCGACATAGGGCCACGAGCTCCCCTGCTCGACAATCGTACTGCCGGCGCTAAAGTCACGCTGAAGGGCCGCCCGCGCAAGCACTGCTCGAGCGGACGGCCGCAGATCGCCGAACAAGGCGGTGCAGTGCAGGAGTGCCTCGTGCGGATGGGTTGCGTCAGTCAGCGGAGCCACGCGCCTTATGGTCGCTTCCCAATAGTCCTCACCGAGATTTCGCTGGGACCAAACGTAACGGCCGACGTGCGCCTCGGCTAAACGAAGGCGTAGGGCACGCGGCTCGTGATCGACAATGACGCGTACGGACTCTCCCGTACGCACGGCTGCGAATTCAGCAAGCACCCGATCGTATCGTTGCGCGGTTGTCCAGGTCCGAACGTCCAGTTGGGCGCACGTTTTCTGCGTCACGCCCAAATCATACCCACCTCCGGTATAGTTATAGGCGCATCGACGCCAAGCGTCCGCCGCAGCCCTCTAGTACGGCACGGGCTACATCGGGTCGGGAGTCTGCCTCGACAATCAGCACGATGCCTTGGGGTGGGACCGTCTGTTTGAAATATTGGATTTCCGGCGCGGACACGCCCCGGCATTGCAGTGCCTCATCAAGCGACTGCTGCCGACCGTCGCGCAACGGGAAGACCCCAGACGTCGTCTGTGAATCGCCTTCCCACTGGCTCTCCAGCACCGCCTTAGAATTGCGGTCGGGACGAGAGCGAAAAAAGCCGACCCACGCTCGGTTTAGCCCCACCTCGTACACCGCGTGAACCGCCTCAAAGGCCTGCTTTGCAGTTACGAACGTGCAAGCGACTCCAACCTTCCACTTTGGTGCGATCCGTGCCTCAGTCACCGCCGCAAAGCATGAAGCTCTGTGCTCGCGTAGGCAACGACCTGGGTCGATGTCGGAACGGCGACGCGGGCCTACGATGGGCGCTTGGACGGCTCTTCAGTATCACTGCGATCGGCCAACGGTAATCAGCTCCGGGCCAGCCTGGTGCCTGTTATTGCCGTGCCCCTACTACTCGCTCTGCTTGATGTAATAGCGCACGCATGGCGAGCCCACGCGTTAGAGTATGTAATGCTGCCGCCTTTCGCCGTGATCATCTTCTTGCTGTTCACGCAAGCAAACGGCTCTTCAGCGAATCTGCGTTCTATTGTGGTTTTGCCCTGTGTCGCAGCCGCCGGCGGGGCACTCTGTTGGCACTATCTGGGTTCCGGCCCGATGAGCGTCGCCGTCGCAAGCTTATCGGCGCTGCTCGCACAAGCAATTCTTCGAGCATGCATGCCTCCGGCGCTCGCTCTTGCGGCGCTGGCACCGCTGCTCCGGGTCGACGTCGAGTCCTACGTCGCCGGTGTCGCAATCGGAACGAGCATCATCGGAGCCGTCTTAATCCTGTGGCGCACTGCGTGTAAGCGGCTCGCGACGGATTTTGATTTGGCTAGACTCCGCATTGAAGGGAGCGGCAGAGACGCATGACGACGAGTGACTTTCTCTTAGAGCGGCTAGTTGCTTGGGGATTCTACCGCATCTATGGTTACCCAGGCGACGGTATTAACGGCATCATGGGAGCGTTCGACCGTATCGGCGACAAGCTCCAGTTTATTCAGGTTCGACATGAAGAGATGGCGGCGTTTATGGCTTGCGCGCACGCTAAATTTACGGGCGAGACCGGCATTTGCCTCGCAACTTCCGGGCCGGGTGCGGTGCATCTGCTCAACGGCCTTTACGATGCAAAGATGGATCACGTTCCCGTAGTCGCCATCGTCGGCCAGGCAGCGATATCGGCGTTAGGTGGCTCGTACCAGCAAGAAGTCGACCTGCAAGTTTTGCTGCAAGACGTCACCGAATACGTCTACACGGTTTCAAGTCCGGCAGCGATGCGCCACGTCGTCGACCGCGCCGTGCGCACGGCAAAGGGCATGCGCGCGGTCACGTGCGTGATCGTACCAAAAGACGTGCAAGAAATGCCGGCGGTTCCCGACCCGCCACGCGCGCACAACATGATGAGCAGCAGCGTGGGGTACTGCGCTCCGGTCGTCATTCCGGCGCAGCGAGATCTGCAGCGCGCGGCAGACGTTCTCAATGCCGGCACGCGCGTCGCATTGATGGTCGGCCAAGGGGCCGCCAACGCGACCGACGAGGTGCTCGCCGTTGCCGATCGTTTGGGCGCGGGCATCGCCAAAGCGCTGCTCGGAAAGTACGTCGTTCCCGACGATCTGCCGTATGTGACGGGCACCCTCGGCTTGCTCGGGACACGCCCGAGCTACGAGATGATGAACGAATGCGATACGCTCTTAATGGTTGGAACGTGCTATCCGTATTCGGAGTTCTTGCCAAAGCCGGGCCGTGCTCGCGGCGTGCAGATCGACATCGATCCCCGCAACGTGGGCTTGCGTTTTCCGACTGAGATCAATCTGATCGGAGATAGCCGTGACACCCTTGCCGCGCTCCTACCGCTGCTCAAACCAAAAGCCGACGACGCTTGGCGCGAGAGGATCGAGAAGGGTCAGAAGGGCTGGCGCGCCGACGAAGAGGCACGGTGCCACGTCAAGGGTGACTTGATCAATCCGCAACTGGTATTTTGGGAGCTGAACGAGCGACTGCCCGACAAGGCGATTCTTACCGGCGACGCGGGCACGCCAACGAACTGGTTTGCGCGCAACATTGCGATGCGCCGCGGCATGAAATCCTCGCTCTCAGGCAGCCTGGCGACGATGGGCTCCGCAGTTCCGTACGCTATCGCCGCGAAGTTCGCCTATCCGGACCGCGTCGTTATCGCGTGCGCCGGCGACGGCGCGATGCAAATGAACGGCAGCGCCGAGTTGCTGACCGTCAAAAAGTATTGGAAGACATGGTCCGATCCGAGGTTGATCGTTCTGGTACTCAACAATTCGGATCTCAACCAAGTGACCTGGGAAATGCGCATCGAGTCGGGCAATCCGAAATACGAAGCCTCGCAAAACCTGCCGGTGTTCAACTACGCGCAGTATGGAGATTCACTCGGTCTCCACGGCATCCGCGTCGAGCGGTCGGAGGACATTGGGCCGGCCTGGGATCGAGCGCTTTCGTCGGACCGCCCGGTGATCTTCGACGCGGTCGTCGATCCCAACATCGCGCAGCTGCCGCCCCACATCAGCCTCGAAGAGGCGCACAACCTCTTTTCGGCGCTGCGCAAGGGCGATCCCGATGAAGGTGGCGTGATTCGAGAGAGCATCAAGAGCGTGCTCGCCGGCATCCTGCCGCATCGCGGAGAGAACTAAACGTGGACCTGACCGCCGTGCGCGTGCAATGCCCGATCGATGCGATCGAGGTGCAGGCGTACACGATCCCGACGCAGTCGCCCGAATCGGACGGGACGCTCGAATGGGATTCGACCACGCTGGTGTACGTCGAAGTGCAGGCGGGCGGACATACGGGCATCGGCTACACGTACGCCGACGTCGCGACCGCGAAACTCATCCAGACGATGTTGCGGAACCGTCTCCTGGGCAAAGACGCAATGCAGATTGGCGCCCGCTGGAACGATATGGGCAACGTTTCGCGCAATCTCGGACGTGACGGCATCACCTCCATGGCGATCTCGGCGGTCGACGTGGCGCTGTGGGATCTCAAAGGCAAGATTCTGGGCCAGCCGGTCTACGCGCTGCTTGGACCCGTTCGCGAGCGAGTTCCGGTTTATGGGAGCGGCGGTTTCACGGCCTATTCCGAAACGCAACTCTGCGAACAGCTTGCAGGCTGGGTGCAGGACGCTATCCCACGTGTGAAGATGAAGATTGGCCGTGACCCGAACGCGGATATTGAGCGGGTCGCTGCCGCCCGTCGTGCAATCGGCTCAGACGCGGAGCTCTTTGTCGATGCCAACGGTGCATATTCCGTGCAAGAGGCGATCTCGCAGGCACAACGTTTCGCGGAGCAACGCGTGACGTGGTTCGAAGAGCCGGTCTTTCGCGAGGATTATGTTGGAACGCGTCACGTTAGAGAGCACTCGCCGCCCGGAATGGAGATTTCCGACGGCGAGTATGGGTACGGACTGTACGAGTTTGCACGAATGATTGATGCTCAGATGTTGGACGTGCTGCAGGCCGACGCAACGCGCTGCGGCGGTTTTTCAGGTTTGCTCGCGGTCGATGGACTCTGTCAGACCACGATGACTCCGCTTTCTACCCATTGCGCACCGCATCTGCATCTGCATGCCGCAATGGCCTGCAAACAGTTGCGCCATATCGAGTATTTTTACGACCATTCGCGGATCGAACGGATGCTTTTCGAAGGCGCTGCCGATCCGGAAAATGGCCATCTTTCCCCCGATCCGGCAAGGCCCGGCATCGGCCTGGAACTTCGCCGCGTCGACGCCGAGCGCTACGCTCTTTAGAGGAACGATCGTGATCCGCATTCTCGAAACCGTTGAGGCGACGCATACCGGGCGCAACGGCGCGCACCCGAAACCCACGGTGCGGCCGGGCTCCGTCAACCACGCCGACGTTGACGCTGCCGGGCTGGAGGCCGACCTGCGCGCAAGCGTGCGCGGTGAAGTGCGGTTCGATTCGAGCACTCGCGCGATGTACGCCACCGATGCGTCGAACTACCGACAGGTACCGATCGGGCTGGTGATTCCCAATGATGCCGAGGACGTCGAGCGAACCCTTGCGGCGTGCCGCAAATTCGGAGCGCCGGTCTTTTCACGCGGCGGCGGCACGAGCCTCGCCGGCGAAGGCTGTAACGCCGCAGTCGTGATGGATTTCAGCAAGTACATGAATCGCATCGTTTCAATCGATTGGGAAGCAAAAACCGCACGAGTGCAGCCCGGCTGCGTCAACGACGATCTGCGCAACAAGGCCGAGGAACGTAATCTCACGTTCGGGCCCGATCCGGCAACTCACAACCGCAATACGTTCGGCGGAATGATCGGCAACAACTCATGTGGCATGCACGCGCAGATGGCTGGAAAGACCGAAGAGAACGTCGAGGAACTCGACATCGTTACCTACGAGGGACTGCGTCTGCGAGTTGGCAAGACATCGGACCAAGAACTCGAGCAAATCATCGCCGCCGGCGGTCGCAAGGCCGAAATTTACCGGCAGCTTAGAGACCTGCGCGATAAGTACGCCGACAAAATTCGCGAGATATTCCCGGACATTCCGCGCCGCGTCTCGGGCTTTCCGCTCAACGAGCTGCTCCCCGAGAATGGCTTCAATGTCGCCCGCGCGCTGGTCGGCACCGAGAGCACCTGCGTCACGGTCGTCGAGGCGACCGTTCGGCTGGTGCACAGTCCGCCGCATCGTGCCATAGCGATCCTCGGTTTTCCCGATTTGGCCACAGCGGCCGATCATGTGCCATTCTGCGACGAGCACGGACCGATCGCCCTCGAGGGCATGGCGGCGTCGATGTTTGAGTTCATGAAACTCAAAGGGGAGTCGGACAGCGGCCGCTCGATGTTTCCGCCAGGCGAGGGATGGTTGATTTGCGAGTTCGGGGGCGATACGAAAGAAGAGGCGGCGGACCGCGCGCACGCGCTTATGGAGGCGTTCAAGCGACGCCCGAATCCCCCCTCCATGAAGTTCTTCGACGACCACGAACAGCAAGAGCAGTTCTGGACCTTTCGCGATAACGCGTTAGGCGCGACCTCGAAGATTCCAAACCAGGCGGATTACTATCCGGGTTGGGAAGACTCTGCGGTCGATCCCAAGCGCCTGGGTGATTACATTCGTAAGTTTCAGGCGATGCTCGACGAGTATGGCTACAAAGGTTCGATCTACGGGCACTTCGGGCAAGCGTGCGTTCACGTTAGCATTAACTTCGACCTTTTCACCGCACCGGGCATTGCAAAATACCGCGAGTTCGTGACCAAAATGGCGCACATCTGCGTGGCGCACGGCGGCTCGCTCTCGGGCGAGCACGGTGACGGTCAGGCTCGGGGAGAGCTGCTGCCGATCATGTATGGCGACGAGCTGGTGCAAGCATTTTGGGAGTTCAAGTCGATCTGGGACCCGCAGCATAAGATGAATCCTGGCAAGGTCGTGCATCCGTATAAGCTGGATCAAAACTTGCGTTGGGGAACCGAGTATCAGCCGTGGGAACCCAAGACTCATTTCAAGTTCGAAGCGGATCATGGCAGCTTCGCGTTCGCCGCGAACCGATGCGTCGGAACCGGAAAATGTCGCAAACACGACGCCGGGACGATGTGCCCAAGCTACATGGCCACCAAAGAGGAAGCCTACTCGACGCGCGGGCGCGCGCGCTTGCTCTTCGAGATGCTCGAAGGCAATCCAATGGAAAACGGCTGGCAGGACGAAGGCGTTAAGGACGCGCTCGACCTGTGCCTGTCGTGCAAAGGCTGCAAAGGCGAGTGCCCGGTTAATGTCGATATGGCGACGTACAAGGCGGAGTTTCTTTCGCACTATTACGAGCGGAAACGGCGCCCGATCTCGGCCTACGCCTTCGGTCTGATGTATTGGTGGGCCCGTATCGCATCGCTCGCTCCGCGCGTGGTGAATGCCCTGACGCAAACGCCGGGGTTGCGCGACCTCGCAAAACTGCTGGTCTCGATCGCGCCGCAGCGCACGATTCCGCTCTTCGCGCCGCAGACGTTCCGAGCGTGGTTCGCGCAGCGCCCGCTTCGTAACGCCGGCAAGCAGCAGGTCATCCTGTGGCCCGACACATGGAACAATCACTTTCACCCCACCACGGCCCAAGCCGCGGTGGAAGTCCTTGAAGATGCAGGTTTTCAAGTTACGATTCCAACTGTGCAGCTATGTTGCGGACGCCCGCTGTACGATTACGGGATGCTCGACCTAGCCAAAACCATGTTGCAAGAAGTATTGCAAACTCTACGACCGGCGATTCGTGAGGGGATCTGCGTGGTGGGGCTCGAGCCTAGCTGCGTTTCGGTCTTCCGCGACGAGGTGACCAATCTGCTAGGGCCGGACGAAGACGCGAAGCGCCTCAAAGAACAGACCTATCTGCTGACGGAGTTCTTGGCAAAGAAGGTTCCCCAGTATGCGCCGCCGCGCTTACATCGCAAGGCGCTCGTGCAACAACATTGTCATCACAAGTCGATCCTGGACACGTCTGGCGAAAGCAAGCTGTTCGACGCGCTCGGGCTCGATTACGAAATACCCGACACGGGGTGCTGCGGGATGGCCGGACCCTTCGGGTTCGATGCCGCCCATTACGACGTATCGGTGACGATCGGCGAGCGCGCGCTTTTGCCGAAGGTGCGTGCGGCAGACGAGCAGACGATCATCGTGGCCGATGGGTTCAGTTGTCGCGAGCAGATTTCGCAGACGACCAGCCGGCAGGCGATGCATCCCGCGCAAGTGTTGAAAATGGCGTTGGATGACCGGGAGAAACAGCTCAATGACTGCCTGCCGGAACTGCGCTTTATGCCGTCCGTGCGGGCGGAATCCGCTCGTGCGGCAACGCACGGTACGATCGGGCTGATCGTTCTTGCCGGCGTGGCGGCGGCCGCGTGGCTTTCGATGTCGCGGCGGCGGTAATGGCCACGGCGCGAGTCGTTATTCTTGGCGGCGGGTTCGCGGGCGTCGCGACGGCCCGTGCGCTCGAACGCATAGGTAAGAAGCGAGTCGATATTACCCTGGTGAGCCGCCAAAACTTCATGCTCTTTACGCCAATGCTTCCCGAGGTTGCGGCCGGGTCGATCGAAGCACGCGACATCATGCAACCGTTGCGAGCCGCGGTCCGCCACGGGACGAACCGCACCGGGTCCTCCGATTTCGAACTTGGCGAGGCGATCGGGGCGGATCTAGCCGCGCGCACGGTCACCGTTCGCCATCCAATCACGCACGATTCAAAGTGCATCGAGTACGACGAATTGGTGCTTGCCCTTGGTGCGACGGACTCGACCATGGGAGTGCCCGGCGTTGAGAAGTTCGCGGTGCCGCTCAAGACAATCGCCGACGCGGAGATCGTGCGCAGCCGCGTCGTGGGAGCCCTGGAAGTAGCTGCGAAAACACACGACTTGCTGGAGCGCGATCGCCTCCTCCGCTTTGTCATCGTCGGAGGAAACTTTACCGGCGTCGAACTGGCAGGCGAGCTACAAGCGTTTCTCGGTTCGATTCTGCGTTACTATCCGGGTATCGATCCCAAGCAGGTCGAGCTCCTCGTTTTGGAATCCAGCGGGAGCTTGCTCGGGCACCTGCCAAAACAATTTGGAAGATATGCGGCCGCGGTGTTGAGCAAGCGCGGAGCGAAACTGCTGTTGCATGAGCAGGTCAGCGCGGTCGATTCACGCGGTGTGGAACTCAAAGACGGCAAGCGTATCGCAAGCGGTACCATCCTGTGGGCGGCCGGCGATAAGCCGTCGCCGCTCGCCGCCCTCTTAGGTTTGAAGACCAACAAGCACGGTGCGATAGAAACCAGCGGCGATTTCGCGGTTACCGGGACGCCTCACGTCTGGGCGCTGGGCGATTGCGCGGCCGTTCCAAAGCCGCGCGGGGGCACCTACGCGCCGCTTGCGCAAAACGCCATTCGCGAAGGCCCTCTTCTCGCTCGTAACATCGTGGCGCGCATGCGCGGGAAAGCTACTCGCAATTTTCGCTACCGCGAGCTCGGGCAGATGGCGTCCCTGGGCAATCGAAGAGCCGTGGCAGAGATGCCGGGCGGCCACATGGTAACCGGGCTCGCCGCTTGGATCATATGGCGTGCGTATTATCTCAGCCGCGTTCCCGGCTTCACTCATAAAACGCGAGTTGCCCTCGACTGGGCGCTGGGTTTAGCGTTTCCGCCACAGACCTCGCGGCTGCCCATGGTTAAAAAAGGAGAGACATCATTCGTGCAACAGGACGCTCACGAGAGCAAAGCCCATGCGGCTAGCAGATAAGGTTGCGATCGTCACCGGAGGCGACACGGGAATCGGGAAGGCGATCGCGCTGGGGTTTGCGCACGAGGGCGCGAGCGTGGTGGTCGACTACTTTGGTGACCAGAAGCTCGCGAAGTCGGTCGTTGACGAAATCGAAAACTTCGGCGGGAAAGCGTACGCTATCGCGGCAGACGTGAGTAAGCCCGACGAGGTCGCCCAACTGACGGGGCAAACGACGAGGCATTTCGGCGCGATCGACATCTTGGTGAACAATGCCGGCATCGAGCATAAAGAGCCCTTCTTGGACACGCCGCTCGACCTGTGGAACAAAGTCATCGCGGTCAACCTTACCGGCGCGTGGATGTGCTCGCAAGCCGTCGCGAAACACATGGTCAAACAAAAACGCGGCGGCCGCATTATCAATGTCTCTTCCGTCCACGAAGAGCTGGCGATGCCGACCAATGCGCCCTATTGCGCGTCTAAGGGCGGCATTCGCATGTTGATGCGCACGATCGCGCTCGAACTTGCGGAACACGGCATTACGGTAAATGACGTCTGCCCCGGGGCGGTCGATACGCCCATGGACGCGAAGCTCAAGAGCGATCGCAAAGAATACGATTTGCTGCTCGCCGAAATTCCTCTGCGCCGGATGGCGAAACCCGAAGAGATTGCCGAGTTGTGCGCCTTCTTAGCCTCGGAGGCCGGCGCGTATATTACCGGAGCCTCGTATATCATCGACGGCGGTATGACGAAAAGATCCGGAAGTCTTTAGTTCGGTGGGAGATTCAATTCCTCCGATCGTCGGGGCGGGCAACAACGGTGCCTCATACGCAGTTTCCGATACGGAGATGGCAGCCGGCAGCACTCTCGGCGGTCCGAAATGCGTTTGCATCGTTAAAGCAACGGGCGCGATTGAAAAAGTCTACTCGAGCGACTGCGGTAAGACCCTGATCGGAACGGTCGTCACGCACCATTGGGACCGCCGTACCGGAATTGCGTTAACTCCGCTGCCCGGCTCTTTCGTCATTCACCCGGCGCATCAGGAGCACCAGTTTTCGCTATCCAACGGCGTGGATGTTCGGGAAACTATTTTCGTCCTCAGCGGTAAACCGAACGGGAACGAGGTCGATCCGCCCGCAGTCTATTACGAAGTCGAACTACATAACGCAACGTCGGCTCCGGTTCACATCGAAACCTACGCCTTCGCGCTGTTGCGTGGGGACACCGAGCACGATGTGTGCACCACTTTCGATAAACGACACAACGCTCTGGTCGCATTCAACAAGTCGGACGAGGCAGTCGCGCGCGTCTTCGCCTGTTCGTCCCCGGTGGCGAGCTGGGAAGTCACCATGGATCACGGAAAGGCTGTCGCCAAGGATTGGCCGGGGGTTCTCGGCGACAAGGCGGCCTCTCAAGCTTCCGATCCGCTCGGGGTGTTGCACCTCAGCCACGAGTTGAATGCGAACCAGCGGGCGAGCTTTTATTTTACGATCACCTTCTCGGCGAACGGCAAGCGCGACGCGCTGCGCGAGTTGAAGAACTTGCCAGCCGCGGCAGACGCGCTGCTTTCTACCCAAAAATATTATCACGAGGTCCTCAATCGCTCGGTCGTCCTCACTCCAGATGCGCAAGTTAACCGCGGCGTATTCTGGGCAAAAGCAAACATGCTTCGTACAATGCTGCTTGCGCCGACCGGCTGGTGTTTTGTCAACGATCCGTCGCGTTCGAATAACAGCGTTGCGCGCGACACGGCCTGGTTTGCGTTCGGCGCCGACTATATCGTACCCGAGTTCGCCGAAGAATCGCTGCTATGGTACGCGGAACACCTCGAGCGCAGCGGCATGGTCATCGAGTATTACGATGTTCGAAACGGCAAAACGGCAGATTATAAGCTCAACATCAACGATAACACGCCGTTGCTCATCCTCGCGCTTTGGCATCATTACAACACGACGCAGAATAAGGCGTTCTTGAAGCGCATCTATTCCGCCGCTCGCAAAGCTGCAACGTATCTCCTATCGCAACTCAACGAGCAAGGCCTGGTCTGGTGTACGGCGACGGGAACCTCGGACTGGGGCATCGTGGGGTGGCGCAACGTCATTGAGGACTACCGCTTGTCGGGCGCGACGACCGAGGTAAATTCTGAATGTTATGCTGCCTTGCAGACGATGTCGCACATGGCACGCGTTCTAGGCAAACACGCCGAAAGCAAGAAATTCAAATCCGAAGCTGAGGCGCTGCGAACCGCGATCAACGTGCATCTATTCAACAAAGAGACCGGACTCTACTACCTCAATATCGATATCGACGGAGTTCCTCGCACGGACATTACGTCGGACCTCGTGTTTCCGGTCATGTTCGGCGTGGCGGACGATGAAACGGCCGCGGGGATTATCAGCCGTCTGAGCGCGGAAGAATTCTGGACGGAAGCCGGCATCCATACGGTGCCGCGTAACGCGGTCGACTACGGACCGGTTCACGGCTACGGCTTGCTTGGCGGGGTCTGGGTCGGCGTCGCCTTTTGGTACGCTTTTGCGGCCGCCAAGTTCAACCCTAGTTTCATGGCAGAATCGCTCTCGGGGAGCTTTGCCCACTACTCCAAGGATCCGCGTCGCAATAATACGGTGCCGGGGCAGTTTTCCGAATGGCTGCACGGCGAGACGCTCGCTAATCAAGGTATGATGCTCTCGCCGTGGTTTCCACCACGCTATCTGTGGGCCGCGATCGAGGGTGCGGCGGGTTTAGACCTATCCGGCGGCTCGCCGTCGGTCGAACCGCGGCTCGCCCCGGATTGGAAGTGGCTGGGCGTCCGCGATGTGCCGCTCGGGGAGCAGCATCTTACCTGGTTTGCCGTGCGCGTTCCGGAACTTCGGCTCTATACGAACTTTCACTTTCAGCAGTCCACGGCGTATATCGCGTACGAAACGGATATTTCACGCAGCCTGACGATCAGTGGGGGCGCGGCAGTCGGCGTCGCCTTGCGGCAGGGTCAAGACTGCGTTCTTTTCGTTGGAAATACGGCAGATCGAACCATTACGACAGCGGTGAGCGTTTCGGACAACCTTGGGGGGTCGTACACGATGCGCTACTTTAGCAGTCTGCGGGGAGGCTGGGAAGAGGGCAATATGTTGAGCTCCGACGAGTTGAAGAACGGCATTCCCGTTCAGCTCGACCGTAAAGGCTTCTGTGTCTTCGAGCTGCGGCAGGTGGTCTGATCGTGCGGGATAGTGCGGAGTGCTTCGGGATCAGTGAGTTTACGACGTGGCCGTGGTCCTTCGAACGCGATGTGGAGCGCTTCTCCGCCCACGGAATCGACGTGATCGAGGTTTGCGAGTTCAAGCTCAACCGTAACGACTACGCCCCGCAGCTCCGGAGTATAGAAGCGGTAGGCTTAACGGTCAGCTCGGTGCAGTCGACGGTCCATTCACTCTTTCCCGATAGTTTGGCGCCGCAACCGACCGCGCCCGAAGACCGCGTTCGCCATATCAAGGACGCCATCGCGCGTATCTCGCCGCACGTCACGCAGCAAACGCCCTTCGTGATCATCACGGGAGCCGCGCCCGGCGGAAATACGCAAATGGTGTACGAGCAGTGTTTGCAGCACTTCCCCGATCTTGCGGACTTCGCCGCGCAGCATGGTATGCGCGTCGCGTACGAGCCGTTAAACCCAGTCTTATTGAACACCGATACGGCATTGTGGGGCTTGGATCAAGCGCTCGAGTTGGTCCAGCGCATCGGTCATCCGGCGCTCGGCATCTGTCTCGATACGTGGAACGTCTTTCAGACGCCGGACCTTCATGACGTCATTCGGAGCTGCAAAGATCGGATTTTCATAGTTCAGGTGAGCGATTGGCACCGACCGCGATCGGGCGCCGATCGGATCAGCCTCGGGGAGGGCGCGATTGACAACGCTGCCATCGCGCGGACCGTTCGTGAGACCGGCTACACCGGGCCGTTTGTGCTCGAAATCTTCTCGGGTGAATCATTGCCGGACTCGATCTGGCGCGCCGATCTCGATGCGGTATTGCAGAAAAACGCCCAAACTTTTACACGCATCTGGCAAGAGAGCGCCGCGGGGCTCCGTGGTACCCACTAAAATCTACGACCTCAGTCAACCGGTCTTTACGAACTGCCCGCAATACCCGGATAACAATCCGCGGCCAGCGCAAATCCGTCTTTTCTACATGCTCGCCGTGCAAGGCGTGAACAAAGAGATCGTCGAGATCAGTACGCACACGGGAACGCACTGCGATGCGCCGTTTCATTTTTTCGACGACGGTGAGACGATCGACGAAATCCCACTCGAGTTGTACGTCGGGCTGGCCACAATCCTCGATCTTCGGGGAAAGCAACCTGGTACCTCAATCGAGCACGCCGACATCGCGCGATTCGCGGAGCGCATCGAGCCGGGCGATATCGTATTGCTCAACACCGGTGGCGGGCACAGGCGTGCGAACAGCAAAGAGTTTTTGACGCAGTATGTCTACTTGGACGGCGAGGCAGCACAGCTCTTGGTCGACCTGGGCGTCAAAGGCGTCGGCATCGATGCGGTGAGCCTCGGCGGCTACGACGATCCCGCCAAGGCCGGGCCTCCACACCGAACGCTGCTCGGTAACGGCAAGTTCATTGTCGAGGAACTGTATTTCCCCGACGAGGTTATGGACGGCCGGAAGCGCCTCTTCTGCGCTGCCCCGATTAAACTCCGTGGGTGCGGTGGTGCATGGACACGAGCAATGCTCTGGGAGTTCGACTAGTGCCGCAGCTATTCGGGCGCCATTATACGCGTGCTGACCTGGAAAGACGCGTTGGAAGACTCGATCAAATTGCCGGGATCACGCCCGTGGAGCTGATCGACGGCCGCAGCCACGGCGTGCGAGCCTTCGACGTCGCGACAGGCAGCGGCTTCGCCTTCACGGCAATTGCCGACCGGGCGCTGGATGTTGCCAGAGCCTCGTACAAAGGTATCGCGCTCTCCTGGCTTTCGCGTAACGGAATCGTAGCGCCGGCCTACTATGAACCGCAGGGCGACGCGTTTCTGAGATTATTTTTCGGCGGCTTGTTCACCACGTGCGGATTGACGAATTTTGGGCCGCCGGGTACTGACCGGTGGGGAAGCTTCGGCTTGCACGGACGCATCGATGCCACACCGGCAGAAGGCGTCGTGCACGAGACGCGCTGGGAAGGCGACGAATGCATCTTGGAGATCCGTGGGACGATACGTCAAACCCGCGTCTTCGGTGAAGACCTTCGCTTGGAGCGTTGCTTGCGTACCAAAATCGGCGGCAGCTATCTCGAAATCCACGATATTGTGACGAACGAGAGTGGAAAGCGCGTCCCGCATATGATCTTATATCACTGCAATGGCGGCTTCCCGCTCCTCGGCGATTCGTCCGAACTGCACCTCTCACAGTCGTCAATGCGACCACGGGACGACGAAGCCAAGAAGGGCCTCGATGCGTGGAATCAGGGCGGGAAGCCGGCTCCGGCATTCGCCGAACAGGTCTTTATTCACGATCCCATCGCGTGCGCCGACGGCCGGGCTGCAGTCGTATTGCACAATGCGAAGTTGCGCGAGGATCGTGGCCTCGCGTTGGCGATTCGATTCGATCCGGCTCAGCTGCCGGCGCTCTTCACGTGGCGAATGCTCGGATATGGAACCTACGTTATGGGGATCGAACCAGCCAATTGCCCGACGATCGAAGGCCGGGTGAAGGCAGAAGAACGCGGAACGCTTCCGTTCTTGGAACCCGGCGAAAGCCGCCGGTACGATCTTGAATTTCGCATCCTGACCCAAGCCGACGAGATCGCTGCATACCTCCAACAGACCTCGTAGACCGCCAGCTGGCCTCGTGATCCATTTCGACGATGCGCGCAAACGGGTTCACCTGCCAGACGATCGGCGTATGGTCGTCATTTTACGACGCCGGTACATCATCTGGCTCGTCGTGCTCATCGCCGTTCCTATCCTGCTCGCCTGGATGCACGTGCTCGAGCTCGGCATGCATTCGGTGTTCGCGCCGGTCGCGGGAATCACAGGCAATGGCCCTGGTGGCTCGCCGCGCGGCTTTCCCGTCTGGATCCGCTGGACGCATTTTGCGAATCTGCTCTTCCTGTTCTTGCTGATGCGCAGCGGCCTCTCGATCCTTATGGACCATCCGCGGCTGTACTGGAACGATGGCTGCACGCCGGGCTCGGAATGGCTGCGCTTCACGCCCCTGACCGTTCCCAACGATCGCGTTTGGACGGCAAAGGAGGACGCGCGCTACATTTCGCCACTCATCGCGCTGCCCGGGTATCGGCACACGATTGGAATGGGCCGGTCTTGGCATTTCATCACGGACTACGGCTTCATTCTTACCGGCGCCGCTTACGTCATCATGCTGCTCGTCAGTGGGCAGTGGCCACGCCTGATTCCAACGTCGTGGGCGATATTCCCCTACGCATGGCAGACCTTCGTCCATTACGCGACCTTTCACTTTCCAATCGAACCCGATGGTTTCTACGCGTATAATGCGTTGCAGCAGTTTACGTACTTTGCCGTCGTCTTTATCATGGCGCCGCTTTCGATCTTGAGCGGGATCGCAATGTCGCCGGCCCTCGACAGTGCCTTCCCTTGGTATCCGCGCCTCTTCGGCGGCCGTCAAGGGGCCCGGTCAATCCCCTCGGGGGCCACTCAAAAGCGGCCAGCCGTGGCCACTTGAAAACCGGCCAGAGGTCGGTGGCCACTTGAAAATAGGCCACGGCTAAGGTCGCCGCCTAGCTCAGGCTTCTCGGCGCGAACAG
>Ga0182015_10002432_pt1 | contig 22402 bp, 24 predicted proteins | sample 712P3MmetaG_FD_120478 | JGI IMG/M metagenome (GOLD analysis project Ga0182015, IMG submission 120478) | Permafrost microbial communities from Stordalen Mire, Sweden - 712P3M metaG | ecosystem: Environmental > Terrestrial > Soil > Wetlands > Permafrost | place: Sweden: Stordalen | collected...
AACACCGAGATCTGGAAGCCGTGGTCGGCGATATTCAGCGCGAGGTTCTGGCCCATAACTGCGAGGCCAACGAGCCCGATGTCGGAGAGTGGTTTAGCCATACGGGCGCAATCTTCCCCACCCGCGCCGGGAAACCAAGCTGTTTCTCAGTACTTCTTCGGGGTGGGCGTCGGCGCCCCGCCCGGCATCTGCATCTGCTTCGTCTGGTAGGCGCCCGCGGTCGGGAAAAACGGCGCTATCCGGTCGATCGTCGAGGTGAGGAACTTGGGCTCCGTCCTGTGGTAGATCCAGTTGAACCAGAGGAGGCCTCCCCCGATGAAGGCGGCCCCGCCCAGCACGAACTTGTTTATCTTCAACACCCTCTGGATGACGATGAAGACGACGATGACGGCCAGAATGCCCAGTCCGATCTTGCCCCAGAACGCGGGCGGGATCGCCTTGAGCTTGTCGAGGGTTGTGACGGCGAGAAGAAGGTTATAGGGTGCCATCTTGGTTTCCTTGGTTTGTAACAATAGGGCGCCTTCCTGTCCAGCCGAAGCAAACAACCGGCAACACCCGAATCTGGCGCCTATTTTTTCTTCCCCCGCCCCGGAGGCCGGGCGGGCCCGCCAGCCGCGCAGTTGACCCACTCGCTCTCCCCGTCGCCGTAATGCTCCTTCTTCCAGATGGGGAGGCGCGCCTTGATCTCGTCGATTATGTAGCGGCATCCGTCGAAAGCCGCGGGACGGTGCGCGGCCGTGACCGCGACCCAGACGGCCAGGTCGCCCAGGGGCAGGCTTCCCGTGCGGTGGACGCACAGGGCGCCGACCAGCTGGAATTTCTCTCGAGCCTCGGCGACCACCTTGCAGCCCTCCTTCTCGGCCAGCGGGAGATAGGCCTCATAGTCGAGCGCGCGAACCGGCCTGCCGAGGTTCTCCTGGCGAACCCGGCCCTCGAAGGTGACGCACGCGCCGGCGCGCGTGTCGCCGAGTGCGGCCATCAGGGCCGCGGTGTCGATCGCCTCGCCGGTCAGCCGGAAATCCATGGGGCTATCCTCCCGCGACGGGCGGAATGAAGACAAGCGTGTCGCCATCCCGGAGCGCCGTGGACCAGGGCTCGAAGTCCTCGTTGATCGCGACCCTCAGCCCGTCCCGGGGAAAGGTGAGGCGGTGGAGCGCGCGGAGCTCGTCGTAGAGCTCGCCGGCCGTCGCCGCCTCCGTGGCCACCCTCTCGTCGTCCAGTCCCCGCTGCTCGCGCAGGATCGCGAAATACCGGACGCGGACGGTTTTCACGGCGCGCGGTAGGCCCTCTTGCCGCCCGTCTTCTCGAGGAGCCGGATGTCGCGGATCACGATGGCATGCGACGCGGCCTTGCCCATGTCGTAAAGCGTGAGCGCGGCGATGCTGGCCCCGGTCATCGCCTCCATCTCGACCCCGGTCCGCGCCTCGGCGCTCGCGCGGCAGTGGACCTCGACCTCGACGGAGCCGTCCCCTGCCGGCGGGCGGGCCAGGAGCTCCACGCTGCAGTCGTCGAGCGGGAGCGGATGGCAGAGGGGTATGAGCTCGGAGGCCCTCTTGGCGCCCATGATCCCGGCGAGCGTCGCCGCCTGGAAGACCGGGCCCTTGGGGGTCCTTATCTCGCCGCCCTCCAGCAGGCGGGCGAGCTCCCGGGGCAGGACGACCACGGCGACCGCGTGCGCCCTGCGGCGCGTGACGGCCTTCCCCTCGACATCCACCATCCGCGGGCGGTTGTCTGCGTCGACGTGGGAGAGGCTGCGCTTGGGGGCCATCGGCGGGGATGATGGGCGGGCGCTCCGCCCGACCGCAACCCTTCGGTGCGCGCCCGCTCAGGCCCAGCTCCTGAAGGGCGCGATGTAGCCCGCCGGGAAGTCGTCCTGGCCGGCGGGCAGCTCGAGAAAGCCGTCCGTGTCCACGAGGCCGGAGAAGTCCCCCGACGAGTTCATGGGCGCCGGGGTCGCCACGAGCTCCGCCCTCGGCCCGCTCGAGAGGCGCACGGGCAGCAGGCACGCGAGCTTGGGCTGGAAGACCACCGGCCCGGAAAGCGCGGCCTGCAGGAGGGGGCGCGCCGTCATCCCGCTCGCGTGGTCCAGCGCGGGCAGCACGTAGCGGTGGAGGCAGGTGTAGGCCGAGACCGGGTTGCCCGGCAGCGCGAACACCGGCGTCATCCTCCCGCTCAGGCCGAACCAGAAGGGCTTGCCGGGCCTCTGGGCGACGCCCTGGAAGATCTTCTTCACCCCCTGCCGGCTGAGCTCCGAGGGCAGGAAGTCGAACTTGCCCTTCGATACGCCGCCCGTGATGAGCACGATGTCGTATTCCGCGAGGATGTGCCAGAGCATGTGCTCGATCTCGTGGCGGACGTCGCGAAGGTGGAAGCGGTCGGCGCGCGGGTAGCCCGCGCTGATGAGGGCCGCCCGGATTGCATGGTCGTTGCTCCGGCGGATCTGGTGCGGCGCCACCAGCGCTTCCACCTCCACGAGCTCGTCGCCCGTCGCGATGACGGCGACCTTGGGCGAGTGGGAGACCGTGAGGGCCGGGTGGCCGCAGGAAGCCGCGACCGCGATCTCCCGCCCCGTCAGCCGGGCCCCGGAGCGCACGACGACCTCGCCGGCCCGGTGGTCCGACCCGCGGCGGTGCACGTTACGGCCGGGGACGGGGGCCCCGCCGCCGGCCTGCAGGGTCATCCAGTCGCCCTCGCGCGCGGTCTCCTCGTAGGGAACGACGCAGTCGGCGCCCTCGGGAAGGACGGATCCCGTCATGACCTCGATGCAGGCCTGGTCGGAGGGCCCGAGCGTGAACGGCCTCATCCCCGCGGCCTGGGTCGACTCCACCTGGAACCTGGCCACCCCCCCTGCGGCCGCGGCCGCGCGCAGCGCGTACCCGTCCATCGTCACCCTGTCGAAGGGGGGAAGGTCGCGGTCCGCCCGGAGGTCGGCCCGGAGCACCCTCCCGTGGGCCTCGGCTATCGCGCAGTCCTCCCTGTGAAAGAGCGGAATCGCGTCGAATATCAGCCTCTCGGCGCCTGCGGGTGTGAGCACGCTGCAAGATAGGACATAAATACCGCCTCGCGAAAATAACGTTTTGGTGTTTTTTTTCCAAACCACATGCCCGCCGTCCGCGACACGCTCGGCCGCCCGATACGCGATCTCCGGATCTCGGTCACGGACCGCTGCAATTTCCGCTGCCCCTACTGCATGCCGAAGGACGCGTTCGGCCCCGGCCACGCCTTCCTTGCCGACTCCCGCCTGATGACGCTACCGGAGCTGGTGAGGATCGCCCATGCGTTCGCCGGTCTCGGCGTCGAGAAGGTGCGACTGACGGGCGGCGAGCCCCTCCTCAGGGCGGACCTGCCGGCCATCATCCGTGCGTTGAAGAAGGACCTGGGGATCCGCGACCTCTCCCTGACCACGAACGGGTGGTTCCTCGGCAAGCAGGCGGCGGCGCTCCGCGACGCCGGCCTCGACCGCCTGAACGTCTCGGTCGACGCCCTCGACGGGGCCACGGCGGCCCGCATGAACGGCCTCGGCTTCAGCGTCGCGCGCGTCCTGGAGGGGATTGACGCCGCCGCCGCCGCGGGATTCCCGGTCAAGGTGAACTGCGTCGTCCAGCGGGGGGTCAACGACGGCGAGATCCTGCCCCTCTGCGGGTACTTCAGGGGCCGCGGGCACACCCTCCGGTTCATCGAGTTCATGGACGTCGGCAACACCAACCGCTGGTCCCTCTCCCAGGTCGTGCCCGCCCGCGAGATCGTGGAGCGGGTGTCGGCGGCGTGGCCGCTCGAGGCCGTGGGCCCGGCCTACCGCGGCGAGGTCGCCTCCCGTTACCGCTACCTGGACGGGCGCGGCGAGATCGGGATCGTCAGCTCCGTCACCGAGCCCTTCTGCACCGACTGCAACCGGGCCCGGCTATCCGCCGACGGGAGGCTCTTCACGTGCCTCTTCGCCTCCGGGGGCCGCGACGTCCTCGGGCTGGTGCGGTCGGGGGCGGCGGACCAGGAGGTCTCGGCGTTCATCGCGGGGATCTGGTCCGGGCGCTCGGACCGCTACAGCGAGGAGAGGGCCGGCCTGACGGCGCAGGCCCAGGCCGGCGCCAAGGTGGAGATGAGCTTCATCGGCGGCTAGCGCCGCCCGGGCCTCAGGCGCGCGACCTCTTCAGGATCGCCAGGAGCGCCGCAAAGTCCTCGTCGCGGGTCTGGCTCTCGATCACGTGGTCGAACTTCGAGGATTCGCGGAGCTCGGCCTCGGCGGTGGCCATCCGGCGGGCGATCTCCGCCTCGTCGTCCTTCCCGCGCTCCCTCATCCGCGATTCGAGGCGGTCGTGGTCCACCACGATGAAGACGGTCGTCATCGCCCGCGCCAGGAAGGGGTTCTTTGCCGCGATCCGGCGCAGGCTCTCGACGCCCTGCACGTCGACGCTCATGACGAGGTTTTTCCCGAGCAGGATCGGCCCGAGGACGCTGGCGGCAAGGGTCCCGTAGCGCCGGTCGCCGTGGACCCACGCCCATTCCAGGAACTCGCCGGCGGCGACCTTGGCGTCAAACTGCGCCGGCTTGAAGAAATGGTAGTGGACGCCGTCGACCTCGCCCTGGCGCGGGGAGCGCGTCGTGCTGGTGACGACCCGGGTGAAGCCCATGCCGGCGGCCACCAGCCGGTCGCAGAGCGTGCTCTTGCCCGAGCCGGCGGGGCCGGCAACGACGAGGAGGATGGGGCTCACCGCGCCGGGACGCTGGGCGGCCTTGGCAGTCATCGGAGCGCGAAGGCGGCGCCGCAGAGGACGAAGCCGTAGGCCACGAGGAGCCCCCCGAGGCCCCGCGAGCGGCCGGTCCTCGCGAAGAGCCAGTTGAAGAAGTCGCGGAGCCTCCACGGCTGGGCCCCGAGCCAGATCGCCAGCGAGATGGCGACGTAGACCAGCGAGACCATGAAGAGGCGCAGCGGGTGGTCGTACCTCATGTAGGCCGCGCCGAGGAAGGGCTCGGCGGCAAGGAGGACGAGCGCGCTCGCCCCGCGGACGCCGAGGAAGTCCGGGACGCACTTGAACGCGAGGATCGCGACCGCGGCGAACCCGGCGAACAGGTAGAACCGGTACTCGCCGAAGTCGGCGTTGGAGAGGTGCAGGATGTTGTAGAGGAACCAGGCGGCGGCGGCGCTGAAGACGACGTAGCCCACCGAGGCCGACCTCGGGAAGGCCCGGATGGCCGCCTTGGCTCCCGTCGCGTCGAGGAGGAGCGGGGCGCCGAGCGCGATCAAGAGGAGGCCGGGGAACAATGAGGCGGCGAAAAGCGACATGGGCCTCAGAGTGACGCGGCGGGCTCCGGCGATTGCAAGCCGTCGCGGGCGAGGACCAGGTCCCCGTAGAGCGTGCTCACGCTGGCCCTCGTGATCTCGACCGGGACGAGGGTCCCCACCAGCCGGGGGGCCGACTCGAAGACCGTGGTCCGGTTGCCGCGGGTCCTGCCCATGAAGCGCTGCCCCGTCTTGTCCGGACCCTCGACAAGGACCTCCTGGACCGTCCCCACGAGGGCCTGGCTCCGGCGGAGCGAGCCCTCGCGCAGGACCTCGAGGAGCACCCGGTTCCTCTCCTCCCGGACCTCGTCCGGCACCTGCCCCGGCATCGACGCGGCGGGGGTCCCGGTCCTCACCGAGTACTTGAAGATGTACGCCATGTCGTAGTTCACGGCCTGGCAGAGCGCGCGGGTCTCCTCGAAGTCCTCGTCGGTCTCCCCGGGGAACCCGACGATCACGTCGGTCGAGAAGGCCATCGCCGGCTGCGCGGCGCGCAGGGACTGGACGATCTCGAGGTAGCGGGCGCGCGTGTAGGGCCGCTTCATCGCCCTGAGTATCCTGTCGCTGCCGGACTGGACGGGCAGGTGGACGTGCTCGCCCAGGCTGGGGAGCCTCGCGAACGCGTCCGCGAGGTCCTGCCTGAACCCGCGCGGGTGCGGCGAGGTGAACCGGATGCGCTCGAGGCCGGGGACGGCGTTCACGCGGTCCAGCAGCTGGACGAAGGGGGAGACGCCGCCGGTATGCGGGTAGTCGCGCCGGCCGTAGCTCGTGACGATCTGCCCGAGGAGCGTGATCTCGCGGGTCCCGCGGGCCACCAACTCCTCGCATTCGCGCACGATGTCGTCCATCGGGCGCGAGCGCTCGTCGCCGCGCGTCGTGGGGACGATGCAGAAGGCGCAGTCCATGTTGCAGCCCTGCTGGATCGACACGAAGGCGCACACGCGTCCCTCCCCGTCGTCCATGTGGTCCCGGATCGTGTTCTGCGAACCCTCCTCCTCGGCCGTGTCGACTATGGCCTCGCCGAGGGGGATTCCCGACTCGCGGGCGGCCCTGAGGTTGTCCAGGTAGTCGGGGACCCGGTGGAACTTCTGGGTGCCGACGATCAGGTCCACGTCGGGCAGCCGGTCGAGGAGCCCGGCGCCCCGGTTCTGCGCCATGCAGCCCAGGATCCCCAGGACAAAGTCCGGGTTGCGCTTCTTCCTTGAGAGGCTGTACCCCGCCTTGCCGATCGCCTTCTGCTCCGCGGCGTCCCGGACGCTGCAGGTGTTCAGGAGCAGCACGTCGCATTCATCCTCGTCCGCGACGATCCGGTAGCCGCGGGCGCGAAGCATCGCCGCGACGGCCTCGCTGTCGCGTTCGTTCATCTGGCAGCCGTAGGTCTTGATGTGGACCCTGTTCATGTGCGCGGGGGGAGTTACCTAAATGACTGTCAAAATGCGGGTCAAACGAGGAATTGCCCCGCCGACACCGGGCGGGGGGCCATTGTTCCCCGGTTCCGGGGCGGCTCGGGGGCCTCAATTCTGTTCGCCAAGGGCGGCCCCTTCGCTTTGCTCGCCGTAATGGGATTCTTCGACCGCCTGGCCGGCAAACCCGCCTCTCCCGCCCCCGGGAACGAAAACGAGGCGCCGTCCGCGCTCGACCCGTCCCTCTCCGGGGTCGCGCCCCGGCTGATCACCGCCCGCGAGAAGCTCGACCAGAAGGACCTTGCGGGCGCCATGGCCATCTACGAGGACGTGATCGCGACCGCGGGGGACCGCGCCGACGTCCTCGTGACGGTCTCGGGCGACCTCGGGGCGACCGGCTACATCCCGCAGATCATAGAGCTCATAGCCCCGCGCTACGACGCGACCCGCCACGGGCCGGCGACCGGGATAAACCTGATCCAGGCCTACCTCGCGGTGCGCGACCCGGATGCCGCGCAGCACGTCCTCGACATACTCTTCGCCCTGAAGCGCCCGGAACTCGACGACCGCCTCCACGGGTTCTCCAACGCGATCGCCGAGCTGATGAACAACGGCGACCTGCAGGGGATGCCGAAGTTCGACACGCGGGCGGCCGACGAGGCCGCCGCCGTCGGCGTCGCGCTCGTCTCGATCAGCAAGCCCATCTGGTCCTACGGCCTCGAGTCGGTGGCCGAGATACTCCCGAACAAGGAGGGGAAGCTGCGCCGGGTCGCCTTCACCCAGCTCTCGCTCCCGACCGCCTACCCCGACCCCGAGGCCGCCATGAAGCTGCCCGAGGACGAGCTCGGGAGGCTCTCCCGCGCCCTGCCCCTCTGGTTCGCGGAGACGTTCTATTTCTCGCCGCTCTACTCCCCGATCGCGGCCCTGGGCTGCATGCACGAGCCCGGCGGGGTCCGCCGGCCGATGATCTTCTCGACGGAGTGGACGGTCGACAACCTGAAGAAGCTGATCGAGACGACGCCGAGCGGCCTCGACTACATCTTCACGGGGACGCTCCGCAGGGAGGGCCCCGAATTCATCCTCATCCTCAGGGTCTGGGAGGTGAAGAAGCTGCGCGAGCGCAAGCAGTTCACGATCCGCTGGACGGCGGCGACCGCCGACGCGGAGCTGACCAAGCTCCATGAGTACATCCGCGCGTTCATGGAGTGGTCCGCGTACCCGGAGGGCTCGGGAATCCCGTATGCCGCGCCCTCCACGCCGAGCGTCTGGCTGGACGCCCTCGGGGCTCTCCTCGGGATGTTCCTGGTCGAGAAGAAGCTCATGCCGAAGGACCAGCTGCCCCCGCTCGCGCCGGTCTTCGACGCCTTCGCCACGCATGTCTTCAGCCCCCCGGCGTCATCGCTTGCCTGGGTTTCCCTGCGCCTCAAGGCCGCGTCGCTTGGCCTGGAGCCCACCCTCTCGGAGGTGCTCATGAGCCGCCACCCGGCGGTTGTCCGCGCCCGCGCGCTGATCAGCGCCTGAGGGCGGCGTCCGCCCGCCTGGCATGCACCAGCCCACGTCCGACCTGCGCATCCGCGCGACGCGGCCCCTCCCCCCGCCGGCGACCCTGGAGTCCGAGATCCCGCTGGACGACGCGGGCTCCGCCCGGGTCGCCCGCGCGCGCCGGGAGATCGCGTCCATCATCGCCGGGAGGGACGACCGCCTCCTCGTGGTCGTGGGGCCCTGCTCCATCCACGACCCATCGGCCGCCGTCGAGTACGCGGCGCTCCTTCAGGCCGCGGCCGAGCGCCACCCGGGCGACCTCCTCGTCGCGATGCGGGTCTACTTTGAGAAGCCGAGGACCGTGGTCGGGTGGAAGGGGCTGATCAACGACCCGAACCTCGACGGGACATTCCAGATCGGCAAGGGCCTGCGCTCGGCGAGGAGGCTCATGGCGGACATCACCGCCTCCGGGCTCCCGATCGCGACCGAGTTCCTCGACACCACCCTCGGGCAGTACTACGCGGACCTCGTCAGCTGGGGCGCGATCGGTGCGCGCACGGTCGAGAGCCAGGTCCACAGGGAGCTGGCCTCGGGGCTCTCGATGCCGGTCGGCTTCAAGAACCGGACCGACGGCGACGTGCAGGTGGCGGTGGACGCCATCCGCTCCGCGCGGCATCCCCACTGGTTCCCGTCGCTCGCCCGCGACGGCTCGCCCGCCTGCATGGAGACCACCGGCAACGAGGACACGCATCTCGTCCTGCGCGGCGGCTCGCGCGGACCCAACTGCTCGGCGAAGGACGTCGCCGCGGCCGCCGCGCTCCTGTCCGCCAGCGGGCTGCCCCCCTTCGTCATGGTCGACTGCAGCCATGCCAACAGCGGCAGGGATCCCGGGCGCCAGCTCGACGTCGTCGCCGACATCGCGGCGCGGGTGGCCGCGGGCGAGCGCGCCGTCGCCGCGGTGATGATCGAGAGCAACCTTGTCGGGGGATCCCAGGACTATCAGGCCGTCCCCCTCGTCCGCGGGCAGAGCGTCACCGACGCGTGCCTTTCATGGGAGCGGACGCTTCCCGCAATCGAGCGGCTGGCGGAGGCCGGCCGCGCCAGGCGCGGCCGGCCCTAATGGCCAGGTAACGAGCGGAACGCGGTCAGGCCGCGGGCGTTTCCTCCGGCGCGACGCCCTCGGGGGCCGCGTCGCCGCTTTCGGCTTCCTTTTTCTTCGGGCGGGGGCGCCGGCCTTCGCCGGCCTCGTCCTTGCCGTCGCCGGAATACCTTGACGCCTTTGCGTTCAGCCAGAGCTCGCCCTTCCCGTTGAGGTTGAGCCAGAAGATCTCGCCCGCATGCTCGGCGAAGACCGGCTTCTCGCGGGATTTCTCGGGGATGCGCAGGCCGGAGGTGGTGAGGGCGCCAAGGAGCTCCTCGGTGGACCGGCCAAGGTCGCCCGCGAGGCGGTCGACCGGTGCGGCGACGGAACCCGTCTTCGTCTCCTTGAGCAGGAGCCGGACCGCCGCGAACACGTTGCCGGGGGCGGGCGCCGCCGATTCCGGGGCGGAGGGCTGGCCGCCGGCCCCGGCGTCGCCCCGCTTTTCCCGGGCGTTTATCCAGATGCCGCCCCGGCTGTCCTTGTTGAGCCACCAGGACTCGTCGCCAATCTCCACGAAGACCGGCGGGTCGCCGGCTGCCGAGTTCGCGTCCAGGCCCATCGAGGTGAAGGCCTCCACAAGGGCGGCCTCGCTGCATTTGAGCGCGCGTGAAAGGAAGCTCATGCTGCCCGAGCCGCCGGGCTCGCGGCGGTTCTTGCGCATGAAGGGCCGGATCCTGTCGAGGAGCGCCGGGCCGCTCGGAAGCGGCTCCGCGGGGCCGGACGGCGCCGCCTCGGGCTCCTGCCTGCGCGGCCTCGGCTCGCGCTCCTCCCTGCGTGCGGGGGCCTCGGGCGCCTTGGCTCCCTCCTCGGGCTCGACGCGGGTTGCCTGCACCGTCCTGAAGACGGGGCGGCTCTTCTCCTTCGTGTTCACCCAAAGCTCGCCGCGGCGGTTAATGTTAACCCAGAAGAGGTCGCCGTCGTAATCGACGTAGGTGACCTTGGCGTCCTCGTCGTCGGGAACGTCCAGGCCGCACTCCTTCAGGGCGCCGATCACCTCGTCCTCGGAGATGTCCCACTTCTTCGCGAGGTAGTCCACGCCGACCGAGAAGCCCGGCCCGCGCTGGTTCCTGCGCAGGTGCGGCCGCATGGCCTCGAAGAACGTCGGCAGCTCGTCCCCCGCTCCCAGCTTGTCCCACTCGTCCTCCGGCGCCTCCGGGGCGTCGGGATCCGAGTCCCGCTCGGTGTCGCGCAGGCGCCTGAGCCCGTCGGTCTCGCGCCCCGCCTCGTGCACGGGCGCCTCCGCCTCGGAGGGCGCGGCGGCGGTCGTGGCGCTCTTGAACTTGGCCTCGAACTCCACGCGGAGCTTGTCCGCCTCGGCCCGCGCGGCCGCGGCGGCGGCGTCCTCAAGGGTCCAGTCGCGTTGGGTCGGACGCCTCGCCAGCCCGGAAAAGGCCAGCGGATTGTCTGCCTGCCCGCGAAATTCAACGATCTCCCACTCGTCCGTGCCGAGTTGGTTGAGAAATGATTCAAGCAGCGCGGGCGTGGCGAAGCCCCCCTTGCCGCTTGAGATTACCTTATATTCCCAGACTGCCATAATTTGTCGTGAAGGTAAGACATCCCAAATGAGGGTCTTGTTGCCGAGCCTATTCTTGGCTAATCGTTGGTGGGCCTGAACCCGCATGTTGATCTGGAGCCCCGAAAGTGACCCAATCCGGTCCGCGGTGCCCCGAATCGACCAACTCCTCGCAAACCTCGGCTACGGCTCGCGGCGGGAGGTGCGCGGATGGATCGAGGCGGGCCGCGTCACCGTCCGCGGGCTCCCGGCGGCGGACCCGGCCGCGAAGGCCGACGCCGCCGATGTGCGGATTGACGGCGAACCCCCCGACCATCCCGGGGGCCTCCTTCTCCTCATGAACAAGCCGGCGGGCCGCGTCTGCTCGCATGATCCCGCCGAGGGGCCGAGCGTATACGGGCTCCTCCCCGAGCGCTGGCGGAGGCGCAACCCCCCGGTGACGAGCGTGGGCCGACTGGACAAGGACACGTCGGGACTCCTCCTGCTGACGGACTTGAGCCCGCTCGTGCACAGGCTGACCTCGCCCAGGCACAAGGTGCCCAAGGTCTACCGAGCCCTCCTCGACCGGGAGCTGCCGCCCGGCGCCGACGATCTCTTTTCCGGCGGCGCCTATGTGATGCCGGGGGAGGAAAGCCCATGCGCACCAGCCTTGCTGAAGAGGATCGGCGCCCTTGAGGTGGAGATCACGCTCACGGAGGGGCGTTATCATCAGGTAAAGAGGATGTTGGGCGGTCAGGGTTGCATGGTTCTCGAGCTCACCAGAATCCGATTTGGGGCGCTTGAACTGGGGACCCTGGCTTCCGGAAGATGGATCAGTTTGCCAATCAATAGCTTGGATGATCTGTAGGCCTTGGGTAATGCAGGAATGCCTTCCGATCGTGAAGGGTTTTTCAATTGAGCACGCTTGCTATTCAAGATGATTAGGTGCCTAATCATATTTCTTCGCCATGAATAAAGCAGCCTCAGAAGCCGCCTACGTACCTGCAGAAACGCCCAAGGCCACCAAGGTGAGCCTGAGCCGGATCATCATCGGCGCCCTGGCCGCCGCCGCCCTCATCGGGGGTGCCCTTTTCGGCTTCAGGCACTGGAAATTCTATGCCGCCCACGAGGAGACGGACGACGCCCAGATCGAGGGGCACATAAGCCCGGTGCTCCCGCGCGTCCCTGGCTACGTCGTCAAGGTCATGGTCGACGACAACCAGCACGTCGATGCCGGCCAGATCCTCCTCGAGATTGATCCCAGGGAGCTCGACCTCAGGGTGGCCGAGGCCAACGCGGCCCTCCAGGCCGCGAAGGCCGACCATGCGACGGCCCAGGCCTCGCTCGACGGGGCCCGTGCCTCGGCGACGACCGCCGCGGCCAATGTCGACACCGCCGTGGTGCGCCAGAGGAAGGCAGCCTCAGACCTCGTGCGTGACACAAGCCTTTCCAAGACCGGCGCGATCACGGACAGCCAGCTGACCGACACCCAGGCCGCCGCGGACACGAACGCCTCTGAGCTGGCGATGGTGCGGACCCAGGCCAGGGCTGCGGAACTGCAGATCGCAGTCGCCGCGGCCCGCGTGGCCGCGGCAGAGACCGAGACGGCCGAGAAGAGCGCGGCCTTGGATTACGCGCGCCTCGAGCGCACCTATGCCTCGGTCCCGGCCCCCATCGCCGGGATCGTTTCCAGGAAGAACGTCGAGCCGGGTCAGTTCATCCAGTCCGGCCAGACTCTCCTCTCAGTGGCCTCGGAGACCGACGTTTGGGTGATCGCGAACTTCAAGGAGACGCAGCTGACAAACATGAAGCCAGGCCAGAGCGTCGACTTCGAGGCCGACAGCTACCCCGGCGTCGTCTTTCACGGCAAGGTCGAGTCGATCTCGGGTGCAACCGGCGCCCGGTTCGCGCTCCTGCCCCCCGACAACTCGACGGGGAACTACGTCAAGGTGACCCAGCGGGTGCCGGTCAAGGTCGTCCTCACGCAGGCGCTGGATCCCGACCACCCGCTTCGGCCGGGAATGAGCGTCGACGTGACCGTGCGGGTCCGCGAGTAAAGCCGGGACCGCCATGGCCGAACAGGGACTGCGCAAGCTGATCATCACCATAACGGTGATCTCCGCGGCGATCATCGAGCTGATCGACACGTCCATCGTGAACGTCGCGCTCAACGACATGAGCGGCAACCTGGGCGCGACCCTCGAGGACGTGGCATGGGTCGTGACGGCGTACGCGATCGCGAACGTCATCATCATCCCGATGACGAGCTTCCTGGCCGCGCGCTTCGGCCGGCGCAACTACTACATCGGCTCGATACTTCTCTTCACCGCCGCCTCCGTCGCCTGCGGCAACGCCCACAACATCTGGGAGCTGGTCGCGTTCAGGTTCATCCAGGGGATCGGGGGCGGGGCGCTCCTGTCGACGTCCCAGGCGATCCTCTTCGAGACCTTCACCGTGGCCCAGCGCGGCTTCGCGTCGTCGCTCTTTGCCGTCGGGCTCTTCGTCGGGCCGACCATCGGGCCGACCCTCGGCGGATGGATCATCGACCACTATTCCTGGCCCTGGATCTTCTACATCAACCTGCCGATCGGGCTCGCCGCGGCCTTCCTCTCCTGGCTGTACGTCAAGGAGCCCGCGCATGCCCGCAACGCGGAGACGATCGACTGGCTCGGGATAGGATTCCTCGTGGTCGGGCTCGGCGCCCTGCAGACCGTGCTCGAGCGCGGGGAGTCCGAGGACTGGTTCTCCAGGAGGTACATCGTCGTCCTCGCCGTCACCGCGGCTGTCTTCCTGCTCTCGTTCGTCGCGAGGGAGCTCCTTGCGAAGCACCCGGTGGTTGACCTGCGGGTCCTGAGGAGCCGCAAGCTCGCGATCGCCGCGAGCCTCACGTTCGTCCTCGGATTCTCCCTCTACTCCACGGTCTTCATCGTGCCCGTCTTCACGCAGCGCCTCCTCGGCTACACGGCGATGCAGACCGGAATGCTGTTCCTGCCCGGCGCCCTCGTCGCGCTGTTCTTCCTGCCCATCATGGGCAGGCTCCTCATGAAGGGATTCCCGCCGCAGGCCATGGTGGTGATGGGATTCGGCATAGTCGCCGTCTTCGCCCTGCAGCTCTCGCACCTCAACCTGAACGCGCAGTCGAGCGACTTCTTCTGGCCCATCATCCTTCGCGCCGTCGGGCTCAGCCTCGTCACCATCCCGCTGACCCAGCTCGCGGTGTCGGGGCTCCACCAGCGGGACATCCCCCAGGGCGTGGCCCTGAACAACATGATGAGGCAGATGGGGGGCTCCTTCGGGATCGCGTTCATCAACACGTTCCTCGACCACCGCACGGCTTCCCACCGCCTGGACCTGGTCTCGCGGCTGTCCGCAGGCGACCTCGCCACGGAGGGGCGCCTCAGCCAGATCGCGCAGATGCTGGTCTCGAAGGGCGCCACCGCGTGGGAGGCGTCCCACCGCGCCCTCGGGATACTGGAGCTGACCGTCGAGCGCCACTCGAGCCTGCTCAGTTACCTCGACGCCTACCGCCTCGTCGGATTGCTTTCCCTGGCGTGCGCTCCGCTGATCCTCTTCGCGGGCCGCTCGAAACCCCTGTCGAAGGAGGCGGCGGCCGCCGCGGACGCCCATTGAATTTGTCCAATCGAGAAACCGCATGAGAACCACAGCCGCCTCAATCCTCGCCCTAGCAGCGCTCGCGTCGTCCGCGCTCGCGCAGGCACCCGCCCCCGGGCCATTGACACTCAACCAGACCATCGACGCGGTCCTTGCGCGCTACCCGTCCATCAACGCCGCGCAGGCGGCCGTGGACGCTGCGCGGGCGCGCACGGTGCAGTCCAACGCGGACTGGCTGCCGCAGGTGAGCGGCCACGCGGGCTACACCTACAATTCGCTTCGCCCCTACGTCGCCATCGCGATCCCCGGCTTCCCGACGGGGTCGATCTACGAGAGCGTGCAGGACTCCTACGGGGTCAACATAACCGCGCGCCAGCTCCTCACGGACTTCGGCCGCACGGACAAGCTGGTCGAGATGGCGCGCTCCGGCCAGATCACGGCGCAGGACGCGCTCGAGGCGACCCGCCAGCAGCTGGGGTACCAGACGATCGAGTCCTTCTACGGCGTCATCCTGCTGCGCAGCTCGGTGGGCGTCGCCAGGGAGGAGATCGCGGCCCTGGAGGAGGCCCTCCGCATATCCCAGCGCAAGTTCAGCGCCGGCAGCGCGACGAAGTTTGACGTGCTGACGACGCAGGTGCGCCTCGCGAATGCGCGCAACCACCTGACCGACACCGTCGCCTCGCTCGAGAAGCAGGAAAACGGGCTGCGCCGCCTCCTCGGCTTCGACCTTGGGTCGCCGCTGCAGGTCACCGGGGACTTCGACGCCGACGCGGCGCCGATCGCCGAGTCGGAGGCCATTTCCGACGGCCTCCTCAACCGGCCCGAGATGAAGGTCGCCCGTGACGACGAGCAGACCGCCCGGCTCAGGCTGGACGCGGCGAGCCGCGGCAACAGGCCCACCCTCGCTGCCAATGTCACGGGCGGCGTCGAGAATGGCGTCGTCCCCAACCTCTACGACAACAAGGGCTACGTAAGCGCCGGCGTGGCCCTCGACATCCCGATCTTCACCGGCAAACGGGTCCTCGGTGACAGGCTCGAGGCCGACGCCCTCGTCCGGTCCGCGCAGGCGCGCGAGCGGGAGCTGAACGACAGCATCACGACGGACGTGGCCGACGCCTACTCGGACCTGAACGCGGCCAAGGCGAGGCTCTCGAACGCCGACACGCTGGTCGAGCAGGCGCGGGAGGCGCTGTCGCTCGCGCAGACACGCTACACGAACGGCGTGATCACCAACTTTGAACTCCTGGATGCGCAGAGCTCCTCCCGTTCCGCCGAACTCAGCCGCCTCCAGGCGCGCTACGACTGCGTTCTTGCCCGACAGGCCGTGGCGCGGGCCGCGGGCGTCACACCCCGGCAGTAACATTGGGCGCGATGGGGTCTTCACCCCATCGCGCGTGCCGGCGGGGGCTTGGGCGCGGCGCACAAGTCCCGCGCGGTTGACGTTGTCCCCTTCGCCGTGCTCCACTGCGCGCATGTACACGATCATCGGTGGTGATGGTAAGGAATACGGCCCGGTGAGCGTCGAGCAGGTCCGCGCATGGATGGCGGGCGGAAGGGCGAACATGGACACGAGGATAAGGGCGGTCGGCACGGACGAATGGAGGACGATCGCGGATTTCGCGGAGATCACCGGGGTATCCTCGGGATCCGGCATGGCCGCCGGTTCCGGGGAGGTCCTGATCAACCTCGGGCCGAAGCTCGAGATCCTGAGTTGTTACGAGCGCAGCTGGGAGCTCCTGAAGAAGGACTTCACGGCGCTGATCGGCGTCTCCCTTGTCTTTTCCCTCCTGTTCCTCGTCCTTCTCTACGCGCAGAAGCAGGGCCTCTTCTTCCTCAGCCCCCTCTTCAACGGCGCCCTGAGCGGCGGCATTGCCTACTATTTTCTGATGAAGATCCGCGGACAGCCGGCGACGATCTCGGACGCGTTCTCCGGATTCAAGAAGCCCTTTGTGACGCTGGTCGTGGCCAGCCTGGTCGTCTCGGTGCTCGTGACCGTGGGGCTCATCTGCCTCATCCTTCCCGGGATCTACCTGGCAGTCGCCTACTCCTTCACCTACATATTGGCCGTCGACAAGGGGATCGGCTTCTGGGAGTCGATGGAAAAGAGCCGCCGCATCGTCACGCGGAACTGGTGGCGGATGCTCGGGCTCCTTCTCCTCAGCATTCCGTTCATCCTCCTCGGCATCGCCGCGCTCGGAATCGGGATATTCGTCGCCATTCCGCTGATAACCGGCGCCTTCGTGTACGCCTACGAGGACCTCTGCAATCCCGGGAAGTAAGGCGTCCCGCCGCTCAGGCCTTCTTGTCCTTCCAGATCAGCGAATCGACGGCGATCCTTCCCGGCCCGAATGCAAATATGATGACCGCCGCATAGAGGAAGAGGAACGTATCCGCCGAGAGGAACTTGTCGGTGTCGCTGAAGATCTTGTTCAGGGCCTCCCGGTCGCCGGTCGAGAAGGCGACGCACATGACGCCGATGAGCGCCAGTGACGCGAAGCGGGTGAAGAGTCCGAGAATGAGGAGCGCGCCCCCTATGCACTCCGTCGAGCCCGCGAGGATCGCATTCACCTTGGGCGCCGGGATGTTGAGGCTCGTGAAGTACGCCGCCGTCTTGTCCAGGTGCATCAGCTTGCCGCGGCCCGTGATGACGAACTGCCACCCCCAGTAGAGTCGGACGACCAGGAGAAGGGGCCACTGCAGGAATCCGCCGATCTTTGCGAGAAGGTCATTGATCTTGGTGAGCATGGGGTACTGGGGGTTCTTGGTTTTGGCGCGGGCCGCCGGGTGCCTATAGGATCAAGATGCCCGGCGGGAGCGTTTATTCCCGGGGGCGCAGAACCAGCCGAGCGCCATCCACGACGTGAACCATGCCTGGACCTGTTCCGCCCGGGCCTTCGGGCCCGCGGCGGCGACCGCGCGGGTGAGCGTCGCCCCGGCGGCCAGCGCCCCGAGGATCCGGAATGCGCCCGGCTCGAGGCGTTTGTAGAACAATTGATTGTCGAGTCGATGGACGGCGACAAGGGTCCGCGCGCGCCGGGGGCGAGGCGGCCGCCGGGCCGATCGGCGCGACACGACCTTTGAGTCGGGCGTGTTGCTCGCCTCGGAACGCATGGCCTCGCGGCGCTTCACCGACATCACATAGGTGTCGATGGGATACCGGAGGTCGAGAAGGGTGACGTAGGGCTGCAGCCCGAGCCTCAGCCTCCCCGGTGGCGTTCGGGCAAGGGACGAGGCCGCGACGACAGGACGCGACTCGCCGTCAAAGGCGACCGTCTGCGCCCATTCGAACGAGGCGATGTCGATCGCCAGCGGCGTGCGCGGAGCGGTGAGCCGCGGGTTATCCCTGATGAACTGCACAAGCCGGGAGCACAGGTTGCGCAGGGTGAAGGATCGCGACGGCCTCACCGCAAGGTAGGCCTGGGCCAGCCGCCCGAAGGCGGCGTCCCCGAGGGCGGCGACGAGGCCCGGGCAGTCGTCGCGTATCGAGTCGAAGAGCCGCGACCAGTACATCTGGTTGTAGAGCTCGAGGCGCTCGAACGCCGTCAGGCGGTCGTTCGGCTTGATGAACTCGGCCGCGACGCTGTCCATCGGCCGGCCGTCGATCCACTTCGCCTGCAGGTTGTCGTTCGCGTCGAGGGGGCGGATCACGGCTGCGCCCATCATCCTCTGGAACAAGCGCAGGTCGGCCGTGGAGGCGATCCTCGCGGGGGCGTGCTTCGGGGGGCGCTTCACACCACCGCCTTTTTGGCCCCGTCAATGAACTCGTTCGCCTTGAGCGCCTCGTTGTGCACCTCGTCGAACGACGGGATCCTGTCGTCCCACTCGAGGAGAGTGGCCGAGACGCCGCAGAGCTTGGTCGCGTGCGCGTACATCTTCCACACCGGGTCGAGCACCGGGTGGTCGTGGGTGTCGAGGATGTACTTCTCGAACTTGGTGTGCCCGGCCACGTGCATCTGCCCCACGCGGTGGTGCGGGATGTTGTTCAGGTAATCGTAGGGGTCGAAGGAATGGTTCTTCGACGAGACGTAGATGTTGTTCACGTCGAGCAGGATTCCGCAGTCGGCCAGCTCGACCACCTCGCTCAGGAATTCCCACTCCGTCATCTCCGAGGCGTGGAACTCCGCGTAGCTGCTCACGTTCTCGACGCAGATCGGGACCTCGACGAAGTCGCGGACCTGCCGGATCTTCTCGGCCGTGCGGCGGGCTGCCGCGAACGTGTACGGCATCGGAAGCAGGTCGTGCGTGTAGGTGCCGTCGACGCTTCCCCAGCAGAGGTGGTCGGACAGCCAGGGCGTGTTCGTCCGCTTCACGAGGTTCTTCAGGCGCCTCATGTGGGTGCGGTCCGGCTTGTCCGCGGAGCCGAAGTACATCGAGACCCCGTGCTGCACCACCCGGTACTGCTCGAGGATCTTGTCGAGGAGCTCGAGGGGCCTGCCGCCCTCGACCATGAAGTTCTCCGAGATGATCTCGAACCAGTCCACGACCGGCTTCTTCGAGAGTATGTGCGAGTAATGGGGGACCCGCAGGCCTATGCCTATGCCGTAGTCGGAATGGCCGTTGAACCTATTCGCAGGCATAAAAGAAAAACGCGGCCGGCACTCGGCCGGCCGCGTTGCTCAAAAGGACGTTCAGGCGAACGTGACTTTGCTCGGCTGGTCGCTCGACTTGTTGGTGTTGCAACCGCCCTTGCCCTTGCAGGAGTTCTGGCCCTTGCAGCCATTGTCGCCTGCCTTGCAGCCGCCCTGGCTCTTGCAGCTGTTCTGGCCCTTACAATCGTGCTTGCCCGCGTCCTTGGAGGCGGACGAGTCGCCGGTGCCGCCATCGGCATAGGCGCGCGTGGCCATTGATCCGGCATAAAGCCCGGCCATGGCCGCGGCGGTGACGATGAAACGTGTCGATTTATTCATAACAGACTTCGATTTTGTTTTTTCTGGGTAACCGTCAGGGGTAAGCACCATGCCGACCCTCGCGGTTGGGATATGAGGTACTACGCGCCGAATTATTCCGCGGATGCCGGAAAATACAATCGAGAACAGGACGGGGTCCGTCCCAGTCCCGGGAATGTTGCAATACTCTTACAAAACGCGGTCCACCATCGCCCCGCCCTTCTCAAGGGCCGCCAGGTTCGCGAGGAAGTGCCTGACAAGCTCCACGTTCACGTTGTTGCGCCCCCCGGCCGAATGCGGGGTTATGAAGCAGTTAGGCGTGGTCCAGAGGGGATGGGAGGGCGGCAGCGGCTCCGGCACGGTCACGTCCAGGTAGGCGGCGCCTATCCTGCCCGAGCGGAGCCCCTCGATGAGCGCCGGCTGGTCGACGGTCGGGCCGCGGCCAACGTTGTAGAAACGGGCGCCCGGCTTGAAGCAGGCGATCCGCCGCGCGTTGACGTAATTGAGGGTCGACCCGTTCTCCGGCAGCACGTTCACGACGTGGTCCGCCCCGGGCAGGACTTTCGTCAGGTCCTCCTCCGGCACGATGTGAACCCCCGGCTCGCTGCGGATCTGCCGCCTCAGGGAGTAGATCTTCACGCCGAACGGGGCAAGGAGCTGCGCCAGCCTCCGGCCGATCGATCCATACCCAAGCAGGACGACGGTCTGGCCCGTCAGGAGGCGCGACTTTTCCCGCGTCCCGTCGTAGGGCCACGAACGGTCCCCGAGCTGCGTCGCATAGGACGCCAGGAGCTGGCGGCCGAGCGCGAGAATCATGGCAAGGACATGCTCGGCGCAGGCATCGGAGTAGACCTGCGACGCGTTTGTGAAGGCGGCGCCGCGGGCGCGGATCGCCTGGCGGAAGGCCTCGTTGTCGTAGCGGGTGTAGCCGGCGCTCGAGACCTCGATCCAGCGCAGTCCCGCGCCCTCGATGCAGTCGGCGGGATCGGGCTGGCCGAAGGCTATGTCGGCGCCGGCGATCGACGGGTCGCGCTGGCCACCTGCGAGCACCGAGCTGTTGCGCCTGTCGGAGAGGACGAGCGCGTGGCCCCCGGTACCCCTCGCGAGTAGGGCCATGCCCTCCTCGCCGAACTCCCCGTTGCACCAGATCCTCACGGGCCGGCGGGGTTCACGTCGATCCGATGCAAGTCGGAGGCGTTACCCATCGTCACGACATAGCGGTTCAGGTTGTAGAAGCGGACCTTTCCCCCGAAGGAAACGCGCGCCTCGATGTTGAGCCCAAGGCGAAGGCGATCGTCGTCGGCCATGTACTCGACGCGGAAGGCGACGGGGGCCGTGCCCGGGTTCGTGATCGTCTGGGAGCCGAGCACTATGGGCGGCATGGCCGCGTTCGTCGCGTCCACCACGCGGACGGTCACGACGGCATCGGATGGAAGCGGCATGGGCTCGCCGAGCCGGATCTCGCCCGTCAGCACCCGGGACGGGTCGCCCTCCGGTGAGAGGTCAAGGTGGCCGCATCCTGAGAGGGCGAGCGCGGCGGCCGCGGCGAGGAATTGGGTTGCGCGTTTCACGGCAGGTATTCGGTCGTCATCACGTCGTCGACGGCAAGCTTTCCCTTCGGGAGAATGCCAAGGTCCTCAAGCTGCCGGATCTGGGTGGCGAACCGCTCGCGCGATATCCGGCCCGTCTGCGAGTCATCGGTGGCGTGGCGCCCGATCACGAGCTTCTCGTCGATGATCATCTTGCGGCAGAAGGCGAGAAAATCGTCGGTGTTCTCGGGGTTGAGCTGCTTCATGAGCGCGTTGGCGGGCGCCGGGTCGCCCTCTATGTAGTCCTTCAGGCCCCGGATGTAGGCGGCCATGAACGCGCGCACGCGCTCCGGGTTCCCCGCAGCCCACGGTCGATTGGCGACCAGCGTCGTGTAGGCGTCGAACCCGGCGTCCCAGGCGTACAGGAACCTCGGGTATTTCGCGCCGCCCTTCACGATGTAGAACGGCTCGGCGATGTAGTAGCCCTGCTGTATGAAATTGCGGTCCGCGATGAAGTTCCCGACCGCGAAGTTCTGCGGGATGATGTTGAAGCTGATGTGGTACTTGCTCTTGAGGTACGGCAGGAACGCCCATTCGGGCCGGGCCATGATAGTCTTGCCGTCCAGGTCCTCGAAGCGCGTCACGGGATTGTCGGCATGCAGCATGAGGACCGAGGGGTCGTTCTGGAACACGGCGCCGATGTCGATCAGGGGGAGTCCCTGCGCCATCGCCAGGAGCGTGTTCGTGCTGTCGGACTGCCCGATGTCAGCCCCTCCGGTGGCGAGCTTCTGCATGACGAACGAGTTCGGGCCGCCGGGGACGAGGGTGACGTCGAGCCCGGCCTCCGTGAAATACCCCTTCGCGAGCGCCTGGTACAGGCCGCCGTGTTCCGGCTGCGGGATCCAGTCCAGCTGGACCGTGATCTTGAACGGCGTAGGGGCAGTGGCAGGAGCCGGCGACTGCCGGGAGCAGCCGCCCGATGCGAGGATAAGCCCGGCGGCCAGCCACGGGCTTAATCTGAGGGGACTCATGCAGCCACAAGCGTAACGGGGGCGCGGCCGCGCCCGCAACTGCGCAGTGCTCGCCGCGCGGGCACCGATTGTGCTATCTGCAGCGGAGTGAACCATCGATATGCGGCCGCCATGGCCCTGAGCCTCATCGCGGCAGCGGCCCCTGCGCGCGCCCTGGAGCTCCATTCACAGAGGAGCTCAAAGTACGACCTCGCCCTGACCGGGAAGATCTCGGGCATCCCGGCCGGCGAGACACGCTATGCGCGGTGGTCGGAACTGCGTTCCCTGCCCACGGCAAAGCTCACGCTCGACGGGGAATTCGTGGGGGGGCCGCAGGTCCTGACGGTCGTCTTCCTGGACGACCTCTGGAAGGCCCTCCCCGTCGCGGCCGGCGCGGACACGCTTCTCGCGAGCTGCGGCGACGGGTACGCTGCAGTCTTCACCTCCGGCTTCATCGCCACGTACAGGCCGTTCCTCGTCCTCGAGATCGACGGGAAGGGACCGGGGGACTGGCCCCCGAAGGGCCTCGACTACAATCCCGGCCCCTACGTGATCACGGTTTCCGCGAA
>Ga0182015_10002433_pt1 | contig 22402 bp, 22 predicted proteins | sample 712P3MmetaG_FD_120478 | JGI IMG/M metagenome (GOLD analysis project Ga0182015, IMG submission 120478) | Permafrost microbial communities from Stordalen Mire, Sweden - 712P3M metaG | ecosystem: Environmental > Terrestrial > Soil > Wetlands > Permafrost | place: Sweden: Stordalen | collected...
GAATCACGTTGGCACCACGTGCACGCATTGCGGCGATGGATGCAAAACCACTCTCGGCGTGCGCCGTTCTGAGACCGGAATGGAAATCGTGCGGGGCGACAATCGCGACAAGAGCGGGATCAACGGGGATTTTCTCTGCATCAAGGGCCGCTATGCATTCGATTTCGCGAATCACGAAGATCGTCTGACCCAACCGCTGATCCGCAAAGACGGAAGGCTGATTCCTTCCACTTGGGAAGAAGCGTTTCAACTGATTGGAAAACAGTTTGCCTTGGTACGCGACCGTGACGGTGGCCAAGCGATTGGCGTGATCGGATCAACCCGCACAACCAACGAAGAGAATTATCTATTGCAAAAATTCGCGCGCGTTGTGCTGCAAACCAACAATATCGATCATCATCGCACTGCTGACTTTCCGGCATTTGCCGCCGCGCTATCTGGAAAACCGGAATCCACCGCGAGCATGCGGGATGTATACAACGCCCCCGCGATTCTCTTGATCGGGAACGATCCCACCGATCAGCATCCGCTGCTCGCGTGGCAAATTCGCAATAACGTTCGTCTGCATTCGGCCCACTTGTATGTAGTGAACTCGAATCCGATCAAACTACGGCGCCAGGCGACATTGTTTGCGCAAATTCCCGAAGGCGGGGAAGCTAATTTTGCCGCATTTCTTGGCGGGAACGATTCCGTCCTCGCTACCCTCGTCACCGAAAGCAGCCCGCGCGAATCTTGGATTCAGTTACGCGAAAAACTGCGTGCCGAAGAAAAGTTGATCGTCGTTTTCGGATCCGAAGTGCGCCACGAGGGCGTGTCTACGTTGCTAAATTCCGGCGGACAATTTCCAGGCGCAAAATTTGTCTGCCTGGGAGACTACGCGAATTCGCGCGGCGCCGCTGACATGGGTCTCTACCCAGACCTGCTTCCCGGATACCAGCCGGTCAGTCAGAGCAGCCAAATGCATGAAGAGTGGAACGGTATTTTGCAAACGCCGGGCTTAACGCTCCCCGAAATGTTGGACAGCACGAAATCCGGCGTACTGAAAGCTCTTTATGTTGTCGGGTCAAATCCCGTTGGCCGGCTCGGCCTCGAACCGTCAGCGCTTTCACGGGCATTCGTGGTCGTGCAGGACATGTTCCTGACGGAAACCGCGGCCATCGCCGACGTCGTGTTACCCGCCGCCAACGCTTACGAGAAGTCTGGAACATTCACCAACACCTGCGGCGATTTGCAGATCGTAAAAAAAGCCGGCGAAGTCACCGCGGTAAAATCCGATTTCGAGATGATCGTGCGCATCGCAGACGCGACTGGCTTCGACGTCAGCAATCTCGTCCCCTTCAGCCGTGGATCTCGCGCCGACATGGGGCAATCGCGCGGAGCACAATCCGGAGAAAATGATCGTCACAGTGTCTGGCTGGAGGCCAATGGGCTTGAGCCGAAGATGAGTCCGTTCGATCCAATGGCGATTCTTGACGAAATTCAGCGGCTCGTTCCGGGATATGACGTCTCGCGAATGAACCTGCTGGCAGGCAACGATCAGCACACGTCACTGTCTAATAGCGGACCCGGCGCTTTGCACGATCCGGAGTTGATCGTCCCGGCAAATAACGATTTGTTTAGCTCTGGGACTCTGGGCAGATATTCTCGTACTCTGAATTCCGTAATGGAAAATCATCACAAAGATCCCGCCGCGGCGGAGGTCGCCGCGGACTAGCGCGCACGCCCCAATGAATTCCAAATACTTCCTACTGAAGGACGCGGAACTGTGAGCCTCGGCATCTTCCTACTCGTGTCGCTGGTCAAGATCGTGCTCGCACTTTTGATGCTGCTCACCGCGGTCGCCTACACAGTTTGGCTCGAGCGAAAAGTTGTGGGACACATCCAGAACCGGTGGGGGCCCACGCGCGTCGGCCCTTTCGGCCTGCTGCAACCAATGGCCGACGGAGTGAAATTTCTTTTCAAAGAAGACCTCACGCCACCACATGTTTACAAGCCGCTGTATATTGCCGCGCCCATGATCGCCGTGGTTTTCGCGCTCACGTCGATCGCAGTAATTCCCTTCGGCAATTTCGTGGCTATTGGCAGTATCTATACGCCGATGCAAATCAGTGACGTGAATATCGGGTTGCTGATTATTCTCGGAATTACGTCTCTCGGTGTTTACGGGGTCGCGCTTTCGGGTTGGTCGTCGAACAGCAAATATTCGCTGCTCGGCGGATTGCGCGCCAGTGCCCAGATGGTGAGCTATGAAATTGCGCTGGGCCTCTCGCTGGTCGGGGTAGTCATTCTGTCCGGAAGCTTGAGCCTGCGCGAAATCGTAGACGCCCAGGCGGGACATTTCTGGGGATTCATTCCCAACTGGAATATTTTTCGCGGCGGTCAGTTCGTAGCTTTCTTTATTTATCTAATGGCTGCCTATGCGGAGACAAACCGTATCCCGTTCGACTTGCCGGAAGCAGAAACAGAATTAGTCGCGGGATACCACACCGAATACAGCTCCATGAAATTCGCGATGTTCTTCATGGCGGAATATGCCAACATGATCACGGTCGCGTGTCTGGCGTCCGTGATGTTTCTCGGCGGCTGGCGCGGCCCGGTATTCGGCCCGGAAATTCTTCAGGACGTGCTTCCCTTATTCTGGTTTGTGCTGCGAGTGTTTGTATTTTTGTTTGTGTATATTTGGGTGCGCGGAACGCTGCCCAGATTTCGCTATGACCAGCTCATGGCCTTTGGATGGAAATTCTTGCTGCCGCTGGCAATTGCAAATCTGGTCATCACGGCGCTAGTGGTGGCGCTGCGAGCGTAATTTGCTGAAATAGAGAAGAGGACGAATGGAACGGGCACGATTTTCAGTCGTGCCGAAAGAATTGCAGGAATTTACGGCGCGGCTGAAGCGGCGCCCTTTCAAAGCTTCGCAAGCGCGAAAGTAAAAAAGAGCAATGCTGCATTTAATCCTATTCTCGGTTTTCGGACTCATCTGCGCGGCGGCCGCGGTCAATCTGCTGGTGCAGAGCCACCCTATTAATAGCGCTCTATCCCTTGTCGTGGTCATGGGGTCACTGGCGGTCGAATATCTTCTGCTGGGCGCGGAGTTTCTCGCCGCGGTCCAAGTCATCGTCTACGCCGGCGCGATCATGGTTTTATTTGTTTTCGTAATCATGCTATTGAATGCTGGGAGAGAGGCGCAGACGAAAGGAAGCCGAGTTTCACTGGTGATTGGAATTCCCGGGATGCTGATTGGCAGTGTGTTAATGGCCTGGATTCTCATCTTGCATTCGGGCACCGGCTCTGTTGAGGCTGGAGCGCTGCCCGGTCCCCCCAGAGAAATAGCTCAATTGCTATTCCATCAATTTCTCTTGCCCTTTGAAGTCACATCAATTCTAGTTCTCATTGCGATCATGGGGGCTGTGGTTCTTGCCGCGCGTCCCGAGGCTCTGCAACGGACGGAGGGAAAGAATTAATGGTCCCCGTCTCTTATTACCTCGTCCTCAGTGGATTTTTGTTTGCTTGTGGGGTGACCGGCTTCCTCATCAAGCGCAACATCATTACGATTTTTATGTCGATTGAGCTCATGCTAAACGGCGTGAACCTTTCGTTCGTTGCCTTCGCCGCGCAATGGCATCAGCTTAGTGGACAGGTTTTCGTTTTCTTCGTCATGGTCGTCGCCGCTGCCGAAGCCGCCGTTGGTCTGGCGATCATTATTGCCGTCTACCGCACCCGTGAAACTCTGAACGTCGATCAGGTCAATTTACTTAAGCTATGAATCCAGACCTTCATCTTTGGATAATCCCGCTGCTGCCGCTGGCCGGCGCCGCTATCAATGGGGTGCTGGGAAAGCGATTTTCGCGCGCGGTGGTTTCGAGCGTTGCTCTGCTTTTTTGCGGAGCCGCGTTCGCAATGGCGCTCTGGGTCGTATCCCAATTTTCCTCTCTTACTCTGCCGCACACGGAATTCCTCGCCACGTGGATTCGCGCGGGTAATTTTCAAGTTGACTTCTCTTTCTATCTCGACCAGTTGTCGCTGATCATGCTGTTGATCGTTACGGGCGTGGGATTTCTCATCCATATCTACTCCGTCGGATACATGTGGGATGACGCGGGATTCTACCGCTTCTTCGCTTACATGAACCTGTTCATGTTCTTCATGCTAACGCTGGTTTTGGCCGCCAACTATCTGCTGATGTTTATCGGATGGGAAGGCGTCGGCCTCGCTTCTTATCTTCTGATTGGCTTTTGGTTTACGAAAGATTCCGCGGCATCGGCGGGAATGAAAGCGTTCATTGTCAACCGCATCGGCGACTTCGGATTTCTGATCGCTCTTTTCTTAATCATTCAGCATTTTGGGTCCCTCGATTTCAATACTGTGTTCCAGAGCGTCGCGCCGATTGCTCCTGAAACGGCCGGCGCGGGATTGCTTACGACCATTGCACTGCTTCTTCTCGTGGGAGCGTGCGGCAAGTCGGCACAGATTCCGCTCTATGTTTGGCTTCCCGATGCAATGGAAGGGCCCACTCCAGTTTCGGCCTTAATCCATGCCGCCACGATGGTCACTGCGGGCGTTTATATGATTTCGCGATCGCATGTGATTTTTGAGCGCGCGCCATCGGCACTGACAGTCGTGGCGATCATAGGAACGCTTACCGCAATCTTCGCGGCCAGCATTGGCATAGTGCAGACCGACATCAAGAAAGTTTTGGCGTATTCGACTATTTCGCAACTCGGATACATGTTTCTCGCCTGCGGAGTGGCCGCGTTCTCTGCCGGCATCTTTCATCTAATGACCCACGCTTTCTTTAAGGGGTTGTTATTTCTTGCCGCCGGTTCGGTGATTCATGGATTGGGCGGTGAGCAGGATATGCGCCGCATGGGCGGACTGCGCACCAAAATTCCGTGGACATTTTGGACGATGACCGCGGCGACTTTCGCGATTGCCGGAATCCCGCCGTTCGCCGGATTTTTCAGCAAAGACGAAATTCTCTGGCGCGCCTATCAGGCTAGTTGGATTTACTGGCTGATCGGATTGTTCACCGCTTTCCTGACTTCCTTTTATATGTTCCGGCTATGGTTCATGACATTTTTCGGGGAGTATCGAGGGGAACTGGAAAGTTCGCATGGACATGAACATGCTGACGATGCTTCGCGGGCAGGAGTGCCCGCGCCACACGAGCACGGACATGGCAGCATTCACGAGAGCCCGAAAGTCATGCTGGTTCCGTTAGTTATTCTCGCGGTGCTTTCAGTAGTTGGCGGATGGGTTGGCGTTCCGGGATCGCTTGGCGGCAACAATACGTTCGATAAATTTCTGGGGCCCGTGTTCCGCGCGACCGCGCCCGACGTTAACTCGAATCACGCATCGCCCGGTGAAGCCGCGCCTCCTGAGAAGCAAACCGAGGGCACCGAACCTAAAACTGGGCACGGAACTGAGTTGGCATTCACCGGAATCTCAGTATTCGCGGCGCTATTTGGACTATATCTGGCGTGGCTGCTTTACCTGCGTCGTCCCCAACTTCCGCAACAGATTGCGCGCTCGCTTGGCGGGTTTTATGACACCGTGCTCAATAAATATTACGTCGACGAATTTTACGCGACGATGTTCGTCAAGCCTCTCGTCGATGGGTCGCGCGCTATTTTGTGGCATGGCATCGATCAGGGAGTAATCGACGCGGCCGTGGATAGCAGCGCAGATGGCGCGCGCGATGCCTCCGACACTCTGCGCCGCATGCAATCCGGAAACGTGCGGTCTTACGCGGGGTGGGTGACGATAGGCGCGGCCGCCGTGATTGCGTACATGATATGGGTGGCCCTGCGATGAACATGACCGACCTCGACGGCTCCATCCTTTCGCTGGTTACTTTCATCCCGCTTGCCGGAGCGCTGCTGCTTTTGCTGTTTCCGCGCCGCGATCGCGATATTAAAGTTTTCGCGCTGGTAGTTTCGCTGCTGACTTTTGTCGCCTCGCTACATCTGCCGGCTCATTTCCAGCGTGGTCAGGCTGCCGCCTTTCAGTTTGAGCACGACAATATTTGGATTTCATCTCCGAACATTCATTACCACATGGGAGTGGATGGAATCTCGATGTGGCTGATCGTGCTCACGACATTTCTCACTCCCCTGTGTGTGCTCATTTCGTGGAATTCAATTCACGAGCGCGTAAAAGAATTCTTCATCCTGCTGTTGGTTCTAGAAACGGCGCTGATCGGCGTTTTCACGTCATTGGATTTATTTCTTTTTTACTTTTTCTGGGAAGCCACGCTCATTCCAATGGCCTTGCTAATCGGAATGTACGGGCATGGCCGGCGCGTGTATGCCGCCATTAAGTTTTTCTTGTACACGATGATCGCTTCCATGTTTATGCTGGCGGCGATTCTGTGGCTTTACGCGCGGGTCGGCTCTTTTGATTTTGTCACCGTGCAGAACGCGATTCGCGATGGCCAGGTACAAGATTTCTCCGGCGCTGCAATCTGGCTTTTCCTGGGATTCTTCATCGCCTTCGCCGTCAAAGTCCCGCTCTTCCCATTTCACACCTGGCTGCCCGACGCGCACGTTGAAGCTCCCACCGCAGGCTCGGTTTTACTGGCGGGTGTTCTATTAAAAATGGGCACATACGGAATGCTGCGATTCAATCTCGGCCTGTTCCCCGATCAAGCCCGTCATAACGCGCCATGGATCATGATTCTCGCGTTGATCGGGATCATCTACGGCGCGCTGGTTGCCATGGTGCAGCCGAATCTGAAAAAGCTGATTGCATATTCGTCGATAAGCCACTTGGGATTTGTCGTGCTCGGAATTTTCAGCTTCACGCAAGCCGGGTTGGATGGGGCAACCTACGTCATGCTCGCCCATGGAGTTTCGACGGGCGGATTATTTATGCTCGCCGGAATCATTTACGAGCGCAAGCATACCTATGACATCGCTGAATTCGGTGGGCTGGCGACCCCCATGCCTCGCTATGCAACATTCTTTCTGTTTATAGTTCTCGCCTCCGTCGGCCTTCCCTTGCTGAACGGATTCGTCGGTGAATTCCTTGTTCTCAGCGGAGCATTTCAGGCGCGCGCTGTCTACGGTGTTCTGGGGGCCACGGGAGTGATTTGGAGCGCCTGCTACCTGCTCTGGATGTACCAGCGCGTATTCTTCGGCAAAGTTACGCATCCAGAGAATCAATCGATTCCGGATATGAATCTTCGGGAGCGCGCCGCGCTCTGGCCCGCCGCGGCGATGGCGTTAGTGATGGGTGTTGCGCCTTTGCTCTGGCTGAACGCGATTGATCCGTCTGTTAAAAATGTCCTCGCGCCTTTTGCTCAGTTGGCCAGCAAGGTGGGCGGACGGTGAATATAGCCGGGCATCCGCTTCCGCAATTGGTGGATTACATCCGCATCCTGCCGGAGATCGTGCTCTCGGTTTTCGGCATGATCATCATGCTGCTCGACCCGATCATGGATGATCGCGCGAACCAGAAAATACTCGGCATCATTGCGCTCATCGGATCCCTTGCTGCCATAGCCGCCAGTATTTACCAGGCACAATTTCCCGGCCTGGGTTTCTGGGAAATGGTTCGCGTCGATTCGTTCAGCATATTTTTCCATGTACTCATCGCTGCGATTACGGCGGTCGTCATTCTCACTTCCTACGAATACATGGAAGTGCAGCAAATTCGTGCCGGCGAATACTATGCCCTGATCCTGCTGGGTGCGGTCGGCATGAGCTTGATGTCATCCGCCGTCGAGCTGGTTTTGATTTTCGTGGCGCTGGAAATTTCTTCGATTTCCACCTACGTGCTCGCAGGTTTCAGAAGACGCGCCGCCATCAGCAGCGAATCTTCGGTCAAATATTTTCTGCTGGGATCGTTCGCCACGGCATTTTTCCTGTATGGCGTGGCGCTCATGTTCGGAGCCACCGGCTCCACGAACATCACCGTGATCGGGGACGTACTTAGCTCTGGCGACATCCCGGTTTTAGCTTACGTGGGCATCGCGCTGATATTCGTGGGCCTTGGCTTCAAAGTCGCCGCCGCTCCCTTCCACATTTGGACGCCCGACGTCTACGAAGGCGCGCCATCACCGATCGTCGGATTCATGTCCACCGCGCCGAAAGCCGCGGTGTTCGCGGTATTGCTGCGCATCGTATTCGAAGCGCATGCCCCCGGACATGTGTGGCTGATATGGGTCATGGCCGCGCTTTCGATGACTCTCGGCAACATCGGCGCGCTGGTGCAGGATAACGTCAAGCGACTCCTCGCTTATTCTTCCATTGCCCATGCCGGCTACCTCTTGGTTGCGTTCGCGGCGCTGCCGCATGATGGCATACCGTCCGCAATGTTTTACACAGCGTCTTATGCGGCGATGAACGTTGGCGCATTCGCCATCGTCAGCCACTTCGGAGGCGCCGGGGAACGTTACGTAACCATGGAAGACTACGCCGGACTGGGCCGCCGCTCCCCGTTGCTGGCTCTGGCTCTGACCATTTTTTTGCTATCGCTGATCGGAATTCCAATGACCGGCGGCTTCTTCGCGAAATTTTACGTATTCAGCGCTGCGTTGCAAGCGAATCTCGTCGGCCTAACAATCATCGGTGTGCTCAATAGCGCGGTAGGCGCGTATTACTATCTGCGGATCATCGTTGTGATGTACATGCGCGAACCGAGGATTGAGGCTCCGCTTCCGCGAATTCCGGCTGGTCTCGGCACGGCCGTTGCGATCAGTCTGGCCGCGACCATTTATCTCGGCACCCTTCCCGGTCGCGTACTGGAGTACGCTTCTCAGTCGGTTGCCGATCTCGTTCGCTAATCCCGCAATACGTTTGTGCTGTGGAGGTTACCGTTACGATCCTGAAAACCTCTGAAAACCGCACCAATCCACAGTATTCACAGTTTGACAAGCGTCCGCAGACCCTTCATGATGGTGTGAGCCGAACTCATCCCCCGGAGGTTGGTATGCCAAAGTTGATTCGTAGACTTCTTATCGAGGACGAAGGTCAGGACATTGCGGAGTATGCCGTCATGCTCGCGGTGATTCTGGTTCTTGTCGTCGGAACCATCCGCCTAATTGGAACGAACTCGAATACTGCATTTTCGAGTGTCGCCAGTTCCATTCAATAGAAACCGCTCTGGTACAGGCTTGGGCAATGCTTTCTATCTGTGGCTCGCCAACGGTAGCCGCCAATGCCGTTGGTCCAGCAAGCAATTTGGCCCTCCAGCCTTAAATCCAATTAAACTTGATCGAGAGACACCTGTCCTGCGCAAAGTTGCTTTGGCCTTAAGGTTAAGTTAAAGCTGTCGATGCGAGGCACGCCCTTGCGCCATTCTTTATTGCGGTCCGTCAATAATTTTCGTTGCAAGGCATGGGACGTTATTCATGGCGTCGACACCTGCGGGGAAATTCCGCTGGGCTCGTTTGATTTCGACAGCCGGAACAAAACGTCTGGGTTGGAGTACCACTCTCATCATCCCAGCATTATCCGCAGCGGTTTGAATAGTTCGGGAATCGACTTTCAAAAATATATTTTCATCGACTACGGATGCGGCAAAGGGCGCGCCCTGCTTGTAGCCTCCGAATTCCCTTTCCGCAGGGTCATTGGCTTGGAATTTGTGCCGCAACTGTCGGAGATTGCCAGGCAGAACGTAAGGAAGTATCGCAGCCGCCAACGCTCCCGCCGTAATATCGAAGTGGTTACTGCGGACGCTACGGAGTATCAACTACCAGACGAGGCCGCTTTCCTATATTTTTATAGTCCTTTTTCGCCCGCGGTGATGGAGGCCGTGTTCCGGAATATAGAGAGTTCTTTAGAGCGTTCTCCGCGCGAGTTGCTTGTGCTGTTCACCGGGCTTTTCAAAAAGCGCGATCTCGCCTTCGGACGCCCGCCCTATGAGCGAATGATCAGACAAAAATATTTTGATCTTTATCGCAGAGTGCCCGCCTAAGTTGGATTCGCCGGACCATCCGTTTGCCGGTACATGTGGGCGGGTAGCGGCAAGTTTATCGTTATGATCGCCTCCCCAGTATCCGTTAGGTCTTCCGAATCGTTGGCTCTTCAGCACAGCTGCGCAATTTACTGTATGGCTCTTAGGGTGGATAAAGTTGTATGCTAACCGCGTCCGAGGCCAACTTGCTGCGAATTTTGATCGTCGACGACAGTACACACGTGCGTCGCGCGTTGCGGACGTGTCTCGAACTCACCCCGAACTGGGAGGTCTGCGGCGAGGCGGAAAGTGGACAGGCCGGAATTGAAATGGTCCGGTCATCCAAACCCGATGTGGTGCTCCTGGATTACGCTATGCCGGGCATGAATGGCTTGGAAGCCGCCCGTCAGATTGCCTTAGACGCTCCCGGCAGCGTGATGCTGCTGTTCACCATGTTTGCGTCCGACCAGCTCGCCGAATTGGCTCAATCCGTCGGCGTTAGGCAAGTAATTTCGAAAGCCGTTGGCGGCATGGGGGCTATCGTGCAGGCGATTCAAGATTCGGCTTTGCCCCCCGAAGATCAGACCAGTGGAGGATTCTCGTCCCGCAGGGAGGTCATTCCATGAACGATGAAACCAAGAGCAATCAGGAATGGAAAAAGCTGTATCAGGCCGCGCTTTTGGAAACCGATCCGCAAACAGCGGCGAGATTAATGGAGCAAGCGGAACACGCCATAGTTGAACGCGCACTTATTCTTCATCGGGAAGCCGGCGGCGGCGCTGACGAACTGAAATCATTGGCCTATTCCGCCAACTTTCTGGCTGAATTGCGGCGCGTAGAGATTGGCCGGATCAAGAGCGGGCCGCTCAGCTCCTGAGCCCCCGCCACCACCCGGGATCCAGCGGCATCGCACTCAGGGCTTTTTATCCATCGCTTCCATAACGCTTTGAATCAGTTCCTTTGCCTCGGTCAAATTTTTCATTACCATCTGGATATCGAGGACCGGTTTTCCCGGCCAGCGCTGGCTTTGGCAATAGACGCCATGTTGTCCAACCAGCGCCATCGCATCGGTAATCATGTCCATGGTCACCGCTAAACGTCCTCGCGGCACGCCCATCATCGTCTCGTAGTGATCTAATTCGTCGCGCTTTTCGTCGAATACCGGCATGGCTCGATTGTACTGTGCTACGGGGTAGAGGATAATTTCCTTCGCGCTAACAACTCAGCGCTTTGATAGTCTAAGTATCGAATTGACAGGAGACAGGCATGAAGAAACGATCCGAAGTTTTGACTTGTATCATTTTGGCTGTGGTAACTTCCGCGCTCACATTCGCGCAGGATGCGAGCAAGAAGCCCAGCCCGCCGGCAAATGCGCAGTGCAAATTTTCTGACGGTAAAACTGTAACGATCGATTACTCAAGTCCGCGCGCCAAGGGAAGGAAAATTTATGGAGGATTAGTCCCCTATGGCGAAGTCTGGCGTACGGGAGCGAATGATGCCACGACGTTTGTTCCCACCGCAGACGTGACTGTTGGCGGAAAGGATGTTCAATCTGGCTCTTACACGATCTTCACCGTTCCTAATCAAGATAAGTGGGAACTGATCGTCAACAAGAAAACCGGCGAATGGGGCATACCGTATAAATATCAAGGCGACGAATTGTTGCGGACTGATATGACGGTCTCAAAGACGCCATCCATGGTCGAGAATTTCACGATCAGCTTCGACCAAAAAGGCGATAGCTGCACACTGAATGTCGACTGGGAAAATACCCGTGCGTCAGTTGATGTAATAGAGAAGAAATAGGAACCGCTCGCGTAGGGGCAGATGTCGCCATCTGCCCAGCGGAGCAAAGCCCCGCAGGTGCTGGTCTCCATACCGGACGATTAGGTGTTTTGGGGGGACGCTGGCGCCGGTTTCCATCGCAACACCGGCTTTCTCGCGGCGGTGGTTTCGTCTAATCGCGAAACGCGCGTGGTGTAAGGTGCGCCTAACACCATTGCCGGATCTTCTTCTACTTCTGCGGCGATCGAACGCATCGCCTCGATGAATAAATCCAATTCTTCGCGCGATTCGCTTTCTGTCGGCTCGATCATCAGCGCGCCCGGCACGATGAGCGGAAATGCCGTCGTGTACGGATGGAATCCGTAATCGATCAGACGCTTCGCGATATCCATGGTGCGAACGCCCTCTTTTGCTTGGAGCTTATCGCTGAAAACAACTTCATGCATTGTCGGAGTTTTGTAGGGAAGATCGTATGCGCCATCGAGGCCCTTGCGGATGTAATTGGCATTCAGCACCGCATCTTCAGTCGTCTGCCGCAAACCGTCTGGACCATTGGCCATGATGTAAGCGAGGGCGCGGACGAACATTCCGAAATTTCCATAAAAGGCGCGAACTCTTCCGACCGAATCAGGCCTGTTGTAATCGAACCCTAAAGTGCCGTCATCCGCGCTAATCAGAACAGGAGTCGGCAGGAAGGGCTCCAGGATTTTTTTTATCGCGACCGGGCCGGAGCCGGGTCCACCGCCGCCATGGGGCGTCGAAAAAGTCTTATGCAGATTGAGATGCATGACGTCGACGCCGAAATCGCCCGGCCGGACTTTGCCAACCAGCGCGTTCATGTTGGCGCCGTCCATGTAGAGCAGTCCGCCCTTCGCGTGCATCACGTCGGCGATCTTATGAATTTCCTGCTCGAACACTCCCAGCGTGTTGGGATTGGTGAGCATGAGCGCGGCCACGTCCTCGTTCATTTGCGCCGATAATGCCGCGACATCCACCATTCCGTTGGCATTGGATTTCAGATTTTCTACCGCATATCCGACCATCGCAGCGGTTGCAGGATTAGTTCCATGAGCCGAATCTGGGATAAGGATTTTCTTGCGCGGCGCGCCTTTCGACTCGTGATAGGCGCGCACCATGAGCAGGCCTGTCAGTTCGCCATGAGCGCCGGCAGCGGGCTGCAATGTAATGGCGTCCATACCAGTGATGTCGTTGAGGCAGTCGGCCAATGTTTTCAGAATACGCAGCGCACCCTGGGAAAGTTTTTCAGGCTGATAAGGATGCGCGTTCGCCAATCCATCCAGCCGCGCTACTACTTCGTTCACGCGCGGGTTGTACTTCATGGTGCAGGATCCCAACGGATACATGCCGAGATCAATCGCGTAATTCCAGGTTGAAAGCCGAGTGAAATGGCGAATGATTTCTATCTCGCTGACTTCGGGAAGGTTTCCTAAATCGCGGCGCTCGGACGCGCCCAAGGTCCCGGCAACGTCCACTTCTGGAACGTCGAGCGGAGGCAGCTTCCAAGCCGCTTTCCCGGGAGATGACTTTTCGAAAATGAGGCCCTCATTTTGATTCGTGTGGCGAGTTGCTTTTGGAGTCGGATGCTTCACCGCGCCACCTCTTCGACTTCCTGCACAGCTTCGCGGTCGTTCGTGGCGAATGTCGCGATTGCTTTGTCGATCACTGCTCGAGAAGTCATCTCAGTGCAACACCAGAGAGAGGCGTTCCCGAGTTCAGGGAAGAATTTTTTAAGCGGCAATCCTCCAATAATTTTATCTTCCAACAGGCGGTCGTTGATCTCGCGGGCATCTTCAGACGATTGCACTACAAATTCATTGAAGCGGGGCGCACCTGAAAATAAAATTGTCGCCCGCTTTTCCAACTGCGCCGCCGCATATGCAGTCTTAGATAAATTCTGTTTTGCCAGCTCGCGCAGCCCGACTTTTCCGTATACCGTCATAAATATATTTGCCATCAGCGCGATGAGAGCCTGATTGGTGCATATATTCGACGTAGCTTTCTCGCGTCGAATATGCTGTTCGCGAGTCGCGAGGGTGAGAACGAATCCACGCTTGCCATTCTTATCGGTGGTCTGCCCGACCAGCCGGCCCGGCATCTGGCGAACATACTGTTCTTTCGTAGCGATCACTCCACAATACGGACCGCCATACCCAAGCGGCACGCCAAAGGATTGCGCTTCCATCGCGATCACGTCCGCCTGCCGCGGCGGCTCGACGATACCCAGCGAAATCGCCTCGGCGATGGAGACCACCAGCATCGCTCCGTGCTTGTGCGCGATGTCCGCTACCGCGGCAACATCTTCTATCGTTCCGAAAAAGTTGGGGGATTGAATCAGAACGCAGGCGGTTTCCGGCGTGATCGATTTTTCCAGCGCATCTAAATCGACGCGGCCCTGATCCGTGAAATCTACATTTGAAAGCGGCATTCCCTGATGAAAAGCGTAGGTCGCCAGAACTTCCCGATATTCAGGATGCACACTGCGCGCGACGATCACTGATCGCCGTCCCGTAAGCCGCACGGCCATCATTACCGCTTCCGCAGCCGCAGTCGAACCGTCATACATCGAAGCGTTGGCCACTTCCATGCCAGTCAATTCACAAATCATGGTCTGAAATTCGAAAATCGACTGGAGCGTTCCCTGAGAAACCTCGGCCTGATAAGGCGTATATGCCGTCAGGAATTCGCCGCGAGAAATCAGAGAATCAATAATCACGGGACGATAGTGATAGTAGGCGCCCGCGCCGAGAAATGAGGTATAGCCGTCGGCGTTCTCGCGGGAGCGCTCGCGAAACCAGTCAACGATTTCCGACTCCGCCATCTGCCGCGGAACTTTCAGATCGCGCTTAAGCCGGTATTCGGCGGGAATCGGCGAAAACAAATCGTCGATGGACCGCGCTCCAATGGCTCGTAGCATGGCCTCGCGGTCGGCGGGAGATTTAGGGAGATAACGCATCAGTATTAGATGTTAAGGTCGGAGGCTAGGATTGTGTAATCCGGCTAGCTCTCTTCCGCCACAAACTTCTCATAATCGGCAGAAGACAGCAGCGACTCCAGATCTCCAGAATCTTTCAAGCTAATTTTCATCATCCAGGCGCTGTGAGCGTCCTTATTAATGCTCTCGGGAGCGGTGGCCAAATCCGCATTAATCTCCGTAACTGTGCCCGACGCCGGAGAATACAAATCGGAAACCGCCTTCACCGATTCTACCGAGCCGAAAGTCTTGCCCTTTGTGACCTCGGTTCCCACCTTGGGCAATTCGACAAAGACAATGTCACCCAACGATTCCTGCGCGTGGCTGGTAATTCCGACGGTGGCTGTCTTGCCATCAGCTTTGATCCATTCATGCTCTTTGGTGTATTTGAAGTCTGCGGGATACGCCATTCTTGCCGGCTCCTAAAATTAAGTGCGCTGCTTAAGCCACTTTCCTGGGACGTTTATAAAAAGGTGTAGAAACAATTTTCGCTGCAACTGGCTGGCTGCGAATCTCAACATTCAACTCCGACCCAAGCTCGGCACAATCCAGCGGCACATACGCCAGCGCGATATTCTTTTTCAGGAACGGAGAAAATGACCCGCTGGTGACGTATCCAATTTCTTTCCCGCCCACGTCGAGAACCCTGTATCCATCGCGCGCAATGCCTCGGCCCGTCATCTCTAAACCGACTAAGGTGCGCTTAACTCCGGCGTCCTGAGCGTATGACAATGCCTCGCGTCCAATGAACTCAGGCTTATCCATTTTACAGAAGCGATCGAGGCCGGCTTCCCAAACGTTTATGGTATCGGAAATCTCGTGGCCGTAGAGCGGCAGCTTGGCTTCAAGGCGTAAAGTGTTTCGCGCTCCCAGCCCGCATGGCGCGACGCCGAATTCTTTGCCTGCCGCAAAAATCTCATTCCACACGCGGATACTCGCTTTTTCGTCGGATGGAATATAAATTTCGAAACCATCTTCGCCGGTGTATCCGGTACGTGCGATCAGGATGTCTTTCAGCCCGCAAACAGTTCCACGGGTGAGCCAGTAAAATTTAACCGACGATAAATTAGCGTCGGTAAGCTTCTGCAACAGGTCAACGCCCTTCGGTCCTTGAATCGCAATCTGGGTAAAGTCGTCGGAAAGATTTTCGACTTTGCAATCGAAGCCGGCGGCATTGTCCCGCACCCAATTGAAATCTTTCTCTCGCGTCCCGGCGTTGATCACCAGCAGATAATCGTTTTCGCCCAGGCGATGAACGACTACGTCATCCACAAACGTTCCCTGCGGATAAAGCAGCGCCGAATACTGTGCCTGTCCGATGGCAAGCCGCGACGCATCATTCATGGAAATGTGCTGGACGGCGGCCAGCGCCCCAGGGCCGGAAAGCCGTATGTCGCCCATGTGGCTCACATCGAAAATGCCAACTCCGGTTCGAACCGCATTGTGCTCGGCGATAATCCCGCCTGCGGACGGGTATTCCACCGGCATATCCCAGCCATTAAAATCCACCATTTTCGCGCCCATTTGGCGATGGACAGAATTCAATGCAGTCTTGCGGACTGTGGCGGGAATACTTTCGGCGACAGACAAATCAAATCCTCGCGAGCGTGCGGGTGAAGACCCTACCCTACCATGCGTAAACTGGGCGGTTCAACCGTGTGCGGGAGCTGGTCTTTTGAAGCCCGCGGACGGCGGCGGAAATCGGCCTACTCGCGCCAGATACTTCGGGACTAAAATTCCTCTAGGATGACGTCCAATTCTTGGGGCTGCGGGGATGGTGATTTTGAGGGTAATCCGTTACCAAGGGCACTTTGCACCGACGCGGCATCGCTATAAGGTTTTCATATGAGCACTAAAACGAAAGTCCGTTGCTCGCAATGTGAAATGCCGGAACATAATTGTTCATGTGAAAAATATTGTTGCTCTTGCGAGAGCCAGATCAATGTCCGGTTATGCGATGAAGGATTGTATTACTGCGCGGACTGCCGCGAAGCCTGCGATTATAAAGTCGCTGAGTAGAGATGTTGAATCCCACTTCTCGCAACTGCGCGAGAAATGGGGCACCCACGGAAGAGAAATCCCCGCGCAAGGGGAGCTTTAACGAGCGTGACCTAGATAACGACTGCTTCTTTGTATTCTCCGAATACTTTCCTTAGCGTGTCGGAAATTTCTCCGACGGTGGCATAGGCTTCTACAGCGGAAACTATGCGCGGCAGCAAGTTAATTCCGGTGCGGGCTGCCTCTTCTACCTGCCTTAGTGATGCGGACCATCCTTGCGAATTGCGACGAGCCCGCAACGCTTGCAGGCGTTCGACCTGTTTTCGTTCGAGCGATTGATCTATGCCTTGGATCGAAATCGGATTCTCTTCTTCCATGACGAATTTATTCACGCCGACTACGACAGCTTCTTCACGGTCGACCTGCTGCTGATATTCGTAGGCTGCGTTCTGAATTTCCTGCTGCACGTAGCCGCGTTCGATAGCGCGAAGCATTCCACCTAAGCTATCTGTTTTCTCTAAATATTCGAGGGCGCGCTTCTCGATCTCGTTGGTCAGCGACTCGATGTAATACGATCCGGCAAATGGATCGACGGTCTGCGGAACGCCGGATTCAAACGCAACGATCTGTTGCGTGCGTAGCGCGACGCGGGCGGCTTGCTCGGTGGGCAGGGCCAGCGCTTCATCGTAGGAATTGGTATGCAGGGATTGAGTTCCTCCCAGCACGGCGGCCAGCGCCTGCAAAGCTGTCCTCGCGATATTGTTTTCGGGTTGTTGTGCGGTGAGGGTGGAACCGGCGGTCTGGGCATGGAATCGCAGCATCCACGAGCGGGGATTCTTGGCTTGAAATTTCTCTCGCATCAGGCGCGCCCACATGCGCCGGGCGGCGCGGAATTTCGCGACTTCTTCCAGAAAATTATTATGCGCGTTGAAAAAGAACGACAGCCGTGGGGCAAAATTATCTATATCGAGGCCGCCATCCAGAGCCGCTTGTACGTAGGCGATGCCATTGGCGAGAGTAAACGCGACTTCCTGGACAGCGGTGCATCCGGCCTCGCGCATATGATAGCCGGAGATCGAAATGGTATTCCACTCCGGCAGGTTCTCGTTCGACCATGCGAAAACGTCGGTAATAATCCGCATGGCCGCCTTGATCGGGAAAATATACGTCCCGCGCGCGATATATTCTTTCAGAATGTCGTTTTGAACGGTGCCTGAAAGCTTGCGGATGTCCGTTCCTCGTCTTTTAGCGACGGCGACATAAAGCGCAAGTAGGATAGAAGCTGTCGCGTTGATCGTCATTGAAGTGGAAATGCTGGCGAGGTCGATGCCGTCGAAAAGACGCTCCATGTCATCGATGGAGTCAATAGCTACGCCTACTTTTCCGACCTCGCCCGTTGCGAGCGGATTATCCGAATCCAATCCAATTTGCGTGGGAAGATCGAAAGCCACGGATAGTCCCGTGGTCCCGTTGGCAAGAAGATATTTATAGCGCTTGTTCGATTCTTCCGCGTCTCCCATGCCCGCGTACTGGCGCATGGTCCAGAGGCGGCCGCGATACATTGTGGGTTGAATGCCACGGGTGAACGGGTACTGTCCCGGGTATCCGATCTCTTTTTCTTGATCTGCATTTCCCAAGTCTTTCGGCGTGTATAGAGGATGAACCGGAATTTTGGACGAAGTTTGAGGATTGGAGGCTAAATCGCGATCCGGATTTTTGGTGCGGTCGGTCATTAATTGCGGCTTGGGCGTTTCAATTGCGGCTTGGGCGTTTCGCAAAAGACGCGCGAGGACGCTCGTCGCTCCATCGCAATGCTAGTGTTAAGCCATCGGCATTAGGCCTTATTGGCTTGGCGAGCTTTTTTTCGGACCCGCCAAAATGAACTGAAGCCGAACCAGGCAAACATCAAGGTGAAACATACTGCCAGCACTACGCGGCTGAAAGTTGTTTGCGCGGCCTGATACTTCGCCCATTCATGCACCAACGCGAACACACCGACTGCGGATAAGGCCAGGAAAACAAACCCGGTAACCTCAAGCCAAAGCTGATGAAATATTCGACCGAAGTGACCCGCGGTCGCACGACCGCCTTTCATCATGGCATCAAAAGTGCGGGTGCGGCGCACCTGCTTACCGATTATTTTCGCGGCGATCCCAAGCTTACGACTGGTTGTTACGCCCATAAGATACGCAGCAGCGATTTTAGCAACTTCGGGTTACAATAGCGCGGCGATAAAAGCCGGCTTCCGGAACCACCGGAATGCGAAATGCATCTAATAATCCGGCGAACGAAATTGTCCCGGCGATCGGCTTAAATGAAATTTGGAAGGGCTGCTGAAAAGGGGGTTCTGTGGATCAGCAACTAAAACAATTAATGAAGGAATTGGGAGAGGCGATCAATGAATCCCTCGCCGATTCCGATCAAATAGCCGAAGTTGTTTCCAGAATTAAAGATGGCGGATACGATATTTTTCTGGTTCTGGAAGCGACAATTGGCGTGAGCAAACCGGGAGACAAATCGAGCGATAAGACTTCGATGGTTACAACGCTTTCCAGTAATCCAGAGTTCAAGATCAGCGATCAGGATTTGAAATTCTTGAAGTCTCTGCGCATCAAGATCGACGACGCGGCCTGAGCTGAGGCTTCAAGAGACACGTCTTTCCAAATCATTGCGGCGGCAATTGATTTTCCGTCGCCTTCTTTTGTTTGGCGATATCTCCCAGCGGAATATCTGTGCAGTCGGTTTTCGAACAATTGGAAACCGTGCTGCCATTCGTTCCGTCCTGTTCCATTCTGACCTTGAAGTTTAACTTTTCGCCGGAAGTCGCGATGGTACGCCGCCACGTCTTAAACCCGGCCAGCCGGAGCGCGACAGTATGCTGTCCCGACCGCACCACGATGTCACTTGGTGTAGTGCCGACAAATTTGCCATCGATCTGAATTTCCGCCGAATCCGGAAAAGATGAGACATACATCTCAGTAGCGGAGTTCGCAAAAGAAGTTGCCGCGGCTTTGGCCTGTAGAGCGGAAGGTTGAAGATTCGCAAGATCGACCGGCATATCTCCATTCACGTACGCGACAAACTCGGTTCCCTGTGGAATGGTAATATCCTTGCCGTGAACAAACACTAAGGCCGCTGAAGAAATATTGCCTGCGGCCATGGCGGTCACGATCGAGCTCTGGTTTCCATTCGGCGTGGATTGTTTTACCGCCCGCAGCGCGGCCTTCTGACCATCGACGAGTTTGACCGAATCTATCCCGATGTCGAGTTTGCCTCCGCGGCCCATCATTTTTTTAGGTTCCGCGGCAGTCACAATCGCCATGCCGGTAGCGCCTTTGGCGATTACCACGGTGTCGTCAACCTTTACCTCGTCCAATACTTCCAGATTCAGTAAATCGCCAGCTCGAGCGTCTGCCGACGACACATTGCGGCAGGTCCGCATTCGGATCGGCGTTCCATCAGCCAACTTCGCCGACGCGAGCGGGGCGGCTGGAGCGGAATCAGCATCTTGTGCCTGCATGGAACCCATCAGTAATAACGTCAGAATGCAGACAAATACCGGCGAACAGCGCTTACGCATGGTGAAACTCCATAAAGAGACCTGTGAGGATAACGCCACCATAGAGTTTCCCAATAACTAGGTTGTGTAAGAAAGTTACGGCGGTAATGGGGCCCCAAGCTCTCAGCATAAAAGAGGGGGGCCCGCAATAATGGGCAACGGCAGGAGTGCCCCTTGAATCTCAACCTCGCCTATGTCGGACTCCCAGCTCACGCCCGCCCAGCAGCTCAATTCGATCTGGAAGTTGGGTGGACTTTCCCCCCTACAACTGGGGAAGAAGGTCGTTTTCGAAATTGGGGATGACGATCTGTTAGGCCGCGCGTCGGAGCTGGCTTATAACTTCCTTCTGGCTGTTTTTCCCCTCATGCTTTTCTTGTTGGCTTTGTTCGGTCTTTTCGCCGCGCGCGGGCTTATGTTGCGCAGCCGGCTGCTTATTTATTTTGCCGATTTGCTGCCGCCGATGGCGTATGACCTCTTTAATAAGACTGTCAGCGAACTGGCCAGTAATACGGGTGGCGGAAAACTCACGTTCGGAATCGTGGTGGCGCTATGGTTCGCAGTGGGTGGCATGACTTCGATGATGTCTACGCTTAACACCGCTTATCACGTTCGCGAGGAACGGTCGTTCGTGAAAGTTCGCGCCATTGCTGTGGGCTTAACCATCGCGATTTCAATATGCCTTCTAGCGGCATTGATTGTTGTACTTGTGGGCAGTCACCTGGCGGACGTAATTGGCTCCGCCCTGCATCTTAGCGAGCTGTTCGTAGCGGGATGGAAAATCCTACAGTGGCCAGCCGCTCTGTTTTTCATCGTCGTGTCGTTCTCTCTGGTGTATTACTTTGGCCCTGATCTCGAAGAGCGCCACTGGTACTGGGTAACCCCGGGCTCAATTGTCGGAGTTGTTTTGTGGCTCTTCGCGTCGGCGGGGTTTCGTGCCTATCTGCATTTTTTCAACACATATGCTCGGACGTATGGGTCCTTGGGAGCGGTCATTGTGCTGCTGGTGTGGCTCTACGTCACGGGGTTGGCGTTCCTGATTGGAGGCGAGGTCAATGCCACGATCGAACACGCCGCCGCGTTGAGAGGACATCCCGAGGCCAAGGCTCCAGGTCAAAAAGCAGCGTAGGTATCTCTTTCCTCGGAAAATATTTTCAGCGGACGGCGGCCACGGCGTCAATTCGTCGCCGACACTCTTCGAGAATACTTTCAGTCCGGGTTGCCCCGACGCGAGTCACTCCGATTTCCCGAACGGCCAGAAGTATATCTAAATCTCTTATTCCTCCGGCGGCCTTCACCTGCACGCGGGATGGAGAATGTTTTCTCATCAATCTCAAATCCTCCATTGTCGCTCCGGTGGCAGCGTACCCGGTGGCCGTTTTCACCCAGTCAACATCCGCTTCACCGCAAATCTCACACAGGCGAATCTTCGTAGCGTCGTCGTGAAATGCATTTTCAAAAATCACCTTAATCTTGGCGCCGCCGTCGTGGCATACAGCGCTGAGTTCACTAATTTCGCCCTGGACGTACTCCCAATTCGCACTCCGGACCTGGCTGATATTGACTACGACATCGAGTTCGGTTGCGCCGTCCTTGAGAGCTTGCGCGGCTTCGGCCAGTTTAATCGAAGTATGATGGCCTCCATGAGGAAAGCCGATTGTTGTGCTGGGCTGCACATCGCTGCCCGCAAGCAGTGCAGCGCAGCGGCGGACGTAATAGGGCATGATGCACACGCTCGCCACGTTGTACCGTAAGGCCAACAGGCAGCCATCTTCCAATTCCTTTGCCGGAAGTCCGGGGTTTAGCAGGGAATGATCAATCATTTTAGCGATATCGCTATATGTGAATGAATTCTGCATAATTTATTTTGCGGCAACACCGGAAGCTCAGGCTACCTTATGCTGCTGAATGCATCTTAGTCTCAACTGTTGTTCAGACCACTCTCAGGTGAAAACAATGATTTTAAGAGGTAGCCACCGGGCGCCGATAGTTATGCTGATCGGGTTCGTGGTGATAATTGTTTCGTTGGTGTTTGTTGGAGTTCATCACAAGCGCGGGAATCAGCCCGACCAGTCCGTCCCGCTTCATCAATCAAATTAGGCAATCTTCGCGGCCATTTTCCACTTTCTAAATAAGGCTTTATTTTCAGTGGATTAGGGGCATCCCTGTATTGTGTC
>Ga0182015_10002434_pt1 | contig 22400 bp, 14 predicted proteins | sample 712P3MmetaG_FD_120478 | JGI IMG/M metagenome (GOLD analysis project Ga0182015, IMG submission 120478) | Permafrost microbial communities from Stordalen Mire, Sweden - 712P3M metaG | ecosystem: Environmental > Terrestrial > Soil > Wetlands > Permafrost | place: Sweden: Stordalen | collected...
CACGGCCTCGTCGACCTCGAACAGGAAGAACTGGTCGATGTTCTTCTCGATCGCCTGCTGCGTGCGGTGGATGAGCTCCTCACGCCTGACGGCGTTGCGGGTGAGGTTGTAGAGGAGCCGCGCGTCCCGGCGCGTCGCCTTGCGGATCTGCTGGTAGTCGTTCCCGTAGACGAGGGACCCGACGCCCTCGTTCGAGAATATCTCGTTGAGGAGGCCGTCGAACACCCTTCCGTCGACGATATGGACCCGCGGCGTGCCGCTCTCGATCGCCCTGACGGCGTAGGTGGCCTTGCTCCGGCTGGACTCGGCGACCTGCTCCGGGTGCTCGGTCATGAGCGTGCGCAGGGCGTCGACCGAGATCTCGTGCCTCACGTCGCCCTCGATCTCGAGGCCGAGGCTCGGCGCCAGGTAGATGATCTTCGTCGCATGGAGGGCCTCGGCCATCTCGGCGGCGAGGAGGTCCGAATTCACCCTGAGCGACTTGCCATCGGGCCCGAACGCCACCGGGGAGATCAGCGGGACCACCTGGCGCTCGATCAGCGCCGTCAGGAGGTCCTTGTCGATCCGGTCGACCTTGCCGGTCAGCTGCTGGTCCACGCCCCTTATGATCCCCACCGGAACCGCGCGGACCGCGTTCGTGATGACGGCCTTGAGCGAGTTGCCCGTCAGGCCCTCGAGGATGAGGTGCGAGACGCGGGAGGAGGCGCGTATGGCGAGGTCGAGAGTGGCCGCGTCCGTGACGCCGGAGCCGTCGCTGTTCGTTATCGGCGTCGCCCGGAGCGCGGAGAGCTCCTGCAGCTGGTGCCCGATCCCGTGGACGAGGACCACCTTGATCCCCAGGCTCCGGAGGACCGCGATGTCGACAAGGAGGTTGCCGAAGTTCTCGTCGGCCACGATCGAGCCGTCGATCGCGATGACGAAGATCTGGCCCTGGAAGCGCGGCACGTACTGGAGGATCCCACGCAGGTCCGTGGGCTTGATTGTCGTCGCCTGCGCGGTCGAGGGCGCGGCGGGGGTCGGCTGACCGTTTCCGTTGGGCATTGGCAGGATCGCGTTCTCAGGCAAGTGGCGCCGTACGTCAAGGGACCTCTCAGGCGGCTGTCCCGGCCGACCCGACCGGCGCGACGCCTTTACCGGATGATCGGATTCCCGGATTCTGCCGGGAAAACCTAGCGCACGCGGAGGTCCCAGGACCGCGACGCGCGCTCCCCCACAAGGGTCACGTGGTAGGTGCCCGGTTTCAGGGACCCGGGCGGCACGTCCAGCAGGGCCGACCCGTCGCGGGTCCGCGCCAGCAGGCCGCCCCCGATGTGCTCAAAGTCGGCGACGATGATGATCTCGCCCTCGCGCTCGTAGAGATGGGCCCCCGAAAGCTGCCGCTTGTTGTCGGCGATCGTGTAGTTGAGGCCGATCGTGTAGCTGATCCCGGACACGGCCGTCGCCGGCGCCGACACGGAATTGATCTCGAGCGGCAGCAGGGGGGACTCGACGAGCGTCTTCCTTAGCTCCTCGGGAAGGCCGCCCGGGGCCGGCACGCTTGGCGCGCCGGACTCCGGGACCGGCTCGGCCGGGCGGCTGGCGTCGATCGCCACCCGGTGGTAACCGGCCTTCAGGAGCCGGATCACGTCGGCCCGGTCGCGCATGTCCTGGTAGGGGTTGAACGCCGGGCCCGGCCTGCGGAAATGCAGCGTCAGGTAGGTGTACAGCGGGATGAAGATGAGGATCGAGAGGACGATCCATTTCATCGGCCAGGGTTTGCGGTCCTTGCGGGGATCGGGCATGCGGGCTTAAAGCCCAAAACGGCCGCGACCAATTGGCAACGAACGTTTTCGTGTGTTGCCATCCTCACCGCCCCTTTCTTGGCTGTCCCCCCTCAATGAAATTTTGGTCGCGCTACTTCATCCCCACGCTCAAGGAAAGCCCGTCCGACGCCGAGATCGCCTCGCACAAGCTCCTCATAAGGGCGGGGCTTGTCCGGAAGCTGGGCGGAGGCGTCTACACCTTCCTTCCCCTGGGCCTTCGGGTCATGCAGAAGATCTCGAGAATCTGCCGCGAGGAGATGGAGCGCGCCGGCGCGATCGAGCTCTCGATGCCGCACATCCACCCGGCGGAGTTCTGGGCGGACGGCCCGCGCTGGGGACCGGTCCGGGAGATCATGTTCAGGGCGGACAGCGCCGGCGACGGCAGGCGCGCGCCGAGGGAGCCGGAGTTCGTCCTCGGCCCGACCCACGAGGAGGTCATCACGCCGCTGATCAAGTCCGAGATCTCGAGCTACCGCGACCTCCCGAAGAACTTCTTCCAGATCGGCACCAAGTTCCGCAACGAGATCCGGCCCCGCTACGGGCTGATGAGGGCCCGGGAATTCGTCATGATGGACGCCTACTCATTCGACGCGGACGACGAGGGCGCGGTCCGCAGCTACATGGCGATGAAGGCGGCCTACGAGTCCTTCTTCCGGCGGATAGGGACAAACGCCATATGCGTCGAGGCCGACACCGGGGTGATGGGGGGCAGCTTCTCCCACGAGTTCATGGTGCCGGCCGAGGTCGGGGACAACGACCTCTTCTACAACGAGGAGAGCGGCTACGCGGCCAACAGGGAGAAGGCGCGCAGCTCCCTGGTCCCGGAAGGCCACGCGGACGCGGCGCCGGCGGGCGCCCCCGAGGAGTTCCCGACGCCCGGGGTCGTCACGATCGCGGCCCTCGAGGCGCAGCCGCACGGCGTTCCCGCCGACAGGCAGTTCAAGACGCTGATCTTCATAGGCGACGGCATGCCGTTCGCCGTCATCCTGCGGGGCTCGGACGAGCTCGAGGAGGCGAAGCTCGGCTCGCTCGGCTTCACGCTCACCAGGCCGGCGACGGCCGAGGAGATCGAGCCCGTCATGGGGGCGAGGCCCGGGAGCCTCGGCGCCGTCCGGGGGACGATCAGGAACCCGGCCGGCCTCGCCGGGGTCTTCGCCGACCACGCGATCCGGCTCGTCGGCAACGGCGCGACCGGCGCGAACAGGGACGGCTTCCACCTGCGCAACGTGAACGTCACGCGCGACCTCGAGATCACGAGGTTTGGGGACTTCCGCCGCATCCAGGCGGGCGAGCCGGACCCGCTGGGCGGCAGGCCGCTCAAGGTGCGCAGGGGCATCGAGGTGGGCCACATCTTCAAGCTCGGGACCAAGTACTCCGAGAGGCTCGACGCCGGCTACACGGACGACAAGAAGGAGAGGCACCTCTTCGTCATGGGCAGCTACGGCATCGGCTTAAGCCGCACCCTCCAGGCCGTCATCGAGGAGAGCCACGACAAGGACGGCATCGTCTGGCCGTGGGCGATCGCTCCCTTCCAGGTCCTTGTGTGCTTGCTGGACCCGCAGGACACGGAGGCCACGGTCATCGCGGGCAGGCTCGCGGCCGCGGCGGGTCGCGCCGGGGCGGACGTCCTCGTCGACGACCGCGCGGAGAGGCCCGGCGTCAAGTTCAAGGACGCCGACCTGATCGGGATTCCGCTGCGGATCACGGTGGGCGGCCGGGGGATCAAGGAGGGCGTCGTAGAAATGAAGTGGCGCAACGCCCCGGAAACGCTCAAGATACCGCTTGATGAATCGGAAGCCAGGGTTGAAGCGGCCGTCCGCGAGAAGGCCTGAACAGGGTCCGCATGGCCCGGATTTCCGTGCCTGACCCGAGCTCCCACACCCGCACGGAAACCCGTGCGTCCCCGGAGCTTCAGTTGGAGGCCGCCTGGCGGGTCGTCGTCCTGAACGACCCCGTCAACCTGATGTCGTACGTCGTCATGGTGTTCAAGAAGGTGCTGGGCTTCGACGAGACGAGGGCGCGCAAGCACATGCTGGAGGTCCATGAGCAGGGCCGCTCCGTCGTGTGGACCGGCCTCAGGGAGACCGCCGAGGCCCATGTCTTCACGCTCCAGCAGTGGCACCTCACGGCGGTCCTCGAACCCGATGAAAAGCAAGCGCGTTGAGGTCAAGCTGAGCCTGCCGGTGGTCGCGCCGCTCCTGGACGTCATCCGGGAGCTGTCGTTCGAGCTCGAGAAGACGCTCGCCGCGCCCCAGGCCCTCCACGACCTGGACCAGGACTTCAGGGGCGCCTGGATCGGCGAGCTCCTCGAGGGGCAGAACGGCGACCTGCGGGCGCTCCTCTCCCTCTTCGACGGGGAATTCTTCACCGAGGGGATTGTCGCCTTCGACGAGAACAACGCCGAGCCGATCGTCCGCGCGTGCACGGCCTTCCGGCTGCACCTGCGCGAGAAGCGGCTGAAGACGCTGGCTGACGAGGCCCTCGAGACCGGCGACATCAACATGGAGGGCCTGGACGAGCCGGTCAGGAAGGCCTTCATGTGCTACCTCTTCCTGGCGACCGTGCAGGAGCTCATCATCCAGCACCTGGACTCGACCATCATCGGGTCCTAGCCGGTCCCGGCCAAAGGGGCTGAACCCGAATTGAACAAGACCCTCATCCCCGTCCTTGCGGCCGTCCTCGCCCTCTCCGGCTGCAGGAAGGCCGTGATCGAGAAGATGGCGCCGCCGGACGTCCAGCAGGCGTCGCTCAGGGCCGTCTCGGACCTTCGGGCCGGCCGCTTCGCCGACGTCAGCCAGTCCCTCCTGGACGAGATCAGGAGGCGCGATCACACCGCCGACCTCAGGAAGATGGCGGCATCCTTCCCGGACGAGGAGGCGAGGTCCGTCTCCCCGGTCGGGTACTATTTCTTCACCGGCACCGGCGGGGGCCGCTATGACATCGTCTACGAGTATGAATTCACGCACCTCTGGGTCGTCGCCCAGTTCTCATGGGTGCGGGTGAACGGGCAGCTGCGGATGTCGAACTTCTCCATCACCCCGTCGCCCGAGTCCCAGGACCAGCAGAACGCGATCCACCTGGGGGGAAAGAGGCCCATCAGCTACGTCATCCTCCTCCTGGGCTCGCTCGTGGTCGCGCTTTCGCTGGCCGCGCTCGTCAAGTGCATCCTCACGCCGAACCTGGATTGGAAGTTTCCCTGGATCGTCTTCATCGGGGTTGGGTTCGGCACGTTTTCCGTGAACTGGAACAGCGGGGCGTCCCACTTCGACCCGCTCCACTTCCAGCTCCTCAGCTTCTCGGCCATGTCCCGTGTCGGCGAATCATGGACCTTTTCCGTGTCGTTTCCCGTCGGTGCCGTCGTCTTCCTTGATTTCCTGAGGAAACGGCGCAGGGCGCAGGAAGCCGCCGCCCAGGAACCCCCGACGGCTTCCTAGCCCGGGAGGACTGAATCCCCATGGAAAAACAGGACGAAATGCTGGGCGCATATGAGAAGCTTGGGGGGATCGTCTGGATACCCCGCATGCTCCGGAAGATCCGGCTCAACGCCGCCGGGAGGCTCCCCGCGGACTTCCAGGCAAACCTGGGCAAGGGCTTTGACGGCCGCTGCGTCCGCTTCCTCGGCGTCAGCTACGACGCCCTGGCCGACTTGGTCGTGAAGGGCGCGACCGACGACGAGGCGCTCGCGTGGGTCTTAAGTAACGGGAGCCGCCCGAACGAGGAAGAGATCACGGTCTGGAACGAGTTCATGGGCAAGCGGGGTTGGCGCGACACGGACCAGCCTCCCTCGAAGTTCCAGGACATGAAGGACAAGAGCGGCCTCGGTGCCCGCGGCGACATCCTGACCTACTTCGATTTCTACGAGGTCGACGAGGGCAGGAAGCCCTGAGGGGGCCGCTTAGCCCAGCCCCTCGACGAGGCTGCAGGCGGCGTCGAGCGACGCCGCGCCGTCCATCCTCGGCGCAAAGTCGCGGCAGCGCTCGCGTATCTCGGGGAGCCCCGTCAGCTCGGCGATCGCGCGGGCCGCGGTGCCGCGCCTGTAGCCTCCCGGGCTGATGCTGAACCCGAGCCCGAGGCGCTCGATCCTCTGGCCGTTGTCAGGCTGGTCGTGGGCGTTCGGGACGACCAGGTGGGGGACCCCGGCACGGATCGCCTGCGCCAGGGTCCCGATGCCCCCGTGGTAGACGATCGCCGCGCAGCGCGGCATGACCCGGCTGAAGGGCAGGTAGGGGAACGCCCGGATCCCGGAAGGAAGGCTCTCCGGAAGCTGCGCCGGGAAGTTTGTCACCAGCATCGCGCGGATCCCCAGGCCATGGCAGGCCCCGACGGTCGCCCTGAAGAAGCGCGTCCGGTCGGTGGCCGCGGATCCCGGCGTCACGAGGACGGGCGCGGGCCCGGCGTCCAGGAACGCGTCCGCCTCGGCGTGCGCCGCCCCGTCCCCGCCGGCGTCGTGGAGGATGAAGCCCGTCAGGTGGGTGTTCGCCGGCCAGTCGGGCTGCCGCGGCGCGTACCATTCGGGGAAGAGCCCGAGGACGAGCTCGGGCGAATGGAAGTAGCTGCTGAAGATCCCGCGGACGGGGGCCAGGCCGAGAGTCGCCCTGAATCCGTTCAGTCCCGGGGCGACCAGCCGCTCGGCATAGAGCGTGTCCATGAGCCAGAAGAGCGCCCGCTTCACCGCCCGTGGCATTCCCGGGCCCATGTCAAAGGGCCCGATCCTCCCGCTGTCGACGAGGCTCCGAAACACCATCGGCTGCAGGTGCAGGGTCGCCGTGGGGACGCCGAGCTTCTCCTGGGCGACCCGGGCCCCGAGGCAGAGGGTCGTCGCGGCCACCACCGTCCCGGGCCCGGCGTGGCCCTCGATGATCCGGTAGAGGCGCTCGATGTTCGGCAGGAGCGCCATCTCGACGATGCACCCGAAGCCCCTGATCGGGTGCCAGAGCCTCGGGTCCGTTATCAGCCTCTCCGCCTCGGCGCGCGTCCCCAGGGGAATGAACGCGAGGCCGGCGGAGGCCACCGCGTCCGCGAAGTAGGGGTTCGTCACCACCGTAACCTCGTGACCCCGGGCCCTCAGCGCCCGGCCGAGCCCGATCACCGGATGCACGTCGCCCGAGCTCCCGATCGTGGGCAGGAGAATACGCAAGGGCATACTTGACGGTGGGCCGACATCTCCCAGACTCAAGGACAGACACCCTGCAGTGTTCGAGGTGCTTTCAATAACTGCTCTTTGCCTTGGAAACATTACGGGAGCCAGAACCGGCGCGGGAGCTGCTAGGCCGTAAACCGGAAAGCAAACACCGCGAAGGAGGCGCCCACCTTGACATGAAAAGGTCTTGAGCCTTTGGGCATACGGCACAGGCGGGGTGTTTATTATTTTCCTCCAGCAGCGATGATCAACCTGACGACCTACCACGTCCTCCACCTGAGCTCGATCATCGTGCTCCTGGCCTACACGTTCTACGCCTTTGCGGCCCCCGCGGAGACCCGCAGGCGGGTCCTCATGGTGACGGGCGTCGCCGCCCTCCTTGTCATCGTGACCGGCGTCGGGATGCTCCACCGGCTCGGCCTCGGCTTCCCGGGCTGGGCGATCGTCAAGCTCGTTTGCCTGCTCGGCCTGGCGTCCATCACCGGCATAGCCTACAAGAGGCGCGCCCAGGCGGACCTCTTCATGCTGGTCGCCCTCGTCCTCGCGATCACGGCGGTGGCGATGGTCTACATGCGCCCGTTCTGAACGGGGCCGCCCGCCATGGAAGGCACGCTCTGCGGCGTCTGGATTGACGGCGACGGGCGCGCCCACGTGTCGGTCGCGACGGCCGACGGGGGCAGGAGGGAGGAGACGCAGCCGTTCGAGCCATTCGCGTGGCTGGCCTCCAACCCCTTCGACGGGGCGGTGGCCGGGATCGAGCTTGAGAAGCTGCGCGGCGACGCCGCGCTCGCCGTCCTCGCGCGCGCCTCGTCGCTCGAGGCCTTCGACGGCTTCACCCGGACCGCCCGCGAATCCGTCGCGGTGGACGCGATCCGGCCGCTGGAGAGCCAGTTCCTCCTGCAGCGGCGGGCAAGGCTCTTCGCGGACATGGGCTTCGCCAGGCTCAGGCGCTGCCAGGTCGACATCGAGACGGGCTCAACCGACGGGGGCTTCAGCAGCGCCGACCGCCCGGGGGACAGGGTCCTCGCGATAGGCGTCCGCTCCGGCGGGTCGGACCGCCTCCTCCTCCTTGAGGAGATGACGGACGAGGCCGAGAAGCGGCTCCTCCTCTCCTTCAACCGGGAGCTGGCGGCGCTCGATCCCGACGTCATCGAGGGGCACAACATCTTCAAGTTCGACCTGGACTACCTGCGCGCCCGCTGCCGCATGCGCCGCGTGCCCTGCGCCTGGGGGCGCTTCGGCCAGAAGGCCACCTTCAGGAACAGCCGGCTCAAGGTCGCGGAGCGCTGGATAGACTTCCCGCGCTGCGACCTGCCGGGCAGGGCGGTCGTCGACACCTACCTCCTCGCCCTCCTGAACGACATCACGACGCGCGAGCTCAACTCCTACGGCCTGAAGGAGGTGGCGGTGCACTTCGGGATCACCGAGGAGGACGGCTCGGAGCGCACCTACATCGAGGGAAGCCGGATCGCGGAGGCGTTCGTGAATGACCGGGCCCGCTTCTGCGCCTACCTCTCCGACGACCTGCGGGAGACGCAGGGCCTGGGAAACCTCCTCCTGCCGACCTACTTTGAGCAGGCGCGGGCGTTCCCGATCCCCCTCCAGGAGGCGACGCTGCGGGGGACGACGGTCAAGATAGACCTGCTCTTCCTCGAGGAGTACTACCACGCGCGGCAGTCCTGCCCGCAGCCGCCCGAGATACGCCCCTTCGACGGCGGCTACACCCGCAGCTTCCAGGAGGGCGTCTTCCGGCACGTGCTGCACTTCGACGTGGCGTCCCTCTACCCGAGCCTGCTCCTGAACATTGCGAGGAACCCCGCGAACGACACGCTCGGTGTCTTCATCCCGCTCCTCAGGCGGCTCCTCGAGTACCGCCTCAGGTACAAGCAGATCGCCCGCACCGGTCCGACTGAGGAGGAGAGGGCCGAGGCGCAGGCGCGCCAGGCCGCGTACAAGATCCTCATCAACTCGTTTTACGGGTACCTGGGGTTCTCCGGGGCGCGCTTCGGCGACGGGGAGCTCGCCGCGGAGGTGACGCGGCGCGGCCGCGAGCTCCTCCAGCAGCTGATCGACGAGTTCGGTCGCCATGGCTGCAAGATCCTGGAGGCGGACACCGACGGGATCTACCTCTCCTCGGACGAGTTCTTCGGGAAGCCCGGGGAGCTCCTCGCGCGGGTGGTCCCGATACTCCCGGCCGGGATCGAGCTCGAGTTCGACGGTCGGTTCGACTCGATGTTCTGCTACAAGGCGAAGAACTACGCGCTCCTCGACTCCGGCACGGTCACCCTGCGGGGGAGCGCGCTCCGCTCCCGGGGCGTCGAGCCGTACCTGAAGAGGCTGACCGATTCCCTCATCCGCTACCTCCTGGGCGTGTCCAGCGAGTCCCCGGTCGGACTCCTCGAGGAGTACAGGAAGAAGCTCGGCGAGCGCTCGCTCGTGGTCGCCGAGATTGCGAAGGGGGAGGTCCTGGGCATGAACCCGGAGTCCTATGAGCGGTTCATCGCGGGGGGCGGCAAGCCGCGCCGGGCCTCGGCCGAGGCGGCGCTCCAGATGTCGCCGCGGCCGAGGATGGGGGACCGGGTCACCTACTACATCACCCCGAAGCAGAAGGGCCGGTCGAGCGACTGGCAGCGCGCGCGCCCGGTCGTCCTTCACGACCCGGTGGCAGCGCCCTACGATCCCGAGCACTACTCGGGCAAGCTGGACGACTGGCTCGAGCGCTACGGAAGGTTTGTCGGCGTGGCGGCGCCCGACCCAAAGGCCGACGACCGCCAGGGCGAGCTCCTCTGAGGGCGGGCCCTAGCGGCCCGACTTGCTGCGGGCGACCACCCAGTCGACGGTCGCCGAGTCATTGTCCGCGTTCCTCCAGACGACGCCCAGGAACTCCGAGGGCAGGATGTCGTTGGCCTTGAAAAAGCGCCGGTCGCCGCCGCAGCAGTACATGAGGCTGGCGGGAAGCTCGCCCTTCAGCTTCGCCTTGGCCTTCGGGATGATCCTCGGGAGCCATTCGATCCCATGCGCCGTGTCGGTCTTCAAGGGCATCCTCGACTCCTCGAGGACGATCGACGACGACCTCCCGTGCTGGACGTTCATGAAGTAGTTGTGCCTCGCCGACTCGATCAGGACGGCATGGCCGAAGCCGGGCTCCCCGCCCGCGTTCTCGTCCTCGGCGTAGTCGTAGACGTGCTGCGCGGTGATCCCGTTCGCCGCGAGCCACGCCATCTGGGCCTTGTCAAAGTAGGTCTTCGCGTCGCGCTGGCCCTTGGCGTAGAGGACGACCGCGCGGTCGTAGAGCACCCGGAAGTGGAGGGGGAAGTCGTAGTGTTTCATGGTGATTGCCTTCTAGGCGGGCCGGAAGTCGATGATCCGCTTAAACCGGTCGACCTTGTCGACGACGACGTCAAGCCGCCCGTTCAATTCATAGGAGTGGTGCTTCCTGCGGCCGACGAGGGCATTGCCCTCGGCATTCAGCTGGTAGTAGTCGTCGCCCAGCGTGTCGGAGGACACGAACCCAAAGGTCATGGACTCGACGAGCTCGATGAAGAACCCGTGGCGGCGGACGTCGGTGATGATCGCCGGGAAGGCGGTCCGCTTCTTCTTCGCGAGCTCGCGCTCGAAGAACTCGAGAAGCTTGATCTTGACGCTCTCCCTCTCCGCCTCGGACGAGTTGATCTCGGTCAGGCTCAGGTGCTCGGCCAGCTGCTGGATTCCCCTCACGTCGTGGCGCACGGCGCCGCGCGCCAGGTAGGACTGGACGACCTGGTGGACGACCAGGTCCGCGTAGCGCCGGATGGGGGAGGTGAAGTGGGTGTAGTCCTTCTTGTGGAGGCCGTAGTGGCCGTCCGGCGTCGGCCGGTAGCACGCCTTCTTCAGGCTGCGAAGGAACTGCGTCCGGAGCGTGTAGCCCTGGGGGTGGGTCTTCAGGATCGTGAGGAGCTTCACCACCTCCTCGCGGCGGGTGAGGTCCCCGACCTTTATGCCGAAGGTCGCCACGAACTGCCGGTAGTCGTTCAGCTTCTCGGAGTCGGGCTGGTCGTGGACGCGGTAGAGCGAGGGGAGCTTCTGGGTCCGGGTGAGACGCGCCACCGCCTCGTTCGCGGCCAGCATGAACTCCTCGATCAACTGGTGGCTCTCGTCCTGCTCAATCCTCTCCAGGCGGTCGGCGTAGCCCTGGGGGTCGACGAAGATCTTCGTCTCCGGCATGTCGAGATCGAGGCTCCCATGGGCCATCCGGTCCTTCCTGAGCATGCTCGCGATCCGCCAGAGGGCGCGGATCCACACCTGGAGGTCGGAGAGCTCCCGGTCGGAGAGCTCCCGGAGCGCGCGGCCGGTCGAGCCGGTCTGGTGCTTCGGGGGAACCGGCATCGCGCGGATCTTCTCCAGGCTGTTCTCAAAGAGGAGCGCGTAGGCCTGCTTGTAGGTGAGGCGCTTTCGGCTGCGGATGACCGTGTTCGCGAACCCCGTCTCCTTGATCCGGGCGTCCGCGTCAAAGGTGAGGAAGACCGCCTTGCAGAGGCGGTCCTGGGCTTCGACGAGCGAGCAGAGGCCGTTCGAGAGCTTCTCGGGGAGCATCGGGATCACGGTCCCGACGAGGTACGTCGAGTTGCCGCGGGTGCGCGCCTCCCGGTCGATCGCGCTCCCGTGCTTCACATAGCTTGAGACGTCCGCGATGTGGATTCCGACCCGCACGTCGCCGCCGCCCAGGTCCTCGATCGAGAGCGCGTCGTCAAAGTCCTTCGCGTCGTCCGGGTCGATCGTGAAGACGGGAAGCGGGCGGTAGTCGACGCGGCCCTCGATCTCCTTGGCCCCGACCCTGTCGGGGATCGCCAGCGCCTCGCGCTCGACGTCGGCCGGGAAGTTGGGCTCGAGCCCGTGCTTGATGAAGATGCCGAGGAGCTCCGCCCTGGGCTCGTGGGTGCGGCCCAGGCGCTCGGTGATCTCGCCCACGAGCGGCTGCTCGCGCCGGCGCCATTCACCGAGCTTGACGACGACCTTGTCGCCGGGGTGAGGGGTCGGCTTGACCGCCGAGCGGGCGGGGTCGGGGACCGCGACCTCGTAGACGAAGCGGGGATCGTCCGGGGCCACGAAGAAGTTTCGGCCCTCGCGGCGCAGGTCGCCGACGATGGTCGTGCGGTTGCGCTCGACTATCTCGACCACGCGGCCGACCCGCTCGCCGGGGCGCTTCCCGGCGACCCCGCGGTAGATCCTGACGACGACAGTGTCACCGGGCAGGGCGACGCCCGTGTCATCCGGGGATATCTGGATGGACGGCTCATCTCGTTTTCCATCAACGATAACAAAAGCGGATCCGCCGGCTCTGAATTGAATTACGCCTTTGACAGAGTCATCGGCCTGGGGGCCCTTGCGGCCCGGCTTGGTGTTTGGCATTTCTTTGCGGGACCCGCATTCGGCGAGTCAACCGCTCCCAACATCCGTCAATACCCCGTCGTTGGCGAGCGGATTAAAGCAAAATGCACGGAACGGCCTGCGCGGATAAGCACATCCCGCAACATCTTTGCACTTGTGGGTGGCCCCTGGACTTGGGACAAGTACCCATGCGCGGAAGATCTACGCTCCGGCTTGGAGCATTGGCCCTGGTGACGGGTTTCCTGGCGGCGCTGCCGGCGCACGGCCAGACCGCCCTCTGGATAGGAGGCGGCACGGACGAGAGCTACACGAACCCGACCAACTGGCAGTCGGGCCTAGTCCCGGACAGCTCGGGCAATTACATGGTCCAGCTCAGCTACACGAACGACACCATAATGGTGAACACGGCCGCAAACATATTGGGCATCTCGTACCTGGGCTCCAGCGGCTTCAACGGAACCCAGTTCCAGGGATCCGGGAGCATCAAGATCGGCGGGGGCGGGATTTCGCCCGGGGGAGGCGCGGGCTCGACCGTGTCGTTCAATGTCCCCGTCATCCTGACCGCGTCCCAGACCTGGACCGCCGCGAGCGGCGGCGACTACGGCTTCATTGCCAGCTACACTGGAATTGGGCAGACCGGCGGCCCGCAGACGCTCACGATCGGCGACGGGCAGGTCTACATGACCGGCACCAACACGTTTTCGGGAGGCGTCATCGTCTCGCCGACGGGGGTTCTCTACGCGGGGACGGACTCGGCCGCGGGCTTGGCGTCGGGGACGCTCACCCTTCAGGACGGCTCCACGCTGAAGGCATGGAGTTCCGGAGCCACCATCGCGAACCCGATTGCTCTTGGCAACAACGTGACCCTGGGTGCGACCGGCACGGGCGAGGTCTTTGACCTCTCCGGAGTGGTCACCGCCGTGAACAGCGCCACGACGGTTCAAATATACAATACGTCCTCGGTGACCATCTCGGGGACCCTTACGGGCCCCCCCGGGACCGACTACGATATTGTCGGCCTGGGTGGTTCCGTGCAGGTCAACGACGGCGGGTCGCAGCTGATATTCAGCGGCGCGGTGAGCCAGGTGAACAGCATCACGGCCGATGGTTCCCAGGTCATCCTGGCACCCGTGACAATGAACCCCCTCACCTCCTACACGGGGCTCTCCTCCTCGGGATTCCTGGTGTCCAACCAGGGATACCTCGGGCTCGACGGGACCTTCACGACGCCCGGGGCCGTGGCCAATTTCTTCACGACTTACTCGGCCGGGATGGCCGAGACCATCAGTGGCTCGATCGGCTTTGATAATGTACTAAACCCGGGAATCCCCAACACCTTCAACGATCCGATTGACCTGAGCAACTTCGCGGAGGACAGCGGCTTTCTTGGCCTCGGTTCGTCCACCCAGGCGATCCTTACCGGAAACATCACCCCCACCAACTCGGGCAACGCGTACATATTCGGAGGCGGGGGCGGAACGCTGACCGTCACGAGCGACTTGGAGAATTACACCATGTTTGGGACCCGCCTGTACATGACCGACGCGCCCGCGCCGCTGACCCTGATCCTCCAGGGCGCCAACAACTACACGGGCGGAGTGGTTTCGGATGGGGGAGTCCTGATCTTCGACTCAGCCGTTCTGCCCGGAAGTGGCAGCATCGATCTGAACACCGGGTACGTGGGGTACACCGAGGTCCCGGCGCTGTCGTCGGCTGCATTCATCGCCCTCTTCTCACCATTCACCAACGGCGGCGTCATCGGCTTTGACCAGCACGCGCCCGATCCCACGATGCCGCGCCTGATTGGCGACACCATCGATCTCTCGGGCTTCGAAAGTTATGGCAGCACTATTTTCATCGGCACGGCGACGGCCGCGGAATTTACGACCGGGGCAACTATTACCCCCTTTAACAGCAGTTACGGCTTCACCGGGGTGAAGGGCGGCCTTCTGACCGTGGACACGGTGCTCACGGACGGAATGTTCTCCCCAAATAGCGTGACGATCGGCCTTCAAACTCCGATCGAGAGCAACCAAAGCGTCTCAAGGGTGACCCTCACGGGCACCAACACCTATACGGGCGGGACGACGATCAATAGCGGCCAGCTGTTTATCAACAACGACGCGGCGCTGGGCAACGCATCTGGCATGGTCAACGTTCCGGATGCAAACCAGTCGCTCGCGACAGCCCCCGTTCTCGCCTCATTTGGCGGAAGCCCGGTTACGGTCGCGAATGCGATAGCCGTTGGTTCGCTGGGCGGCGGCTCGACGCAGGGCCTGACGCTCGGCAACGCGTTTCCCCAAGGGGGCGACATGCTGGTCCTGAACGGGGTCATCAGCGATTATCTGTCGACTACCGGCATGGTGGCGATCACAGGACCGGTGACATTGGGCGGAGTAAACACCTACAGCGGGGGGACCATCATCACGGGAGATGGAAACGCCGTCGCCCTGGTTACGAATTCGATGTCATTTGGCACCGGGAGCATAAATGTCCAGGATGACGGCGACATTGCCCCCATGGGCGCCGATGTCGCCCTATCAAACCCGATAGACTTAGACGGCAGTCCCCTGACGCTCGGGGTGAGCGGGAACGCCTTCGTCCTCACCCTGAATGGGGTCATCAGCGGGAACGGGAACCTGACAATCGACAGTTCCGTCACCTTGAACGCGGCCAACAACTACATCGGGCCGACCATCATCAATGACGCGAATGTCGTCATCGGCAGCGAGGGGAGCTTCGGGGTCGGATCCGTCAGCCTAACGAATTCCACCCTGAGCTATGGGTACAGCCCGACGATCCTGGACCTGAGCGGCCCCGACTCGAACAGCGCCGTGGAGCTTGCCTCCAACCAAACGCTGACGCTCGACGCGGATGCGTCGGGTGGATCTTTCAACGGGGGAATCATGGGCGACCTCTCGGACAACGTCGTCAAGATCGACACCGGGATCGAGCAGCTCAACGGTTACTCCACCTACGGAGGCGGTACCGACGTCACCGCCGGCACGTTAATCGCGGGTTCACCCAATGCGCTTGGCACGGGGCCCGTGACCGTGGAGAGCGGCGCCCAGCTCGGGGTCAACAACGGCGCAGTGCTCGCTCTCCCGATCACGCTCAGCGGCAACTCAACCCTCAGCGGCAACGGCACATTCGCGCCCGCGGCGACGGTCGACTTCTCCGCGGGAAACACCGTCATGCCCGGCATCCCGATCTACGGGCAGTACGTCTCGACGCTCACCTTCTCGAACAACGTGACATTCGGAATCGGCGGAATCTACTCCCTCAACATTTCCAATGCAGGCGGGGTCGCTGGGATTGATTATTCCACCCTCAACATCGGCGGGACGCTTGCGATCACCACCGCCGTGCCCGGTTCATTCACCCTCGCGCTCAACTCGATAGCGCCGGGCGGGGGCCCCGGCATGGCAATCTTCAATTCGGCGCTGCCGTACTCCATGACCATCCTGACGTCGGCGAGCCCGATAACGGGATTCAGCCCCTCCATTTTCGCGTTCAACACGACGGCATTCCAGAATTCACTCGGAGGGGGCAGCTTCCAGGTGGGGAACGTCGGGGACACTCTCACGCTCAATTTCACGCCGGCTCCCGAGCCGTCGACCTGGGCGCTCCTGGTGACCGGCCTGGCGACGGCCGGCATGGGCTTCAGGCGCCGCAGGCGCCACTGACCCTCGCGCCCGTCAATTGTGATGACAGGGCGGCGGCGCTTTGCCAGTTTCGCCGGGCTTGAAACTCCTTAGTGCATCGGCCCTCGCCGCACTAGCATTGCTGAGCTTGGCGGCGGCACTCCCTTTCGCGCCCTCCCTGCGCCCCCGGGCGGATGCCTTCGCGCTCGAGCTGAGCCTAACGTCGACGAAGGCCGGCGACGTCCAGGTCTATTGGGACAAGGGCGCGGGCGTGAGCGAGCGGACTTCCTCCTCCCTGCCTGTCCCGGCCAACGGACTCGCCCGCGTCTACCGGCTTCCGATCCCTCCGGGCACGTACCGCTGGTTTCGGTTCGACCCGATCGACAACGACGGGACGGTCGAGCTTTTCTCCGCGAGGATCGTGGACGGGCAAGGGCGCACAATCCGGTCCATCGACCTCGGCGACATCCGCCCGCTGAACCAGATCCAATCCCTGAAAGGGAATGGCGAACGCCTCGAGATAAAGGTCGTCCCGGGTGGCGGGGATCCCCAGCTGCTCCTCGCCTTCCCGGCCCGGCTTATACTCTACCAGAATCCGTTCGCTGTCATGGTGGAGGTTGTGCCCCGCGCTGCCATCGTGTTTGGCGTGCTGGCAGCCCTGCTCTTCGCGGCAGGCCGCAGAGGGCGGCTTCGGAGCGCGCTTGGGAGCTGGGTCGATTCCCTCGGCGGGCGCCCCGGGTGGGCCGTCGCCTGGGTGTCGGCCCTCGCCGTCATCCTGAGCGCCTACCCGGTTGTCTTCGGCGGGATGAGCCACGTCGCCCTCAACATCGAGGATGTGCGGCTCCTCTATGAGGGCACGCCGACCCTCCCCGGGTACGCGCCGGGCTTCCTCGCCGATGTGAAGGGGTCGGACGTGGGAGCAATTCTTTGGCAGCACATCCCGTTTTCCATGACCGAGCACCGGGCGCTCCTTCGCGACCACGAGTGGCCGCTCTGGAACCGCTATGATTCATGCGGGACGCCCCTCCTTGGCCAGGGGCAGTCGCTGCTAGGCGATCCGCTCCACCTGCTGGTCATCGGCGCGAACGGCGCCGCCTGGGCCTGGGACCTCGACTACCTCGCCCACAAATGGATCCTCGCCGCCGGGCTCGGCCTCGTTGTCCTTGCGGTGACGCGCCGGACGTCGGCGGCGCTCATCGTGAGCGTCGCCGCCCCGTTCTTCGGGTTCTTCCTGCTGAGGATCAACCATCCCGCGTACTTCAGCTTCTGCCTGGCGCCCTGGCCGCTGTACTGCTGGGTCAGGGCATCGCAGGCTCAGGGGAGGCGACCGGTCGCGGGATGGGCCGCTGGACTCATCCTCGCGAACTTCGCCCTCATGAACAGCGGGACCGTGAAGGAAGCGTACATGCTGCTCCTTGCCATGAACTTCTCGGGGCTCTGCGTCCTGCTTTCCGCGGAGAGGCCGTGGGCCTGCACCCTCAGGAAGTTGGCGGTGGTCTCCTGGTCCCTGGTCCTCCTTGCCATGATCTCCGCCCCGGTGTGGATGACGTTCCTTGAGACCCTGCGCGAATCCTACACGAGTTATGATGCGGCCAGCGCCTTCCAGATACAGCCCTCGCTCCTCATCGGGGTCTTTGACGAGGCCTTCTACCGCCCGCTGACGCCGGGCGAACACGTGTTCGCCCCTTCCGCAAACTTCTTGATCCTCGCGGGGGTACTTTATTTCCTGGCGACCCTCCGCACGCAGTTCGCGAATCGGACCGCCATGGCCCTTGCAGCAAGCTCAGTCGTGCCGCTGGCTCTGGCCTTCGGGCTGGTGCCCCCGTCGTGGATTGTGGAGATCCCGTTCCTCAGGAACGTGGCCCATGTCGACAACTGCTTCTCCTGCGCCCTGATCGTTCTTTGGTCCGTCATCGCGGGCGCCGGGTTTTCAACCGCGGCTTCTCGCCTGCGGACTCCGGAAGGAAAGGCCGACTTGGTGATATCTGGCCTTCTCCTATTCGCGCTCGTGTTCGGGTACATAGCCTTCGGACAGGCCATTCACCGGCCGTCCCTTGCCTCCGAGCCGGTCTTTTCGCCTCTCAAGTCCGGGGAGACGCTTCCGGTGAGCCTATTCGTGGGAACTTACTTGGCGTCGCTCCTCATCGCGCTGACCGTCATGAGCTGCCTTGTCAGGCGATGGCTTCAGACGGGAACGCTCACCGGCGGAACGGCCCTTGGGCTCGTGCTGTGCGCCTGGGTGCTCCTCTGGAGGCAGGGCCTCCAGCCGTCATCCTCCGCCCTCGTCGACTATGTCGCCCGGCCGGGCCCGCGCCCGGATTTCCATGCCGATTCGCCGGCAATCGACCGCATGAGGGCCGCGCAGGCCGTGGAGCCGAGCCGCGGCGTCGGGCTCAATGGGTCTTTCTTCCCGGGCTGGTCGGCAGCCTACGGTCTCGAGGGGATCAGCGGGCCCGATGCGCTCATGAATCCCTACTACAGGGAGTTGACCGGGCTTTCCCCGATAGAGCGGGTCTGGGACTGGCGGCTCCTCCTCACGAGGGACACCGCGCCGGCAGCCAGGCCGTTCCTGGATTTCATGAATGTGCGGTTTTATTTTTGCACGCCGGCCGACGGTCCACTGGGTGCCGGGCTGACCCTCAGGGGCCACGACGATCTCGACACCTACGAGAGTCCAACCGCGTGGCCCCGGGCGTTTTTCACGGACAGGGTCCGGGTCTACGACAACGCCGCGGAGCTCGTGCACCTCGTCCTGGCCGGCGATGGCCGTCCGTTTGCGGCGGTCCAGGCCAAGGATTCCGCGGATGAAGGCCTGGATGGAATCCCGCAAGATCTTCACGGCCGGACGGTCACCCCGGCGGATGGCTATGCGCTCACCGAACGGACGACCCAGTTCACGGTCCATGCCGCGGGCCCCGGGGTCGCTGTCCTGAGCGAGGCGTTTTGGCCCGGTTATGGCCGCGCCGAGGTCAATGGGTCGCAGGCGAGCATCCTTCGCCTGAATCACGCCTTCCAGGGAATCGTCTTAACCAAGGCCGGCGACTACCGGGTGAGAATAAGCTATCAGCCGCGCGGGTTTTGGACCTCGGTCGCAATCGGGGCCTCGGGTCTCCTTCTGCTCGGCATCTCGCTTTACGCCGCAAGGAGGTCCGGGGAGGCGGAGCCTCCAGCGGGTCCCGCCGGCAACGCCTGATCCATGTCAGGGCGAACGCGGATCGACTTACTTGCGCGGCAACGCCGAGCCGGAAAACCCGGCTCGCTGCATCCCCCTTACGACAGGAAGGCAATCGCGCATCAGATTCCAAATCAACCCGGAGCGGTGGTTTTCGATCATCAGGATCAACGGGCCATGGTTTAACCCGTAGTCGTCCTTCGAACGCCAGAAGCCGAGCGCGGAGGAGTTCGGGATCATGGTGTTGAATGAGGCTGCGAATCCGCACCGGGTCTTCTTGCCGACATCCGTCGACAGGAAATGCTCGATCGTCGGCAGGACGATTTCCGGGGCCAGCGGCAGGGAGGCTGCAGCCGCTCCCGCGGAGATGGTCCCATCGTCCGGCCCGAAGGGAACCCCGCGCGCGTGGTAGCCGAATAACCGCCGCTTGGAATCCCCAATCTTGCGCACAAAGGTGCCCGGGCCGTCACAGGCGGTGATTCCCCAGTTAAGTGCGGAGTAGCCCTTGAAGCCGCGGGGATTGCGGCGGCAATATTCGCTCTGTATGTAGACGGCGCTGCGGCTGTTCTCAAAATAATCGCTGCCCTTCCGCCTCATGTAGGCGTCCGGTCTCCCCCGGAAATCGATCCATACATGCAGGAACTGGTGGATGAACAGGGGTCCGGCGTAGAGGTACTCGTGACCGTAGATGCGTTTCCAGCGATATGATTTCGTCCACTCGCCGTAGCTTTTCGGCGACAGGGCATGCGTCGGCGATCCAAGCGCCAGGATATAGAGCAGCAGCCCCTCGTTATAGCCGCCCCAGCGGTCTTTCAGGAACCCCGTCTCCGGGTGATAGCCGTGGGTCAGAGTCAGCCTGCCGTCGCGGGCCCAGTTCCATTCCACCCTGCGGTAGATCGCCCCGACGCGCTCCCGGAGTTCGCGCTCCCGCGGGTTATCACCGGCGAAGTACTGGGCGGCGACCAGCATTCCGAGAATCAACAGTCCGGTGTCTATGGTTGAGAGTTCGCAATGCCATACCCGGGTTCCCTTTCCCATATCCAGGAAGTGATAGTAGAAACCCTGGTATCCGGTCGCGTTGATCTCGGGCTCCCGGGAGATGCCATCGAAGAACCTGGCGGCCGCGAGGGTGCGCCCCAGGGCCTCGCGCCGGCCCATAAAGCCCCTCTCCACGGCCACGATGTAGGCCGCCAGCCCGAATCCCGTGACGGCGATGCTCGCCGGCGATTTCCTGTCCGTGTTATCGCGAATGAGGCCGTTGGACGGATTGTGCTCGCGGGAAAAATACTCGAACGAATCCCTTTGCAGGCCATCCAGCATCTTCTCTTCGGTTCGTGCCATGTTGCTCAGTAAGAAGGTCTTTTAGCGGGAGATAGTCAGCCTAATATTCAGACAGCCCGATTGTCCATCCGTTCGGACTCGACGCTTGAAGTGCGCCTGTTCCGAACCATGCTCCGGGCGCGGACGGGTTATGGTCATGCTCGTCAGAACTGAATGAACCCCCTTCGTCACCAGAAGAGCACCCGCCCCTGGGTCGCCGACGAGCAGGGGGCCGGGCTCCAATCCGATTAGGGCACTCTCCGCGAGACCCGACATGGAGACCGACCAGCAACAGCTTCGCAGGGCCCTGGAGATAGCGCGCTCCGCCTACTGGGAATACGACGTCCCGAATGACGCCTTCATCTTCAACGACCAGTTCTACTCGATCCTCCGGACCTCGGCCGAGCGTGAGGGCGGCTACACGATGTCGTCGGCAAGATACTCCAGCCGATTCGTCCACCCCGACGACGCCGTCTTCGTGGGAGCGGAGATCCACAGGGCCCTTTCGGCGCCGGGACCTTCCTACAGCCAGGAGATTGACCACAGGGTGATCTATGGTGACGGAAGCATCGGGCACTTTGCGGTCCATATCCAGATTCTGAAGGACGATGCGGGAAAGACCATCCGGACCTACGGGGTCAACGTTGACATCACCGAGCGCAAGCGGGTGGAGGAGGAGCTGAGGCAGACGGTCTCCCTGCTTCAGTCGACATTCGACTCCACTTCGGAGGGGCTCCTTGTCGTGGATCGGAAAGGCCGGATCGTCTCGTTCAACAAGCGCTTCGTCTCCCTGTGGAGCATCCCGAAGAGCATCCTCGACTCGCGGGATGACGAGCAGGCGCTCTCGCATGTCCTCGGGCAGCTGCAGGAGCCGGAAAAGTTCGTGCAGAAGGTGCGGGACCTCTATGCGGAGCCAGAGGCCGAAAGCTCGGATGTGCTCCATTTCAAGGACGGGCGAGTGTTTGAGCGCTACTCGCGCCCGCAGCACATGGACGGCGTCCCGGTCGGGCGCGTCTGGAGCTTTCGCGATATCACCGGGCGTGTCGAGCTGGAGGCGCAGCTCCGGCAGGCGCAGAAGATGGAGGCGTTCGGCCAGCTCGCGGCCGGCATCGCCCACGACTTCAACAACATCCTGACCGTCATCCAGGGGAATGCGTCCCTTCTCGGGACGGAGGAGCTGGGGAAGGACGACCAGGCCGCGGCGCGAAACGAGATCGTCACCGCGGCCGAGCGGGCCGCGAACCTGACCCGCCAGCTGCTCACCTTCAGCCGCCTGCGCCGCCTCCAGACGAGGGACCTCGACCTGAACGAGATCGTCACGAGCATAGCCAAGATGCTGCAGCGCCTCATCGGCGAGGACATCGCCCAGGAGACCCAATGCGCGGCCGGGGGCGCCTTTGTCCACGCGGATCCCGGCATGCTGGAGCAGGTGCTGATGAACCTGGCGGTCAATTCGCGCGACGCGATGCCCAAGGGTGGCCACCTCATAATCCGCACCGCGCCGGTCAACATCGGGCGCGAGCAGGCGCGCTCGAACCCGAGCGCGCGTCCGGGGGAGTTTGTCCGCCTGAGCATCTCGGACACCGGAAGCGGGATCTCCCCCAAGGACCTGCCCCACATCTTTGAGCCTTTCTTCACCACGAAGGACGTGGGCAAGGGAACCGGCCTCGGGCTGGCGACGGTCTATGGGATCGTCGAGCAGCACAAGGGATGGATAGAGGTCGAGAGCCGCGAGAGTCTCGGAGCCACGTTCCACATCTACCTGCCGCGCGTGGCCGACAAGAAGGAGCTTGAGAGGAAGCCTGCGGTCCAATCGAGCGCGCTCAGGGGTTCGGAGACCATACTGCTTGTCGAGGACGAGGACTCGGTCCGGAAGCTCTTGAAGAGCCTGATGGAGCGCTATGGATATGCCGTCCTTGACGCCGCTTCCGGTCCGCTGGCGCTCGAGGTCTGGC
>Ga0182015_10002435_pt1 | contig 22395 bp, 23 predicted proteins | sample 712P3MmetaG_FD_120478 | JGI IMG/M metagenome (GOLD analysis project Ga0182015, IMG submission 120478) | Permafrost microbial communities from Stordalen Mire, Sweden - 712P3M metaG | ecosystem: Environmental > Terrestrial > Soil > Wetlands > Permafrost | place: Sweden: Stordalen | collected...
CCACAGAGTCTTCGACTGGATCGACGTGAGATGACGAGCGAGGAGTGGCTCACCCCGCTACTACCGGAAGAGCCGCCAAACTCCAGCCTCGGATTTCGTCATGAATTCACGCTAATTCAGTAGGGCCGGTGGGGATCGAACCCACGACCGAGGGATTATGAGTCCCCTGCTCTAACCACTGAGCTACGGCCCTTTGAAATCACGGGCTAACGCTCCCAGAGCAGGACTCGAACCTGCAACCTAGCGATTAACAGTCGCTTGCTCTGCCAATTGAGCTATCTGGGAAGGGATATTGAAAGCAGGGAAACTTTATCACCATCAACGATTAGTCACTGTCGAGCAAACCACTGTAGGAGTCGCCCGGCGTCTGGACTTTCGCGGACGAGACGCCGACAACGCGCCATGCGTTTCGTCATCGCCTGGCGCGAAATGCCTTGCGCGCGCGCGATCTCTTCAATCGACATCGTTCGAAACGTGAACTGCCAGAACGCGTCGAAATCGTCGCCACAGATTCGGCGGAGTGCGTCAATCACCCACGACGGTGGATCGCTCACCTCGTGTCGCACTCTGAAGTCAGTGTCATCGTCCAGTTCCGTCGTGCCGTAGCGGCGAGACTGCAGTTCGCGATTCAGCTGCATCGTTTCGTGCGCCTTCGCCTGTGATACGCCGAGACCCTGGGCGACGTCGCGTTTGGTCAGATTCTTCGTGGGATTGGCTCGAATCAGTTTCTGCATTTTCAAGATCAGTCTCATCTCTGCATCGGACAAGCCTGCCTGTTGCTGCACGGCCTGATTCACCAGTTTCATGATCCAATAGTTCGCGTACGTCGAGAATCGATTCCCCTGCTCGGGATCGAAGCGACGCAGCGCGTTGACGAGCGCCTCCACGCCGGCAGCTTCCAGTTCGTCGTTTCCGAATCGATAGCCGCGTTCGACGACGCGAGTTCGCACCAGTCCCAGCGTCGCGCGCAGCAACTGTGATTCGGCCTCCTGGCCGGCGTGACGCTGGCGTAGCAGGCGACGACGCTCCGAATGATCTAACACGCCCCGTTCGAGCAGTTGCTCGGCTCGACGGCCCTGTTGGATGACGGGATAGAGGCTCCGTTCCTCCTCCACGCTCAAGGGGGCCGTCATCTCGAGCCCCCCGATGAGGCCGAGGGTCGGTCCGGTCACGACGACCTTGACGACGTTCGCTCCACGAGCCACTCTCGAAGTTCGTTCTCGGCGAGCCGCCCGGAGGAACTCTCAAGGAGAACGAGTCGCTCCTTCACGTCGCGCACGGTCACGTCGGCGACGTCGGGCGTCATAGTGCCGTCGTTGAGATCGCGAGCCACGTTCTTCAATTCGACGGTGACGGCGCTGCGGATGAGTTGGGAGACGACGGCGGTCACGTCTTCCACGGTGTACTCACGATCGAGTTCGTCGACCGCGAGTTGACTCAACACGTGCGCCGCCTCCTCTTCGCCGCGACGGTCGAGTTCGTCAATGACTTCGGAGAGCGAACGATCGCTGGCGAGACCGTCGAAGATCGCACGTTGCACCTCGTTGACGAAGTAGGCCGACACCAATCGATCCTTCACGTCGTTGGGAAAGTGCACGCGCAGACGAAGGGCCTCCAATCCAGGTCGCGGCATCGGCGCGCGCGGCCCGCGAGGTTGGCTCACGGCAATCGGCGGCGGTTCGTTGACGGTTCGCGGTCCCGGATTCCGGGCCAGTTCGGCGACCATCGGTCGAAGCAGCGACTCCTCCAGTCGCAGCGTCCCGGCGACTTGCATGATGTACTGATCGCGCACGAGTTCACTCGGGTGTTCGGCCAAGACCGCCATCGCGCTTTCTGCGGCCCGCCCACGACCTTCCGCCGTCGCGAGATTCGCGCTCTCGAGGACTCGGTCCAGACGGAACTGCAGGAACGGGACCTTCTCGGCGATCGACGTTCGAAGGGCTCCCGGGTCGTGCTGAGCTAGTTCTGCCGGGTCCTGACCCTTAGGCAGTCGCGCGACCAACACGTCGACTTCGTGTTTGCGTTCCCACTGGTAGACCGACGCGGCGGCGCTCTGTCCCGCTTTGTCGGCGTCGTAGGCGAGCACGATGCGCTTGGCGAAACGGCTCATTGCAATGAAGTGATCCTCGCCGAGCGCCGTGCCGCACGTCGCCACGGCACGCGGCATTCCGGCGCTGAAGAAGGCGATGACGTCGGTGTAGCCCTCGCAGACGATAATCTCGTCGGACTTTATGACGTCGTCCTTCGCCCAGTTGAGCGCGTAGAGCGTTCGGCGTTTGGAGTAAATGGACGTTTCGGGCGAGTTCTTGTACTTCGCCTCGATCCGACCGTCGGGACGCGGCGCCGAACCGTACGGCGGCGGCAGGATTCGTCCTCCGACGGCGATCGCCTTGCCTCCGGGATCGAAGATCGGAAAGATGACACGTGCACGAAGCGCGTCCTGGCGACGATCCCCCTTGTTGACGAATCCCAGACCGGTGTCCATCAACACCTTCTCGGTGAACTTGAGCCCCTTGACCAGTCCGTCCCACTCGTCGGGGGCCCAACCCAGCTTGAACTGGCGCGCGACGTCACCCCCGATACCGCGCGACTTGAGGTACTCGCGCGCCGCTCGAGCGTCCGGAGCGTTCAATAGTCGATCGTGGTACCACTCGACGGCCTTCTCCATTGCCGTCATGGCCGCTTGACGCTCCTTGCGGGCCGGCCCGGCGTTGGCGTCGTCGTGCAACTCGATTCCGGCGCGATCGGCCAGGAGTCGCAGCGCGTCCATGAAGTCAAGGTGCTGGATCTCACGCACGAACGTGATTTGGTCACCCGAGGCGCGACAGCCGAAGCAGTAGTAGCGACCTTCTTCGGCGTTCACCGAGAACGACGGGGTCTTCTCCCCGTGAAAGGGGCACAGTCCGGTCCAGCGACGACCGGACTTCTTGAGGGCGACGGTCTCACTGATGAGGGCCACGATGTCGGTCGCGGAGCGAACTTGCGCGATCTCGCTCTCCGATATGGCCATAGCAAGAAGGTACCGGTTCTTCCTCGAATTCACATCGGACGTGTAGCCGTCTCTGCCTAAACTCGTGCCCATGTCTGAATTCTCGGTTGAGGCGACCGATATCGTCCGAACGTTCAATGACGGCGAGTTTCGAGCCCTCGATGGCGTCTCATTGCAGGTTCCGACCGGCCAGGTCTTCGGACTCCTCGGACCCAACGGTTCGGGCAAGACGACGATGGTCCGGATCCTCTCGACGGTCCTCTCACCCACGGAGGGCCGGGCCATCGTGGGCGGCTTCGACGTCGTGAAGCAGCCCAGTCACGTGCGCCGGGTCATTGGCCTCGCGGGACAGTTCGCGGCGGTCGACGAGAATCTCACTGGATTCGAGAACCTGCGAATGGTGGGCTTCCTCAATCACATGGAGAAGTCGACGGCCATCGCACGATCTCGGCAACTCCTCGCCGACTTCGGTCTGGCCGAATTCGCGCACAAGTTGACCTCGACGTACTCCGGTGGGATGCGTCGTCGACTCGACCTGGCCGCCGCCCTCGTGGCTGATCCACCGATTCTCTTTCTGGACGAACCGACGACCGGACTGGACCCGCAGTCCCGTCAGGACCTCTGGGCGATCATCGAGGGACTGGTGGAAGGTGGCACGACCGTGCTCCTCACGACGCAGTACCTCGAAGAGGCCGACCGGCTGTGCAGGCAACTCGTCGTACTCAATCACGGCAAGATCATCGCCGAGGGCACTTCCTCGCAGTTGAAGAGCTCGCTCGGGAACACCGTCTTGGTGCTCACGTTCACGACGACCGGCGACTCACAACAGGCCCACGATCTGATTTCAGATCTCTCATCGAAGCCCGCCAACGTCGACGGCACCGTGATCGAGTTGACGGTCGACAAGGGTCCCGCCTCCGCGGCCGAGGCGATTCGTCGCATTGACGCCGCGGAAATCATCGTGGCGGGACTGCAACTCAGGGAGCCGAGTCTCGATGACGTCTTCTTGAGTCTCACGGGTCACAAGGCGGAAGACGACGTGCCCGTCGTCACCGAGAAACTGTCACGCCGCGCTCGTCGAAAAGCCCAAGTATGACAACCACTGCTCCCCTCACGACGACACACCCGGCGCCGCACCACAGCGCTCTGCGTTTCGTGATTCGCGACGTCGTGACGTTGGCCCGCCGAAATCTGTTGGCTCTCATTCGTGTCCCCACGGCCCTCGTGTTCATGGTCATTCAGCCGGTCATGTTCGTGCTGCTGTTCCGATACATCTTCCAAGCGTTGGGCGCGTTCACGCACGGTGACTACGTGAACTTCCTCGTACCGGGGATCCTGGTGCAAACGACGATCTTCGGAGCCGTCGGCACCGCCATTGGTCTGGCCGAAGACCTGCAACGTGGTCTCATTGAACGGTTCAAGGCGCTGCCAATGGCGCGAATGGCGGTCCTCGCCGGTCGAACACTCGCCGACTCCGCGCGAAACGTCATCGTGCTCATCATTATCACCGGCGTCGGATTCTTGGTGGGCTTTCGTCCGCACGGTGGATTCTTTGACTACATCGCGGCCTGCCTGGTGATGTTGCTCTTCGCCTATTGCCTCTCGTGGGGTTTCGCCTTCGTCGGCTTGGCCGCACCGAACTCCGAAACCGCCCAGGCGATGACGTTCCCGCTCATCTTTCCCTTGACGTTCGCGTCGACCGTCTTCATCCCGTTGCTTGATTTGCCAACGTGGCTGCAAGGATTCGCGAATAATCAACCGGTCAGTGAGACGACCGATGCCGTTCGTGCACTGATGACCGGCACACCGGCTGGGGATTCGATCTGGGTCTCGCTGCTCTGGTCAATCGGGCTCGTTGCCGTGCTCGCGCCGTTGGCGGTGAACCAGTTCCGCAAGATCGCGTAGGTCACCATGCCGCGGCTGGGCGTGAATGAACTGCAAGCGATCCTCGCGGAGGCGTTTCCCGAGGTCGAGGTACCGCACGTCGAAGATGTCACCGACGAGTCGGTGCTCGTCAGCTACGCCGTCGCGGATCGTCACGGCCGGCCGGGCGGCACGCTCTCGGGCCCGGTGATGATGTCGCTCGCCGACACGTCGGCCTGGGTCGCGATCATGTCCCAGATCGGACCGGTGGTGCTCGCCGTCACCACGAGCCTGCACATCGACTTCTTGCGCAAACCGCGACTCACGGACCTCATGGCGAGGACACGGATCTTGAAACTCGGACGTCGTTTGGCGGTTGTCGACGTCGATCTGTACTCCCGTGGTGAGACCGAACTCGTCGCCAAGGCGCAGGTCACGTACTCAATCCCGCCGTCGTCCAGGGAGTAACGCCGCCATCAACCTCGCGTAGAGCAACGCCGGGCGGGACATCGGACTCGTCATCATCGTGCTCGCGCTTCAACGGCGCGAGCCGATCTCGACGACCTAGCTTCGAGCGCGACGTCGAGCGATGGTGCCCCGAATCGTCATCGGCAGATCCACGACACCGTCCACCGCCACCGACAGCAGGCGCTGGCGAACTTCGTCCGATACCTCGCGCCGCTCTTCGTCGCTGCGGATGATCATCCCGGAGTACGTGGAGAAGAGCGCCACGATGCCATCGACACTGCGCGTCCACGTCCAATCCAGTTCCACTTGCGACTCGACGTCGAAGTCACCCTCGATGCCCAGGTCGGCGGCCCATCCCCGCGGTCGCCGACCGTCGTCGTCGGAACGGTCGCGCAGTTCGACGAGCGGCCTCAACCACGCTACGTCGCGGCTAAAGCCGTTCCACATCACGAAGAGCGAGCCACCGTCGCGCAGGACCCGCGCCATCTCGTGCGTCGCGGCCGGCTGCTCGAACCAGTGCCACGCGGAGGGCACGAGGACAGTGTCGAACGTGGCGTCGGCCAGCGGCAACGCCTCCGCGGCGCCTTTCAGGGTGTGGACCTCGGGACTACGGCGCACCAGTACCGCGCGCATGTCGTCGTCCGGTTCCACGACCGTGACGTTCGCGCCGAGCCCGATCAGCAGTCGAGTCCATTTGCCCGTGCCGGCGGCGACTTCGAGCACGTCGAGTCCTCGTAGGTCGCCCAAGACCGCCGCCACGATCGCCGGCGGTTCCGGGCGATACAGGTCGTACTGCTCGGCGACCGTGCCGAAGAGCATGCCCCGACCGTCATAGGTCACGTCAGGACTGCCCCGTTCGTTCACGAAGCGACGCGAGCAGTTCATCGATCGCCACGCGCGCCTGTTCGGTTGTGTCGCGGTCGCGCACGGTCACGGCCCGGTCCTCGAGCGTCGTGAAGTCGACCGTGACGCAGTACGGCGTACCGACCTCGTCCTGGCGCCGGTAGCGACGACCGATCGCCTGGGTGACGTCGTAGTCGCACATGAAGTGCGGCTGCAGGACCTCCAACACCTCGCGCGAGACGTCCTCGAGTTCGGGCTTCTTGGAGAGCGGCAGGACGGCGACTTGATACGGCGCGAGTCGCCAGTCGAGGCGCAGGACCGTTCGCTTCTCGTCGTTCACGATGTCCTCGTCGTACGCCGCGAGCAGGAAGGCCATCATCGCGCGCGTGGCGCCCGCCGCCGGCTCGATCACGTAGGGCGTGTAGCGCTCGTTGGTCGCCTGATCGAAGTAGTCCAGGGCGACGCCCGAGGCCTGGGCGTGCTGGGTCAGGTCGTAGTCGCCGCGATTGGCGACGCCCTCGAGCTCGTCCCAGCCCCACGGGTAGGCGAACTCGACGTCGGTCGTGCCGCGCGAGTAGTGCGAGAGGTCCTCCGGCGCGTGTTCGTGCAACCGGAGCAACGCCTCGGGGATTCCGAGGTCTATGTACCAGGCCAATCGCGTCTGGATCCAGTAGCGGTACCACTCGTCGGCGTCGTCCGGCGGTACGAAGTACTCCATCTCCATCTGCTCGAACTCTCGGGTGCGAAAGACGAAGTTCTGGGGCGTGATCTCGTTGCGAAAGGACTTGCCGACCTGGGCGATGCCGAAGGGCGGTTTCTTCCGTACTGTCGCCAACACGTTGGCGAAGTTCGTGAAGATCCCCTGGGCGGTCTCCGGTCGCAGATAGGCCGTGGCGCCTTCGCCCTCGACCGGTCCGGCCTGGGTCTTGAACATCAGGTTGAAGGCCCGGGGTTCGGTGAACTCCGTCGATCCGCAGTTCGGACAGACCCCGGCGATCTTGTCCTCGCGCCAGCGCTCCTTGCACCTCTTGCAGTCCACCAGCGGGTCGGTGAAGGTCTCCAGGTGACCCGACGCGGCCCAGATGGCCGGCGGACCGAGGATCGCCGCGTCGAGTCCCACGATGTCCGAGCGCATCTGGACCATCGAGCGCCACCAGGCCTGCTTGACGTTGCGCAGCATGTTAACGCCGAGGGGGCCGTAGTCGTAGGTCGAGCGGAATCCGCCGTAGATCTCGGCCGAGGGGAAGATGAACCCGCGGCGCTTGGCGAGGTTCGTGACCTTGTCGAGCAGGTCGGGGACGGCGTCCGGGGTCGAATTCATCGTTTAAATCTACCGGTTCAGTCCGCGCTCCCCAGCCGCAGAATCACCTGGTTCGCGAGCAGACGTCCCTGCGGCGCGAGCGTCACTCGGCCGTTCGCGACGTTGACGAGGTGCGCGACCTCATCGAGTGAACCGAACGCCTCACGCGGGACACCCTTCGCCGTGCGCAGCGCCAGCGAGTCGCGTTCGAATCTCTGCGTGCGCTCATCGAGGTTCTCCTCGCCCCCGAGCGGGCGCTCGCCGTCGCGCACCATCGCGATGTAGCGGTCGGGGGTCCGCACATTCCAGAAACGCCGACCGTGATGGTGCGAGTGCGCGGCCGACCCGAAGCCGACGTAGTCGTCCTGGTCCCAGTAGACGTGGTTGTGCCGGCACTCGTGTCCGGGCCTCGCCCAGTTCGAGATCTCCTCCCACTGGTACCCGTGTTCCTCGAGCACGCGAGCGACCAGTTCGTACGCGTCGGCCGACTCGTCCTCGTCGGGGTGACGAGCGGGGTCCTCGCCGAGCGGCGTGCCCGGCTCGGGCGTCAACACGTAACAACTGATGTGCGGCGGCGGCGACTCGAGTCCGAGTACGTCGTCCAACGTGTGGCTGACGTCGACGAGTGACTCGGCGCGCGAGCCGATTATGAGGTCCATGTTCCACGTCGCGAAGCCCGCCGCCGTGACGGCGCGCGACACCTCGTCGTGGGCCATGGTGCCATGACGGCGACCGAGGTCCGCCAGAACCGCCGGTTGCGTCGACTGCACCCCGAAGCTCATGCGGTTCACTCCTCCGGCGCGATAGGCGCGAAGCCGCTCGAACGACGCGTCCTCGGGATTGCACTCCACCGTCACCTCGGCGTCGTCGCTCCTCGGGATCGCGTCCAGGATGCGCAGCAACTGCTCGGCGCCGAGCCGTGACGGCGTGCCGCCGCCGAAGAAGACGGAGGTCGCGACCGGCAGTCCGTCGTCGCGCGACCACTGGATCTCTTGGAGCACCGACGTGACGTACTCCTCCATCAAATGGTCCCGGTCGGCGTACGTCGCGAAGGCGCAGTAGTCGCAGCGATGCGCGCAGAACGGCACGTGGACGTAGACCCCGAACGTGTTCATCGCGGCGCTCGTCATCGTGCGGGCACGTTACCGGGCCGGTGAGGGCGGTGAGAGCGGCGGCGTCGAGCGCGTGGCGCGCAACTGCTTGCCGAAGTGCGCCTCGATCGAATCGAGCGCGATCGCCATGACTTCGCCGGCCCCGGCCGGTGACTCCTCGCGCAGCACCGACGCCAGGTCCCCGCTCGTGATGCGACGAATCAGGTCCAGCGCGTCGGTTGAGATCGACGTGCCCGATCGGCAGTCGGCGCAGAGCGTGCCCCCGACCTCGGCGTCGAAGGCGACGAGGGGCACGTCACGTTCGCAGTTGACGCAGACGTCGACGACCGGTCCCGAGCCGTCCAGCGTCAGGAGCCTGAAGTAGAAGGAGGACGGCACCAGCATCGGGCCGTAGGTCTCGTCGTCGAGCGTCAGCAGCACGCGGGTCAGGAGGTCGAAGATCTCCTCGTCGGCGACGTCGTCGGAGGGAATGGCGTCCATGACCTCGACGACGGCGTAGCCGGCGTTGATCCGGCCGTAGGACTTGCGCAGCGTCGTCAGGCGTTCGCGGTGCGCCACGTGTCGCGCGATGTAGAAGTCGCCGCGGGTCTTCACGAGGTCGACATTCACGTAGGCCAGCGTCTCGAGGTTGCCGCCGAGGCGACTCGTCGCCTTGCGGATGCCCTTCGCCAAGACCCGCACCTTGCCGTAGTGGCGCGTCCAGAGCACCACGACCCGGTCGGCCTCGCCCGACTTGTACGTGCGCAGCACCACGGCGTCGTCGCGGAGCTCTTTCACCGGTCGCCCTCGTCGACCCCGTCGTCGAAGTGCTGCTTGCGCGGCTCGAGTCCGATAAAGCGATTCAGCGCGACGCCCAGGGCGACCATGACGGCGATGATCGCCGGGATGAGGAGTGGCGCGAGGAGCACCGAGTCACCATAGGCGTAGAGCGCCCACAGGAAGGCGTAGATCAGGACACCGACCAGCAGCATGGTCTTGGTCATGATCATTTGTCGAGACCCCCGAAGCGTCGCTCGCGTTGCTGGTACTCCTCCACCGCCTCGAAGAGATTCTCGCGCCGAAAGTCCGGCCACAGCACGTCGGTGAAGACCAGTTCGGAGTACGCCATCTCCCAGAGCAGGAAGTTCGAGATCCGGTACTCCCCCGAGGTGCGGATGACCAGGTCCGGATCGGGCAGCTCCGGGTGGTACAGACGGGCGCGCAGCGCCTTCTCGTCGACCTTGTTGGCCGGGACCTTGTCGGTCACCAGTCGGGCGACGGCGTCGACGATCTCGGCGCGCCCGCCGTAGTTGAAGGCGATGTTGAGCGTCAGCGTCTTGTTCTTCTTGGTCAGCTCGGACGCGTCGTCCATGTTCTTGAGGACCTTCTTGGGTACGCGCCAGTCGCGACGGCCGGAGAACGTGATCCGCACACCCTCGGCGTGGAGCTCGTGTGAACGACGCTGCAGGAGTCCGCTGTTGAAGTTCATCAGGTATCGGACCTCGTCCACGGGCCGGCGCCAGTTCTCCGTCGAGAAGGCGTAGACGGTGAGGACCTTGACGCCGATGGAGAGCGCCCCGTAAGTGGTGTCGAGGAGCGACTCCTCCCCGGCGCCGTGGCCGACCGTGCGCGGCAGGCCCTGGCGCTGCGCCCAGCGACCGTTGCCGTCCATGACGATCGCGACGTGATGCGGCACGCTGGAGGCGTCCAGGGACGTGGGGATCGGACGCGGATGCGGATCGGGCACCACTAAAACCTACTTGGCCGGACTCACGAAACAGTCTGAGGAAACCCTTACAGCGTGTGTCCTAATTGGACCCACCGGTTTACCTTGACCAGCTGAAGCAAATCGCCCAGCGGTGCTTGCTCACCGTCCGACGTCCCAGACGATAATGCGACTGAGTACTCGGTTCCGACCCAAGGCCCTCATCACGTTGTCGTGATGGTTGTGCGGGTGACGATCGGCTCTTCCCGCGTGCTTCGCGGTGCAGATCCCAGTGGGATCAGGCTGTAGAGAGAAGCAAAGCGGGCGTTGGGTCCAATAGAGACACTGCGGAGGACTCTTTGGGTTGCCAGCGGGCAAGGTTGATGGCCGCATTGAGATCACGGTCGATGGCCAGCCCACAGTTCTCACATGAGTAGGTCCGAGTCGACAGGTCGAGGTCCTTTTTGACCTCGCCGCAACCGGAACACGTCTTGGAGCTCGAGAAGAATCTGTCGGCGACCCGGACCTCGACGCCGTGCCACCTGGCCTTGTAGAGGAGCTGACGGGAGAGTTCCCCCATGGCGGCGTCGGAAATGGACTTCGCCAGGTGTCGGTTCCTCGCCATTCCCGCGACGTTGAGGTCCTCGATCACGAGGAGCTGGCAACGATCCACCAGGGACCGGGAAGCCTGGTGGACCAGGTGTCGTCGGGTGTTGGCGACTTTGCGATGTCGTTTGGCGAGTCGGGACTTCGCTCGTTGGCGGCCTTTGGACCCCGGTGTGGTTCTGGCCAGGGTCTGGTTGGCCGCCTTGAGCTTGCGTAGCGCTTGCTTCAGTGTTTTCACCCCCTCGAAGCTCTCGATGGAAACACCGTTGGCGTCCGCGGCGACACAGAGAGAGATGATCCCTCGGTCGACTCCGACGGGGATGGCGTGACGTTTCGTGCGGCTGCGCTCAGCCAGATGAAGTACGGCGGCCACGCCGGTGAGCGAGACCGTCCAACGACCGGCACGTTGGGTGAGGGTGGCTGAGTAGACGTGAAAGCGACCGGCGTCGATCATGCGACGGACCTTGCGCGTGGGACCGAAGAGCTTCAACGGGCCGAACTTGGGCAGTCGCAGGTGTGAGGGATCGGTGAAACGGATCGGTTGACTCGAAGGTGCCTTGCCTGGTATCGCGCGGTTGCGCAATCGGAAGCTTGGCATCACCTTTCCCTTGGCCTGGAAGCAGGGGAAACCGACGGACGTTCCACTGCGCTCGCCTCGTCGCGACGCAGAGAAGTTCTCGAGTGCCCGCGCCGCGTCCACCGAAGCACACTCGAAGACGTCGCCGGGCAGTTCGTGGCGCCAGGCGAGGCCCCGGGTCCCGTCTTCGTTGACCAGCGAGTCATCAGACTGCCCGTTCTTCCAGGCGTTGAATTCGTTGATGAACGAGAAGGCCGACCAGGACAGTGAAGAAGTTGATGGTTCGGGCGACTCACCACTTTCGGAGAGAGCTTCTCGTTCGGCCGATCGAGCATCCAAGTTGCTTTTCACTCGAGCCAGGTGATGGTTCACCGTGAATCGGCGGGCGCCGGCGCACTTGGCGAGGAGGACTCTCTGTTCCAGGTTCGGGTCGAGGGCAAACTGGAACGTGACGGCGCGCGAGAGCACCTGTCCGCTGTGCGAGCTTGGCGCTGTCGTTCTTGGAGGTGCCACACCCTCACCATTGACGCGACGTGTGACATGTCGTGGGGCGATACTGATGTGGTGGACGACCAGACGCCAGCACCCTCAATGACGGACGGCGTCGTGATGCTGAGAACACTTGCCACGAATGACGCTCCGGCATGGCTCGCCGGGGAGGACGAAGAGCAACGACGATGGTTTGAAGCTCCTCGACCTTCACAACTCCGCGATGTTCAAAGGTTCATCGCTGAGTGTCAAACGTCGTGGCGAATGATGGGGAGTCTTCGCCACTGGGGCATTTGGAGCCTCGAACCAGACGTCTTGGTGGGCGGCGTCGAACTGAGATCACTGGAGAGTGACGAGGTGAATCTCTCATACCTAGTGTTTCCCAGACAGCGGCGACGCGGTTTCGCCTTTCGAGCGGCACAACTCGGATTGGAGTATGCCCGCACCTCACTGAGCGCCCAGTCTGTCGTCATCAAGATGCTGGCGGGAAACGAAGCTTCGCGCAACCTCGCTCTCGCCCTTGGAGCTCACTACGTCGGCGACGCACCGTCCGACGGCGGCGCCACGTTCAACGTCTTTAAGTTGAAGCTTGACGACACACCGAGGTAGGAATGAGTTGCCTGTCGGAAGTCGGACTCAGCAGGTCGCCCGAAGGACCTCAGCGATTGAGGCAACGTGCAACCACCCGGTGGCCGAAGTCACGGTGTTTTCGAAGCAGCGCGCCAGACGTCGCCGACGCACGAGATGGCCGTGGGCCACCTCGACGCGCCAAGCGTGACGGATGGGACGAAAGACCTTGGCCCCGTGCTCGTTGCGTGGAGGCTCGTCCCATCCCACTCGGCGAACTTCGTAGTTGAATTTGTTCGAGAGTCGCTGGGCCGCCGACTGCGCAGTGCCCCGGTCAACGAGCACGAGCTCGAGTCGTTCGTCCGCGCCCGAGCGGGCGAGGTCGTCGAGTATCTGTTCGACGGCACTTGCCACGGAGGTCGAAGCGGGGACGACTCGCACGCAGAGTGGCAGGCCCGTGACGTCGACGCAGACGATCCGTTTGGCGCCGTTGGTCCGACCGTAGAGGCCGCCCTGGTTGTGAAAGGTCACGCCTCCGTTCGACGCCCCGCGTGCCAGGTGCGTGTCGATAACGACCATCGAGGGTCGCGGGTCCTTTCGGCCGAGGGCCGTGCGCGACGAGGCGTGCAGAGCGGTGAGAACTCGGGTCCACGTTCCGTTCTTCGACCACCGACGAAATTGGGACCATACTCTGGTCCAAGGTCCGAACTCCTCGGGTAGGAAACGCCATTGGCACCCGGTGTGCGAGACGTAGAGCATCGCATCGACGACGTGGCGTAAGTCGTCTCCGTGTTTCGGTCCTCGTTTGGAGGAAATCAGCAGCAGAGGTTCGAGGAAGGTCCACTGGGCATCGGTCAGATCACTGGAATAGGCCACGACGCGACGGTGCCGAGCATGGCTCCGGGCGCACTCGCCGCAAAATGGGACACACGCTCTTAGGGTCGTGAGGTGCACGGTTTCGATCCCGACGAGGACAACGCCTACGTCGAGCCCGACGTCGACACCGGCGTGCAGCTCGATGACGACGTCGTGTCGATCGACGTCGATCGTGCGCTGGACCTCCTGGACCGCATTACGCACGAACTGCCGGGCGGCGGCGAGAGCCGAGCGGGCCAGCGCGAGATGGTGCGCAGCGTCGCCGCGGCGCTCTCGCGCCGACGTACCACGGTCATCGAAGCCGGCACCGGTATCGGTAAGTCACTGGCCTATCTGATCCCCGCGGTGATGTCCGGACAGCGCGTTGTCGTGGCGACGGCCACGAAGAACCTACAGGACCAACTCGCCCAGAAGGACGCCCCGACGGTCGCCGCGAACGCGCCGGGCGTGCGCGTCGCGGTCCTCAAGGGCAAGCAGAACTACCTCTGTCGCAACCGCGTGCAAAACGTGGGCGGAGGAACGCAGCTGAGTTTCGACGACGGATCGGACGTGCCCAAAGGCGTCGCCGACCAGATGCGCCGAATACTCAAGTGGTCGAACGAGACCGAGACGGGCGACCGCGACGAGCTGCCCTTCGAAGTCGACCAACGCGCGTGGCGGGGCCTGTCCGTCACCCCCCAGGAGTGTCTGCACCGGGCCAACTGTCCCCAGGGCCAGAACTGCTTCGCCGAGTTGGCGAAGGACCGCGCCGCCGAGTCGTCGATCCTCATCGTCAACACCCACCTCTACGCGTCGCACCTCGCGTCCGGCTCGATGTTGTTGCCGGCCCACGAGTTCGTCGTGTTCGACGAAGCCCACGAGATCGTCGACATCTTCGCGTCGCTCCTTGGCACGTCGCTCAACGCCACGCGACTGCGCGCGCTCGCCGGCGTCGCGAGACCACTCCTCGGCGCCGAGTTCCTCGAACGCTGCCTCGACCTCGTCACGGTGGCCGACCGCTTCGCGGCGTCCCTGCAGATCCAGTACGACCGCAACGAACTGACGGGCCTCGACGAGGACTGTGCGCGCGAACTCACTCGGGCGAACGAACTCGTCGTCGCGCTCGTCGAGGGACTCCGCTCGCTCGTGACGAGCGGCGCCGACGCGGAGGCGAGAAAGATTCGCGCCCTCGGGCCGGCGATCCACCTCGCCAACGACCTGGCGCGTGTGAACAACGTCCGGGTCGGCGAGTTGCTGTTCATCTCGAAGCGCGACCGCGAGGTCGACGTCGAGATTTCACTCGTCGACGTCGGCCCACGCCTCGCCGATGACCTCTGGGGCAACGTCACGGCCATCCTCACCAGCGCGACGATACCCGACACCCTGCCGAAGAGCCTGGGTCTCGCCGGCACCGCGATCGAGCACTTCGACAGCCCCTTCGACTACGCCGCGAACTCCCTGCTGTACGTGCCGGAGAACTTCCCCAGTCGAAACGACACTGGCGCCGAGGCGGCGATCATCGAAGAGTTGGTCGAACTCATCACCGCGGCCGGCGGTCGGACCCTGGCCCTCTTCACGAATCGCTCGGTGATGAATCGCGTCGCCGAGGCCGTCACCCCCCGACTCGAGACCGAGGTCCTCGTCCAGGGGACGCGCTCGCGTCAGCGCATCATCGAGGAGTTCCGCGACAGCGCCGAGGCGAGTCTCTTCGCCGTCGCGAGTTTCTGGCAGGGCATCGACGTACCGGGCCACTCGCTCAGTCTCGTGACGATCGATCGACTGCCCTTCGCCGTGCCGAACGATCCACTGGCCGAGGCCCGTCGCGCGAACTCGGAGCGCCCGTTCTACGAGGTCGACCTGCCCCGAGCCACGATGCTGCTCGCCCAGGGCGTCGGTCGCTTGATCCGCAACAACACGGACCGCGGCGTCGTCGCGGTGCTCGATACGCGCCTCGCTCAGTCGAGCTATCGCTCGGCGATGTTTCGAAAGTTACCGCCCATGAAACGAACCCGAGATCGTGCTCAGGTGCTGACGTTCCTTCGCACGTTGCGCGAATAACCCGTCGCATCACGGCCGGTGCTCTCATACAACGTGGCTCCGACGTCGTCGAATAAACTACTTAAACACTAGATAAAGTTCGGATGGAGTCGTTTCGTGCACATTGACATCTACCTCGTCCTGGGTAGTGCCGTGGTGGGACTCCTCGTCGGCCTGACCGGTATGGGCGGCGGCGCGTTGATGACACCGATGCTGGTCCTCTTCTTCGGCGTCACGCCGTCGGCGGCGATCGCCTCGGACCTCATGGCCGCGCTCTTCATGAAACCGGCCGGCGTGGCGATCCACTGGCGTCGTAAGACCGTCAACACCGACGTCGTTCGCTATCTCTGTTACGGGTCGGTGCCCGCGGCGTTTCTGGGCACCTACGTCATGCACCTGCTGGGCCAGAGTGCGGTGGCGGAACACCGGTTGGAGATCTTGCTCGGTACGGCCCTCATCATTGGGTCAGTCGCGATCTTTGCCCGCTCGACCTTCATCGAGACGCCTTCGAACAGTGACGAACACCTCAAGGTGCGCAAACTGCCAACCGTCTTGGTCGGCCTCGTCGGTGGATTCATGGTGGGTCTCACGTCGGTCGGCGCGGGTTCTCTGATACTGGTCCTCCTCGTTATGGTCTACCCGACCTTGAGTAACCGGCAGTTGGTCGGTACCGACCTGGCCCAGTCACTGCCACTGACGTTCTCCGCGACACTCGGCACACTCGTGTTCAGTCACGTGGAACTGGGTCTCACGAGTTCGATTATCATCGGCAGCGTCCCGATGGTCATCGTGGGATCGTTGCTGTCGTCTCGATCGAACGGCTACCTGCTTCGCCGGGTCATCACGGGCGTTGTCCTGTTGAGCGGACTGAAGTACGTCGGCGTGCCGACCGACTGGTTGGGCGTCGTGGGCGGACTCGAGATCGTGCTCATTGCGTTCCTCACGTTTCGACACTGGCAGCGAACCCGCGCCACGCTCGTCGAGGACTCAGTACCCGAAGCGGTCAAGGGTGTCGTCACGCTTTTGCCAACCGGGCTCGACGGAGACCTTTAACTCCAAGAAACAGCCTTCGGGCAGTTGACGGCGCGCGGCGATCCCCACGTCCTTCAACAGCGCCCCGCCCTTGCCGATCACCATCCCCTTTTGCGACTCGCGTTCGACGAGGATCTCCACGGTGATGTGGGGCCACTCGAATTCGATCACCCTCGTGTGGATCGAGTGCGGCAGCTCCTGTTTGGTCTTGCGCACGAGTTGCTCGCGCACCAGTTCGGCGACCCACATCGCTTCGGGCACGTCGGAGACCTCGTCCTCGGGGAACAAGAACGGCGACTCGGGCATGGCCTGACGCACGTACTCGATCAACGCCGCGGTGCCTTCGCCCGTCTTGGCCGAGACCGGGAAGTACTCCACGCGCTCGACGACGTCGCGCAGCGCCAATTCGTCGGCGATCTCTTGCACGGCCGTCGTCGCCGCGACCAGTTGTGCCACGACCGCTTCGCGAGCGGACTTGTCCATCTTGTTCACGACGACGCACGGCAGGGGCGCGTTTCGTCCGCGCGCGTTGCGCAACATCGTTTCGATCACGTTGCGGTCGCCGGGTCCGATGGCGCTACCGGCCTCGATGACCGCCAAGATGACGTCGACGCCGTCGGCCGCGGCGCGCGCGGTGTCGTTCAGTCGGCCACCCAGTGTCGTACGGGGACGGTGGATGCCGGGGGTGTCGACGAAGATGACCTGCGTGTCGCCTTCGGTGAGCATGCCGCGGATCGCCTGGCGCGTCGTATTGGGCGAGGCCGCGGTGATCGAGACCTTCGTGCCGACGACCTGGTTGAGCAGCGTGGACTTGCCGACGTTCGGTCGGCCGATGATGGCCGCGAAGCCCGAACGCGTCACCCGAAGTCCACGAGCGGCTGGACGAGGACCTCTTCGACCCGACGTCCGTCGAGGCGCAAGACCGTCAATCGGTAGTGCTTCGTCATGAAGACGTCGCCGACGTCGGGCACGCCGCCGGCGAGGTCCATGACCAGCCCCCCGACCGTGTCCCAGCCCTCCTTCGGCAGCGCCAGTCCGTACTCCACGTTGGCGTCGTCGATGTTGAGCCGACCGCTCAGCTCGAGACCGCGTTCGATGGTCTGATCGGCGTCATCTTCCTCAACTGGATCGGACTCGTCGGTGATCTCTCCGACCAGCTCTTCGAGCACGTCTTCGAGCGTGACCAGGCCAGCCGTGCCGCCGTATTCGTCGACGACCACGAAGAGGTGACTCTTGAGCGATCGGAATTCAGCCAGGAGTGACGCCACACGCTTCGTCTCGGGCACGAAATGGGCCTGTCCCATGTGGTCGCGCAAGATCTCACTGCCGAGGCCGTTCGCGACGAGGTCGGCGAGGTGGCGCAGGTTCACGAGGCCGACCACGTCGTCGACGCCCTCGCCCAGGACCGGGAGTCGCGAACGTCCGGACGCGACGGAGAGATCGAGCGCCTCGCGCACCGTCGCGGAGTCGGCGATGTCAACCATGTCGGTGCGTGGCACCATCACCTCGCGCACGATGGTGTCGCCGAACTCGATGACCGAGTGGATGAAGTTGCGCTCCTCGGACTCGATCGCCTCGTCCTCGTGCGCGACGTCGGCCATGGCGAGGACTTCGGACTCGGTGACGCGCGACGTTCGCCCGGTCGGTCCGAACCAGCCAATGACGGTGTCGGCGATGGAGAGCAGGAAGTTCGAGACCCACTTGATCGGCCAGAACTTCAGTATCCGTCGCACGACGGGTGCGGCGGTCAAGGCGGCCGAGTCGGGGTGCTGCACCGCGTAGTTCTTCGGGATCGCTTCGAAGATGACGAAGATGACCACCACCTCAGAAACGGTCGCGATGAACAGGCCGGCCGCACCGAAGAGACGGCCGGCGAGCACGCCGACCATGGTCGCAGAGACCAGTTGGCAGATCAGCACCAGCAGCAAGATCGTGTTGAGGAACTTCTCCGGGGTCTCGGAGAGTTCGACGAGGGCCTTGGCGCCGTGGCGACCTTGATCGCGCAAGGACCTCGCCCGAGACTTGTTCATGCGCACGAGTGAGGTCTCGGCGACGGCGAAGAACCCCGAGAGGATCAACAGCACCGCGACGGTGGCGCCGAGATAGGTGTCGCCGGACGACCAGGTTGTAGCAATCACGCCGTCGCCTTCTTGTAGTGGCGCGACAACAGCTCGCGCTCGCGGGCCTCCATCCGCTCCGCCTCGTCGTCTTCGGCGTGGTCCCAGCCGAGCAGGTGGAGCACGCCGTGCACGACCAGCAACGCGAGCTCGTCGTCCAGCGAACACTCGTGCTCGAGCGCGTTGCGCGCGGCGACGGCCGGGCAGATCACGATGTCGCCGACGAGCTGGGGGATCTCGGGCAGCGGCGGTTCACCGGGACCGGTGCCGCCCCCGTCGGGGACCCGTCCGCAGGGCTCGGGTTCGTTGTCAATGGGGAAACTGAGGACGTCGGTCGGACCCTCTTTACCCATGAACTGTTGATTGAGCGCGGCGATCGCCGATTCGTCCAGGAAGATCAAGGAGACCTCGGCCAGACCGCGCACGCCCTCGTCGGTCAAGGCGCCGTTGGCCAGCGCGACCCAGCCCGCGAGGTCGATTATCTCGTCGTGCTGCTCGTCGGCAGCGTAGATGTCGATGCTCATGACGTCTGTTGGTCGTACGCGGCGACGATGTCGGCGACGATGCGATGACGCACGACGTCCTTCGCGCTGAGGTGGATGAAGCTGATGCCCTCGATCGGCCCGAGGATCTTCTCGATGGTCGCGAGACCGCTGTGTCGTCCGTTGAGGTCGACCTGGGTCACGTCGCCGGTCACGACGGCCTTGGAGTTGAACCCGATGCGCGTAAGGAACATCTTCATCTGCTCGGGCGTCGTGTTCTGCGCCTCGTCCAGGATGATGAACGAGTCGTTGAGCGTCCGTCCGCGCATGAAAGCGAGCGGCGCGACCTCGATGGTGCCGTTGGCGATGAGGCGTTGGGCGCCCTCGGGTCCGACCATGTCGTAGAGGGCGTCATAGAGCGGTCGCAAATAAGGGTCGACCTTGGCCATGAGGTCACCGGGCAGGAAACCCAGGTGCTCGCCGGCCTCGACGGCCGGACGCGTCAACACGATGCGCTGCACCTGGCGTCGGTGCAGCGCCTGGACCGCCTGGGCGACCGCGAGGTAGCTCTTGCCGGTCCCGGCCGGTCCGATGCCGAAGGTGATGATCGAGGAGTCGATCGCGTCGGTGTAGCGCTTCTGGCCGGCGGTCGAGGGTCGCACGGCCTTGCCCTTGGCGCCGCGCACGACCTCGTGGCGCAGCACTTCGCTCGGTCGAAGGTCGTCGTCGACCATGTCGATGGTGCGCGCGATCTTGGCAGTGTCGAGGGACTGGCCGCTCTCCAAGACGAGGACCAACTCGTCGAAGAGGCGCAGCACCTTGGCGGCGTCGGGTCCGGTGACGGCGATCTGGTTGCCCTGGACCTTGATCTTGGACTTGGGGAACGAGTGCTCGATGACGCGCAGGTGCTCGTCGCGGGGGCCGAGCAGTCCGGACATCAGATGCGTATTCGGTACGAAGGTGGTCGCCGTGAGGGCCTCTTGGGCCGTGGCATCGAAGGTCATCCCGGGGGCCACTCCAGTCGACGTCCGCCGAGGACGTGCATGTGCAGGTGCGGCACGGTCATCTGGCCGTCACGCCCGATGTTGAAGACCAGGCGGTAGCCGCTGTCGCGGATACCCTCGAGCTCCGCGACCTCCTGGGCCAGCATGACCAGGTCGTCGACGATGCCGCCGTGGCTGCTCGCGATCTCGTCGGCGCTGGTGATGTGCTCTTTCGAGACGACGAGGACGTGGACCGGTGCCTGCGGTGCGATGTCGTAGAACGCGTACGCCCGTTCACTCTGGGCCACGGGCTTCGACGGGATCTCCCCGGCGACGATTTGGCAAAACAGGCAGTCACTCATGTGTTGCACTCATCATTACCGAGATTTCCCGTCCGAGAGGGTAAATCCCCATCCACCAGTGCCGAAAGCGAGCAACGACGCCGCGACGACGCCGGCCGTTTCGGCGCGCAGCACGGTCGGCCCGAGGGAGAGTCGCGGGTGCTCGCCCCACTCCCCTTCTTCCCAGCCGCCTTCGGGTCCGACGCAGACGCTGTGGACGCCGTTCCAGTCGCCGCTACCGTCGAAGTGCGTGACCGCGACGTTCACCGGGACGTCACGTACGTGGATGGGTTCGTCGATGAGGACGTCGTAAGTCCGTCGCGACTGTCCGTTGGCCTCGTTCGCGACGCGCCTCCACCGCGCGACGATCTTGTCGCGCACGTCGCCGCGGAACTTGACTACGACGCGCGCGCTCATCAATGGCACGATGCGGTGCACGCCGAGTTCGGTGGCCTTGACGACCGTCCACTCACTGCGGTCGCCCTTTAGCGGCGCGAGGTACAGCGTGGTCTGGGGCGACGGCGGATCGACGTGCACGGGCGTCACGCGATGCAGGGTGTGGTCGCCGACTTCGCACAGCGACCACGAACCGGCGCCGTCGGTCACGACGAGCTCTTCGCCGCTCTTCGCGCGCAACACGGTGCGCAGGTGGTGTTCGTCGGTGGCGCTGAGGGTCGGTTGGTTCGGGTCGCCGACGCGAAACTGCGCGATGGCCGCCACACGTCGCGGCCACTCGAGGAGGGTCACTTCTTCGCTTTTCGTCGACGGAACAGTCCCCCGCCTTCGTCGAGGACCGGCTCCTTGCGGTGTTCGGCCAACTGGCGCAGCAGGTCCTCCGAGGTGTCATCGAGCTCCGTGGGCACGTCCACCACGAGGTGCACGAAGAGGTCGCCGCGGCCACGTCCGTGGAGATGCTCGACGCCCTGGTGGCGAAGTCGGTGCACGGTGCCGTTGGCGCTGCCCGCCGCGACCTCGAGCGTCGCCGTCTCGCGCAGCGTGGGCACGTCGATGGTGGCGCCGAGGACGGCCTGGGTGAAGGCGATGTGGGCCTCGTGGTGCAGGTCGTCGCCGTGACGCTGGAAGCGAGCATCGTCTTGCACCCGCAGGTGCACGAAGAGCCGACCGTTCGCTCCCCCGCGAAGTCCGGCCGGACCACGGTCGCTCAGGCGCATCGTCGAGCCGTCCTCGACGCCGGCCGGCACCTGGATCGTCAAGGTCGTCGTCAGGTTGCGCCGTCCGTCGCCGCGACAGTCAACGCACGGCGAGTCGATGCGCGAACCCATGCCGTTGCAGCGCGAGCACGGCATCGAGGTCACCATCTGGCCGAGGATCGAGTTTCGCACGCGCTGCACGACGCCCATACCCGCGCACTCGACGCACGTCGTCGGGGACGTCCCCGGTGCACAGCCCGAACCGTCACACGTGGTGCAGCGGTGCGCGAGCGTGACGGTCATTTCCTTCGTCGCGCCGAACGCGGCGTCGTCGAGCGTGATGTCGAGTGAGATCTCGGCGTCCGGACCCGGCTGAGGGCCGCGGCGCTGAGGCGCGTGTCCGCCGAGTCCCCCGAAGAACATGTCGAAGATGTCCTGGACCGATCCGGCGCCGAAGGGGTTGCCGCCGGCTCCGACGTCCGAGCCGAAACGGTCGTAGTTCGCTCGGCGCTCGGGGTCCGAGAGGATCTCGTAGGCCTGGGAGACCTCCTTGAAGCGGGCCTCGGCCGCGGGGTCGTCGTTCGTGTCGGGGTGGAGCTGACGCGCGAGTCGCCGGTAGGAGCGCTTCAGCTCCTCCTGAGACGCACCGTGATCAACTTCGAGGATGGCGTAGAGATCGGTGTTAGCCACGGTCGTCGGTCCCCGCGAAGTGGCGACTGAGACGCGCCGAGACGACCTCGGCCGCGGCCATGGCCTCGCGGTACTTCATGCGCGTCGGACCCAACAGGCCCACGGCGCCGGCCGGTATCCCGTCGATGGTGACCGGCGCGACGATCAACGCACAGGTCGCCAGCGGTTCGAAGCCATGTTCGGATCCGATGGCGACCGAGAGGCCCTGG
>Ga0182015_10002436_pt1 | contig 22390 bp, 21 predicted proteins | sample 712P3MmetaG_FD_120478 | JGI IMG/M metagenome (GOLD analysis project Ga0182015, IMG submission 120478) | Permafrost microbial communities from Stordalen Mire, Sweden - 712P3M metaG | ecosystem: Environmental > Terrestrial > Soil > Wetlands > Permafrost | place: Sweden: Stordalen | collected...
CAGAATGAGGAGCTGCTTCCGGATTTCACGAGCTCGATTTGGTGTCTGCTCCACGGATGGCAGAGACACTGCGGGCTTCGATAACCCCACCGAAGCCTTTGAGTTCAAGCTCACGCACTCTTTGAACATCGACAAGCTTGTGAACTTCCTTGTACGTTTGCGGCGAGATCAAGATCTCGCCGCCACCCGCACAGCCCTCGAGTCGCGCCGCCAGGTTCACCGCACTCCCAATCGCCGTGAACTTTGAGCGTTTCTCTGACCCGATGTTGCCGACGACAACATCGCCAGTCGCGATACCGATGCCGATCGCGACCTCCGGCATACCGCGTTGCTGACTACGTTCGTTGACCGAACGGAGGGCCTTCTGCATCGCAACGGCGCATGCAATCGCTCGCTGCGCATCGTCCTCCCGCTCTCCAAACGCACCGAACAGAGCAAGGATTCCATCGCCGATGAATTCGTCGACCGTCCCTTCGTGGTCGTCGATCACCCACGTCATTGCCCCGAGGTACTCATTCAGGATTGCGATGATCTCGCGCGGCTCAATGCGCTCAGTGAGAGCGGTAAACCCGCGCAGGTCGGTCATCATCACGGTAACTCGTCGTCGCTCACCTGCGATCTCAAGTCCGTCATCGCGTTCGAGAAGGTTGGCCGCCACATCGTCGGATAAGTATCTGCCAAAGGTTTTCCGCAGGAATGCATTCCGGATCTCGACCTGACGCAGAAGAGATTCGATCTCACGAGCGGCCGTTTGTAGCGCAAGTTGTGTTTCGATGCGGGCAACGACGACGCCAACGTCGAATGGCTTCGTTATGTAGTCGTTTGCTCCACGGTCCAAGGCATCCAACACATCCTCACGACTCGTGCGAGCAGTCGCCATGATAACTGGAAGTTCGGAGATCGAGCGGCTCCGGCGGATCGCATCCAGAACCGCGAGACCGTCCATTTCTGGCATCATGAAGTCGAGTAGCACAATATCGAAGGATTCCGCTTCGATCATCCTCAGAGCAACGGGTCCACCACTCGCCTCTGACACTGAATAACCATGTCTGCTGAGTCGCCGACACAAGAGTGATCGATTCGACTCTTCGTCATCGATCACCAGGATGTGGCCGGAGCGATTCGGGAACACAGACCGATCCTTTGTCGCCCCCTGGATACCTGCTGACACCGAGGGCGTCGGTGCAGCCTCGCTGGCAAAGAATGGCCCGTCGAGCACATCGAGCAGGGTGTGCGCCGCCACAGCAATACGCTCGACGTCAGGAAGAAGATCCGTGATTCCTCGCTCGCGAAGGTCTTCCGCCAGCAGCTCGCCGTAGCCGATGACCTGACCGAGTGGGGTCCTCAGGGCATGTTGGAGACTCCGCAGGGCGCTGCGAGTCTCATCCACCGTCATCTCCGGTACGCCCTTCGTCACCGGCGCCGTTCATGGCTACATCGTACAATGTGGCGGGGAAAAGCTTGCTGTGGGCTCGCTGGAGCTGAAAGGAGCGGCGGGGCGATGACATCGATTCCGGTGGACGCCATATCCGAACCTGCGGACGTCAATGCCGCCCGACTCCGCCAACTCATTCGCGCCAACGAGCCCGCCGCTCCTTTGACTGCGCTCGCAATCCTGCTTCTCTACCTGCTGCTATATCGCGCTCCAATCTTGATCGTATTGGAGGTCGGGCTGCTCTTGACGGTCGTAGCCCAGCGCTTCGCAAGGCACTATGCGCAAAGCAATCGAGTTGGGGTGGCCATTACTTTGTTGGTGATTGGGGTCTGGTGCCAGACAGTGACAACGGGCATCTTTGCACCGCGGCTTTGGCCCCTCACCGCCGTCTTCTCCATTTTGGCCGTGGTCATTGCACTTCCATTCGTTACTGGCAAGCACCTTCTTCGGCTGATCATCGGAGCCACCGGAATCCTGACCGTGGGCGCGATATTCGCGTACTTCAACCCGCTGATTACGTTCAAACCGCTGCCCGACACGCTACTACGCGTCCTCGTACCGGTCGGCACGCTCGCCGGCGCTGTTCTGTGCATGCTTTCGATCTGGCAATCGGGTGCGCGAATGCAAGAGACGATCGATGACACTATGGCAGCCAATGAAGCGTTGCGTGAATCGGAACGGACGTTGGAGCGCAAGGTCGAGGCCCGAACCGCCGAGCTAGCGGTTGCTCGTGACGAGGCTCTCAATGCCAGCCGGGCAAAGAGTGACTTTCTCGCCAACATGAGCCACGAGCTGCGGACACCACTCAACGCGATCATTGGCTACAGCGAGTTAATCGAGGAGGAGGCAGCCGAGCGCGGTGACAGCTACATGCTGGACATCGGTCGTATTGCGAGTTCTGGGCGCTATCTTCTGTCGCTCATCAACGGTGTGCTCGACTTATCCAAGATCGAAGCGGGAAAAATGGATGTCCAATTCGAGGATTTTGATCTCGATGACCTGTTAGGCGAGGTTGAAGGCACGATTGGTCCACTCGTCAATCAGAACTCCAACCGACTCGAGGTAATCAAGCCCCGTCCGCTTGGCACAATGCGTTCGGACCCGACCAAGGTTCGACAAGTTCTCCTCAATCTCCTCAGCAACGCGTGCAAGTTCACGCAAGAGGGAGTTATCTCGCTCACCGCCAGAGCCGACGACAGCGATGGTGCCGAATTGATTGGCTTCAAGATCCGAGACACCGGAGTTGGTATGACGCCTGTACAGCTAGACCGCGTCTTTGATGCCTTCGTTCAAGCAGAGGACTCGACTGCCCGGGACTTTGGGGGCACTGGCCTCGGGTTGTCGATCACGCGACAGTTCTGCGAGATTCTCGGCGGATCCGTCGATGCACACAGCCAGGCGGGCGTCGGTTCGACGTTCACTGTCCGGCTGCCTCGGGACGAGAGGCGGAAGTCAAGTAGCCGTGCACACCTTCTGACTATGCCTTCGGGAGCGAAAGCGGACGGACCACATTGACGCGCATCCTCCTCGTCGACGACAACGAACTCAATCGCGACATGCTGTCTCGGCGTTTGGCCCGCCGCGGATACCAAATCACGACTGCGGTCGATGGCGCCGAGTGCCTGGCATCCGCAAATGCGGCTCCTCCCGATCTCATCTTGCTCGACATGAGCCTTCCCGTTGTCAGCGGATGGCAAGCTGCCGGTGAACTGAAAGCTGATCCACGCACCTCCGCAGTTCCCATAATCGCACTGACCGCACATTCGATGGCGGGCGACAAAGAACGCTCGCTCGCTGCCGGCTGTGACGATTACGACACCAAGCCGATCGAGTTCGTCCGACTCCTTGACAAGATCGAGGCCCTCCTCGACCGGGCCGCAGGTTCAACTTCAGAGTAAGGCGAGTCCCTCAGCTGCCGCAGCTGAGGACATCGGAGTGATCGATGGACGCACCAGTGTCCAGGGCCATCCAACCGTCCATTTAGAAGCGGTTGCCCGGTATTTCTCCAACGAGGCGACCCGAATATGCGCGGTCCCGTCGATCTTCTCGTACGGAATTCATGCCGGTGGACCAGACGCAGAAAATCCTTCTTAGGCACGTCCAGCCGACTCTGAAGCTCGGGGTAGTCCAATCGGCATCGAATCCTCTTGGCCCAGTCCAAGTCTGCTGTTGGCTCTTTGAATCTGATGTTCCACCTGGCCCCGAACGGCCAAGTGAATCGACGGCGGGGCATGTTTCGCCCTAGGGTTTGAACAGGACTCGGCGGGTGCGTTTCCGAGGACGGCAGGAGCGCGATGGGAGACATCTTCATTAGCCATGCATCGGCGGACGCGTCGTCGGCCGCCAGCGTAGCGGCGGCCGTTCGGCAAGCTAACCACCGCATCTTCCTCGACTCCGACCGCCAGGACGGCATCGCGCCTGGGGCGGCATGGCAGCGCACACTGTTCCGCGAGCTTCGCTTGTGCGACGTAGTGGTCTACCTCAACTCCCGATCTTCGCAGGCATCGATGTGGTGCCACACCGAATTGTCCGTTGCCACGGAACTGGGCAAACGTGTGTACTCACTCGACTTGGCCCAAAGCCCCGGGCCGCATCCACTCCTCCAATCACTCCAAAGCGTCGGGTTCGAGTCGACGCTCGAGGTTGGCATTGAGCGCTTGATTGAGAGTCTTGGGCACGACGGGCTGGTCGAGAGCACCTCGGCGAAGTGGGACCGTACCCGTCCTCCCTACCCCGGTCTCGCAGCCATGGACGTCGCCGATGCCGGTGTCTTTTTCGGTCGGGATACCGAAGTGCGGAATCTGGTAGCCAGGGTCGACGGTCCGCTCGGCTACCGCGAAGGCGATTTGGTGGTGGTGATGGGTCCATCGGGATCGGGGAAGTCCTCTTTGGTCCGGGCAGGCCTCGTGGCTCGCCTCGCAATGCCACGATCTGATTGGGCGGTGGTCGATACCTTCGAGCCTGGGACCCGTCCACTCGACCGATTGGTCAGCCGTCTGGTCGCCATCGTTCCTGACCAGTTGTCTGAATCTGAATGTCGGGATCGACTCTTGAGCGAGGGCATGGGAGAACTTGGCGAGTGGCTGATCGAGCACACGGAAGGTCCTTCGAAGCGACTACTCATCACCTTGGACCAGGCCGAACAACTTGCAACTGTCACCCAGGCACCCGAACGCGAGATCTTTCTCACCGCACTCGGACGAGGTCTGGGCGCCGGCTCCCCGGTCACGATCGTGATGACCGTCCGCTCCGATCGTTTTGACGAGATCCAGCGACTGCCGGTGTTTGGCGCGGCGATACATGATCCGTTCGTCGTCGCTCCGATGAGCAGATCGCAGCTGACCACAGTGATCGAGGGCCCAGCGGGGCGTGCCGACGTGACCTTTGGTACCGGACTTGTGGGTCGCCTCATTGACGATGCTCTGCGAGGAAGTGGCGGAGAGGCCGTCGACGCGTTACCGCTCCTGGCATTCACTCTCCGCGAGATGTATGACCTCGTGGTGAACGAGGACCGGCATGTCATAACTGAAGCCGACTACGAACGCGTTGGATGTATTGAAGGTGCGATCATAAGGCGCGCGAAAGTCGCCGAGTCTCTGCTGCCTCCGGACAGCGGTCCGATACTCGATAGTCTGCTGCCGCGTTTTGTCACCTTGAGTGAAGAACGTCTTCCGGCTGGTCGGCCGGTGGCGCGGGACCAACTCACTTCGGATGAACGGGTGATTGTCGAGAAACTGGAAGATCAGCGCCTTCTTACCGGCGCCGGGGACACAATCCACCTGGCTCACGAACAGCTCATCAATGCATGGCCGACGCTGACGCATGCTGTCGAAGACCGCCGCGACGACCTCTTACTCGAGACCAGAATCAAGCGTCAGGCTCACGACTGGAAAGTTGGAACTGGAGAGCTGCTCGGACGTGACGCCACAGGCTTGGCCGTTCAGTGGCTCGGCCGCCAGACCGAATCCGAAGCCGATCAGAGTGTCGTTGGTGAGTACGTGCATGCCTCTCAAAGGGCTCTGCGTCGGCGACGGAACCGAGTGATCAGCGTGCTCTCTGTCGTCGCAGCTCTTGCCCTCATTGCATCGGCAGTCGCCGTGGTGGCTTTCATCCAGCGTTCAAACGCGATTGACCAGTCACGGCTCGCCCATTCAGTAGAGCTAGCCTCGGAAGGTACCAGTCTGTTCCCGAGCGACGCTCCGTTTGGCATGATTGTCAGCTTGCAAGCTTACGATCAGGCCCCTACAACGCAGGCCGGGAGCGCATTAATTCAAGCGGCCGAGCAGCCCCTCAACGCCACTCTGTCCGAAGGCATCGGGGTCAATAGTGTCGCCTTCAGCCCGAATGGCAAGATCCTTGCCGTTGGAGACGATGACGGCGACGTCAAACTCTGGAGTACGGCCAGTGGGAAACGAACAGCCACGCTGACCCAAGAGAGTGACGGCAGTGGTGTCGACAGCGTCGCCTTCAGCCCGAACGGCCAGATCCTTGCCGTCGGCGACGGCGATGGCAAGGTCGGGCTCTGGAGCATCGCCAGCGGAAAACGGACCGGCAACTTGACCGAAATTAATTCGACGGCAAGTAGTGGCGATATTGATGTGAGGAGCGTTTCCTTCAGCCCGAATGGCCAGGCCCTTGCTGCTGGCGGTGGCGATGGAGACGTCGGGCTTTGGGACACGGCCAGTGGGAAGCGAACTGCCACGTTGACCGAAGACAGTGACGACGCTCAGGTCTACAGCATTGCGTTCAGCCCGAACGGTCAGACGCTTGCCGTCGGCGATGGCGATGGCGACGTCGGGCTCTGGAGCGCAACTAACGCGCAGCGCACGGGCACATTGCCCATAGGAATTGGCGTCAGTAGTGTCGCCTTCAGCCCGAACGGTCAGACGCTCGCCGTCGCTACCGCCGGGGCCAACGTTGGACTTTGGAACACGGCCACCGGGAATCAGACCGCCACCTTGTCCGAAGGCAGTGACGACGTTGAGGCCGACAGCGTTGCCTTCAGCCCGAACGGACAGACGCTGGCTGTAGGCGACGAGGGTGGTGACGTCGGACTTTGGGACACGGCCAACGGGCAGAGGACCGCTACCTTGTCCGGAGGATCGTCGGTCGAGTGCGTCGCTTTCAGCCCGAGCGGCCAGACCCTCGCTGTAGGCGATAACTCTTCCGTCGGAATACTCGGGGGCAGCGACGGTGACGTCAGACTCTGGGATACGGGCAGCGAGCTTCGAACAGCGACAATGTCCGAGGGAAACCCGGTTAACAGCGTCTCCTTCAGCCCAAATGGCCAGACCCTGGCTGTCGGCGACCACGGTCAGGACGTCGGGCTCTGGGGCACGGCTAACGCGCAGCGGAAAGTGATATTGGACGAAGACAGTGGCGAAAGCAGTTCTGATGGTAGCTACAACAGCGTCACCTTCAGCCCAAACGGTCAAATTCTCGCCGTTGGAGACTACAACGGTGCTGTCGGACTCTGGGACACAGCCAGCGACCTTCGAACCGCGACACTGTCCGAAGGAAACCCGGTCGACGCCGTCGCTTTTAGCCCAAACGGCCAGACCCTTGCTGTCGGCGATAGCAACGGCGACGTCGGCCTCTGGAACGCGGCGAGTGGGAAACGGGTGGGCACGCTTTCGGAAGGCAGCAACAATGACGTCGACAGCATTGCCTTCAGCCCAAACGGTCAAATGCTCGCCGTTGGAGACGACGACGGCACCGTCGGGCTCTGGGACACGGCCAGCAACAAGCGGACGAGCACTCTCACCGAAGACACCGACAATGGCATTGTCAATAGCGTTGCCTTCAGCCCGAACGGTCAGACTCTCGCTGTCGGTGATGGCGACGGCGACGTCGGCCTCTGGAGCACGGCCAGCAGAAATCGGATCGCGACACTGTCTGAAGGCAACGAGGTGAAGAGTCTCGACTTCAGCCCTAGCGGTCAGACTCTCGCTGTCGGGGATGGCGATGGCGATGTTGGGCTATGGGACACGGCCAGCCTGAAGCGGATCGCATCCCTAGCCGAGGGGAGTCCAGTTGAGAGCGTCGCTTTCAGCCCGGACGGGCACTCTCTCGCGGTAGGAGACATCGACGGTGGTGTGGAACTATTTCGGCAGAATGTTTGGAATCTGAATTTCAGCTCCTTCTCGCGTCTTGTGTGCAGTGAGGTTCGGGGAAATATGACACAAGCCCAGTGGACGGCAATCGATCCCGATCAGGCGTACCAAAGGACATGCCCCAGCTATCCTGCAATGCCATGAAATGCGTGGAGACCGAGCGCGTTGGTCGTGAGATAGATCAGCTGTGTTCGAGCTTCGTGAATACCTTCCAAGCGCTCGACAGCATCGTCTGGGCACGTGAAGCAATCATCGATCAGCGCCAACCTAACTATCTCGAACATTGGTAGCGCAGACGGTTCTCAGCCGGTGCAGCTGAGGTCTCGTTGTGGGCAACGGGTCCGGCTCAAGATCTCGCGCCGGAACTCCGGTCCATAATCCAGCGCAACTCAGCAGTTGCTGTGTAACGTCGTCACTCGGAGGGGCTTCCTTCTGATTGCGAAAGGCGGAGACAATGACCGTTCAACAAACAACAGGGGGTTCAGTCGGCAACGTGCGGAGCCCTCTTGCGGTGATCCTGCTTTCCATCATCACGCTGGGCATCTATGCCCTCTACTGGGAGTACGCCTCATTCAAGGAACTCAAGGTGTACTCAGGAGAGGGAATCGGTGGCGGCCTCGGTCTCCTGTTTGCCATCTTGTTGGGGATCGTCAACGCCTTCATGCTGCCCCTGGAGGTCGGCAGGCTCTATGCCCGTGAAGGACAACCAGAGCCGGTGACCGCGCTCACGGGATTCTGGGTCTTCCTGCCGATCGTCGGCGGGATCATTTGGGTCGTCAAGACGCAAGGGCGCTTGAACGACTTCTGGCTCGCCCATGGCGCCGAAAAATCGGGGTAGCGGCAGTTCCGCCAGTGTGACTCGCAACCGGTCGACTCCGAGGCGCCCGTGGTTGCGATGCCCAGTCGGTCCTCTGGAAATGACGGCCAAGTCTCCCGTACGCTGCCACGTGGACAACAGTTGCGGGGGGGTGCCCCCGCGAGAGAGGGAGTGACGGTGTCGCGACGGGCGCTTCGAGTCTTCCAATTCGCCACGGGCAATGTGGGCTCCGAGATGGTGGGACGTATCGTCGAGCACCCCGACCTCAAATTCGTTGGCCTCTACTGCTATTCATCCGACAAGGTGGGCCGTGACGCCGGCGAGATCGTCGGTAGGGCTCCGCTCGGGGTGACGGCAACCGGCGATTTGGCCGACGTGCTCGAGGCGAAGCCCGACGTCGTGAACTTCAACGGCGTCTGGCCGGACATCGACCTGTTCTGCACTCTTCTCGAGGCGGGCATCAATGTCGTCACCACGTCTGACTGGATCACCGGCTACCACCGCGATCGGAACCACCCCCACCAGTCCGGAACGAAGCCCACCGAGCTCATCGAAGCTGCGTGTCAACGCGGAGGGACGACGTTTTATGGGACCGGGATGAACCCCGGTCTGGCCCAGATCCTGAGCGTGGTGGCGACGGCTGGAATGGGACGGGTGGACCACATCACCGTTCTGGAGACGGTTGACGTCTCCTGTCATCACTCGGTCGACACGTGGGAGAACGTCGGTTACGGCCGGCCCGTGGACGACCCGGAGATTCCTGGCCTACTCGAGACCGGCTGCACTGTCTTCGCCGACTCGATCTACCTGATGGCGGACTGCCTTGACCTTGAGATCGACGACATCGTGTTCGAATGTGAGCTCGGTGCTTGCACCGAGGAGGTCGACCTGGGCTGGTGGACATTACCGAAGGGGTCGGTGGGAGGCAGCCTCGCTAAGTTCAAGGGTCTGTCGGGCGGTAGGCCGAAGATCGAGGTGCACCTTGAGTGGCAGATGACGCCGAAGACCGAGCCCAAATGGAACGTCCAGGGCTGCTACATCACCACCATTGAGGGTGATCCCATGATCGTCAACCGCCACATGATCTTCCCTGCCACAGGCATGCCGCACAGTGCGATGTCGGCAGACTATTTCGCCTCACTGGGCATGACGATCACCGGTATGCCTGCACTGAACGCCATGCGGTCCGTGTGCGAGGCAAGGCCAGGCCTGATGACGAGTGCGGACCTTCCGCTCCGCGCCTTCGCCAGCCGATTCCACGGTAAAGCGTGGACCGACGCGGCGGCCGTCGAGTAGGGCAATGAGCTCCCGGTACCCGTTTCCCGCGTCCCCCAACGGCTGGTTCAGCGTTGGCGCTGACGCGGATCTCACAAAGGGTGACGTGCAGCCGCTGACATACTTCGGACGGGACCTTGTCCTCTTCCGTGGTGCGGATGGGGTCGCGCGGGTCTTTGATGCCCACTGCCCCCACTTGGGAGCTCATTTGGGCGTCGGTGGTCGTGTATGCGGCGACGGTATCGCCTGTCCGTTCCATGGTTGGCGGTTCGACGGCGATGGCCAGCTCATTGAGGTACCGGGTCTGGATCGCACGCCACGGGCGACCGCTCGGGCCTGGCCCGTATGCGAGCGCAACGATCGCATCTTCGTTTGGCATCATGCCCGAGGGGTGCCCCCGAGCTACGAGGTGCTCGGCTACCGGTCTGACGAAGCGGGCTGGACGCCTTGGAGACGCAACACCTACCGGGTCCGGGTCCACGTCCAGGACCTGACGGAGAACATCATCGATCGATCGCACTTCGCGGCGGTCCACGACATGGCACCGCCCGAGAGGGATCACTTCGCGGTGCGGTTCGAAGGCGCATCCATGATCGTGGAGCAGAGCCTGAAGGTGACCGCCGTAGACGTGGCCGGGTACGAGGTCCAGACGACCACCACCACGTGCGGACCCGGGATCGTCGCAGTCGAGGTGAGCCAGGACCCGATCGAGATGCTCACTTACATTACGCAGACCCCCATCGATGAGGAATTCACGGAAGTGAACCTGCTCTTCTCCATGAGGGCATTGCCGGACGACAAGGCCACTGAGTCGATTTGCGAGCTCAACGACCGAATCACCAATGAGCAGTTCACCCAAGATGTGCCGATCTGGGAGAACAAGATCTACCGCGAGCGCCCGATGATCACCAAGATCGACGGCCCGGTAGTGCAGTACCGTCGGTGGTTCCGGCAGTTCTATTCGGGTCCGAACTGATCCCCCGGCTCGCTTCAGATAGCAACTCCGAACCATCTCAGGGCGCTCTTAGTTAGGTGGCTCAGCCTCGACGGCAGAGTGATCGATGGGCGCACGTATTCAACTGCCGCTAAGAGGCGGTTGACCGGTACTCGTCCAGTGAGTCGACTGGAATATGCGCGATCCCGTCGATCATCTCGTACCGAATCTCATGCTATTGGACTAACCGCAGTAAATCCTTGGTAGGCATGTTCAGCCGTCGGGCCGCCTCTGACGCTCGGAGTAGTTCAATCGGCATCGGATCCTCCTTGGCCGAGTCCAAGTGTGCGCCTGACAAACGAATCCACCTGACTCGGGAACGAGGTCCAGTCACGCATCGTTGGTGAACAGTCAGGGAGAAGTGACCGCGCTGGCGTAGACCAACGTCGTGATCTGATCGGTAGACGTGTCAATCAGCTCGACCTGGACGGCCGCGTCGGGATTGGTGCCTAAGAGTCTGCTCCGGGTGCGCACTGGGCCTACCTCCGCCTTCCGGAGATATCGGAGGTCGAGGTTCGTCACCACGACGGGCGACTCGAAACGTGTCGTCAGGAGATCCTCGGCAGCGGCCTCGGCCAGAAGCGCGACCATCGCGCCCTGTAACGTCCCCGCTGGATTGCGTAGAGCCGGCGTGACCTCGACTTGCACAACGCCCGCCGCGGCGTCGATCACTTCGATGCCAGCCTCCTCCCGCAGTGGTCGAGCGAGCGTGATGGGATCGCGGAAGATCACCGGGATTTGCCCGAGCGGCACATTCGGTTTTGGCGGATCAGTCGCCTTGCGAGGGATATTCACGAAGCCGATGGCACCGGTAGCGATCGGCGCTCCGTCGTCGGTTCTCAGCTCGACCAGGGACGTGGCTGATCGCCGGCCCCGGCGCAGAATCGTGCTCGTCGCGTCAATGCGGTCGGGCGCGGGCACCGGGCGCATCCGGACCGACATGTCCGAGGTGAGCGTCCACACGTCGGCGTCCTGATCCAGGGGGATCCCCGCCGCTACGTCGATGACGAAGGCGAGGACACTGGCCCGCACGACGCCGTGGTGCAGGGTCTCCTGTTGGGGCGTGAGTTCGAGGACCAGTTCACCGTCCTCGATTCGCGCTGTCACTCCGAGTCTGCTGGGGACGGATATCCCCGGACCCGACACGTCTGTCATGTGGTCTCCATAATCGACATGAGCTTCAGATGCTAACGGCGATCGATCTCACTGCCGCCTTTCGTCGGCTCTCCCGTAGTGCCACCCGATTTCGGGCCGGATCCAGTGTGGCAACGGAATCCCGGAGCAAGAGCGTGACACGTCAGGGCCTGCGGCCGTGTCGGAAGTCCCTCCCTCGCTGTTGACTGATCCCCACCCTCCCTCGCCGGAGGGAGCAATGCGGCCGACCTCAGGAAGGAATGACTGGACCTCAGGTTCCGAGATGGAGAAAAGCGTCACACCCGGTGCGTACCCTCGCTCACGGAGGTGCACGACATGCCAATCATCGGAACTCTGAACGAAATAGCAGCTACAGCGCGCAGTGAAGTTGATCGAGCCCGGATCCACTCATTTGAGTACCTATGCAGGTCCGCATCTGGCGTCATTGCTGTTCAACCGCCATGCCATCATCGGCGAAGTCGTGAGTAACGTCCTGCTCCCGCCCGACGATGCCCTGAGCCCAGAGCAGCAGGACAGGCTGGAGTCACTCGGATGGACTCAACCGGACGACATGTTCCATCCGTTCTTCCATCGGACGTGGTCCACGGAGGCCGCATCGGAAACGATCGTCCGCGACCTGCTCACGGCATTGATCTGCGTGGCCGAACTCGAGGAGGGCGAGCAGGTTGCCTGCTCGGGAGGAACTTGGTGCGGGGCCCCGGGCTCGGGATATGCCTGCGACGGCCGCGGTCACTGGGTATCCCGGCAGCGTAGGCCCAAAACCACCGTCTACACGACTCGTACACGTGACGTGTAGACTAGGTGTATGAGCAGGGTGCGAACGAACATCGAGATAGAGGACGACTATCTGCAGGCGATCATGGACCGCTTTGGCCTGCGAACTAAGACCGAAGCCGTCGATCTTGCGCTTCGCCACCTCGCCGGACAACCGATGACACGGGAGGAAGCCCTCTCGATGCGAGGGGCGCACGCAATTGAGGGCATCCCTGCCGATGCCGGACCGTCCTCATCGTGATCCTGGCAGATACCTCCGCATGGGTGGAGTACGACCGCGCCACGGGGAGCCGGGTAGATCAACGGTTGGAGGAGCTGATCCGTGGTCACGGGCAACTGGCCGTGACGGAGCCCATCGTGATGGAAGTCGTTGCTGGGTGTCGGACCGACGAGCGTGAGACGGACCTGCGTCGGCTCCTGACTCGGTTCACTCTGCTCCGATTTGATGCCATTGCTGATTTCGACGCCGCAGCGACGATCTACCGGCAGTGTCGCAGAGCAGGAATTACACCTCGCGGCATGATCGATTGCCTGATCGCCTCAGTGGCGCGCCGGCATCAGGCGACGCTCTTGGCTGCCGACAATGAATTGAGCCGAGTCGCCAGGATCGTCGGCATCGACCTGGACGATGCATCGTTCGTGCCCTGAGCGCTTCCGGCGGCCAGTCACACCCGATCTCTAGGTTGGACACTGCCAAAAGCGTTGCAGGGCGCTGAGCCCCTGTTCGATCAGCTCCCATGAGCAGGTGAGGACAGGGGTGATTCCTTGTGGCACAAGACGATGTGAAGTCGAGCACGATCACGCTGACGACATACGCCGACGAATGGATGGGCTCGCGCATCGAGCTTGCCGAGCGCACCATCGAGCTGTATCGCTGGCTGCTCGACCGGCATATCGAGCCGACATTCGGGGACAGGGCTCTCGAGAGCATCGCGCCATCAGATGTGCGGGCGTGGCATGCCGACTCGGCCCGGCAGCATCCGACCACCGCAGCGAAGGCTTATCGCCTCCTCTCCTCGATCATGCGGACCGCAGTGGCTGACGAACTCATCCGTCGCAATCCGTGCCAGGTACGAGGTGCTGCGACGGAGCATGCACCCGAGCGACCGATAGCCAGCATGGCCGAAGTGGACGCACTAGCCGCTGCTATGCCGCCGGACCTGCGCGTGGCCGTGCTGCTCGCCGCTTGGTGCCAGCTACGGCGAGGGGAGATTCGTGGGCTTCGACGTGGTGATGTCGACATCGAAGAAGGCACCTTGACAGTGAGCGTCACCAGGACGACATCGATGTCGGGTCGGACCATCGTCAAGGAGCCGAAGACCCGAGCTGGACGGCGAACGGTTGCCATTCCGCCTCATATCCTCGGACAGCTGGTAGTTCACCTCGAGGTCGATGTGGGGGAGGATCCGGACTCTCTTCTGGTTCCGGCTCCGAACCGGGTGTTGAGCGCTGCGTGGTCGAATGCCCGCGACGCGGTCCAGCGAGAGGATCTGAGGTTCCACGACCTCCGACACTCGGGACTCACTTGGTCAGCGGCAACTGGCGCGAGCATCGCGGAGCTCATGCGTCGAGCGGGGCATGCATCCCAGGCAGCCGCGATCAGATACCAGCACGCGACGGACGATCGCGACCGAGCCCTCGCTCGAGCTTTGGCCATCTTGGCCGGTCATTCGGCACTCCGTAACGAACAGGGCACGGAAACGCTTCGCATTGCTCCCGACTCGACTGACGGCTAACACAGCAAGACTGCCTGAGCGACGTAACCGGACGTGCGTCACCCCCAAGGCTCGTAGGGGCCCGCACCGGCACCGGGCTCCGATGCCTGTAGGGTCCGAGGGCCGGTACGAGGAAGGGAGTTGCCGTGACGCAACGCATGGTGGAGATCGAGGCCGCAGACGGGACCTGCCCGGCCGCGCTCAGCATTCCTGATGGAGAGGGGGCGTGGCCGGCGGTGATCATGTTTCCCGACGCCGGGGGAATGCGCGACTCCGTGCGGCAGATGGGTGAGCGGCTGTCGGGCCTGGGCTATGTCGTCCTGGTGCCCGACTTCTACTACCGCAACGGGCCCTATGAGCCCGTCGACATGCGTACCGCGTTCTCCACAAAGGCGACCGCGGAGAAGATCATGGGCATGATGCGGGGCTACACCGTGGACATGGTGGTCCGCGATGCCGGCACCTTCGTCGACTACCTCGACTCCTTGCCCGAGAAGAAGCCAGGTGGCGTCGGCACCACTGGTTACTGCATGGGCGGCCGGCTCTCGCTCATCACCGCTGGAAACCTGGGCGCGCGCATCGCTGCCGCGGCCTCCTTCCACGGTGGGAACCTGGCCAAGGCCGACGACCCGGATAGTCCCCACCACAAGGCCAGCGCCATCAAGGCCTCTGTCTACGTTGCGGGGGCGATCGAGGACCAGTCGTTCACAGACGAGCAGAAGGACCTGCTGGAGAAATCGCTCACCGAGGCCGGGGTCGTTCACACCATCGAGACCTATCAGGCCCACCACGGCTTTGCCGTACCCGACAACGCGAGCTACGACGCAGCCGCGGCCGATCGTCACTGGAAGGCAACCGAGCAGTTCTTCGGATCCGTCCTCGGCCAGTGACGGCGGCGGTGACCTGTAGGCCGGCTCGCTGATCTCAGCTTGCGGAGCTGAGGGCGGCCTTCTGCTGCCCCATCGGAGTCGCGCCACTCTGGTCACTTTTGGACCAGGGTCGAAAGTCGGCTCTGTGCGCTGCTTGCCAGCCCCATACCGTCCGGGATGGGTCGTCGGGTTTGAGCTGAGGGTGACCTCCGGTAGGTGAGATTCCAGGAGTGCCACACCGATCCGAAGTTCCGGCTAGACCGAAGGTCGAGGAGGTGCTGATATGGACGATCCCATCATTCATACGCTGTCACTCGGGTTTCCGTGGGCGACCCAAGATCCCTTCCTGTTCTGCGTGCACCACGTAGATCACTATCCCGCGGCCAACGAGCACATGGGGCCGGTCGCATCCCTCGAGGCGCGAGACATCGGCATGGACTTCTCCGGGGCAGACGGCTGGAGTATGTACCACGGCAGCATCGTCCCAGGCTTTCCTCAGCATCCCCACCGAGGATTCGAGACGGTGACATTCATGAGGCAAGGGACGATCGACCACTCTGATTCGCTTGGCGCCACGGCTCGATTCGGACACGGCGACGCTCAGTGGCTGACCGCTGGCCGTGGGATCGTCCACTGCGAGATGATGCCGCTGCTAGACCGGACGGGCCCGAACCCTTCGGAGTTGTTCCAGATCTGGCTGAACCTTCCTGCGGCCCAGAAGATGGTGGACCCCTATTTCACGATGTTTTGGCGCGGGGAGCTCCCACAACTGGTGGTCGAAGACGATGCCGGTAGCACCGTCGAGGTGACCGTCGTGGCGGGCCAGTTCGGGGACGTCTTGCCGTTGCCGCCACCTCCCGACTCCTGGGCGTCGCGACCGGAGACCGAGGTCGCCATCTGGCAGGCACGGTTTGAACCGGCGGCAGAGCTGACGCTTCCGGTTACCGCCCACTCCGAGACAGTGCGAACCATGTACGTCTTCGCCGGCACCGTCGGCGTCGGCGTCGGCGAAATGACCTTGCCGGCCCCGGTGGGGGCGGTGCTTCGCTCAGACTCCCCGCTGAAGGTCACTGCCGGGAGCGAAGGCGCCGAGATCCTGATCCTCCAAGGAAGGCCGATCGGTGAGCCAGTCACCCAGTACGGACCGTTCGTCATGAACGACCAAGCGGGAATCGAGCGGGCGTTCAGCGACTACCGGCGAACTGGCTTTGGCGGGTGGCCTTGGGCCACCGATGATCCCGTGCACCCGGCGGACTCCGGCCGATTCGCCATTCACCCTGACGGACATTCGGAGTACCCAGACGATTAGTCCGGCCGCTGGCTCGTGCTCGGTGCTCCTCCTACGGGCCGCTCGGACCTTCGCAGCGGGGATTCAATACCGGGTTGATCAAGCGATGACGCTTGGTTGGCCGTTCTGCTTTCGGTAGCCCAGGACGAATGCAGAGCGGTTGACCGCAACAAGCAACTGACGGGCAGCGCCCACCTCACCGCCCACTTCGCTGCCGCGGGCGTCCTCGACGAGTTGCGGATCATGGTCTGCCCAATCGCCATTGGTCAGGGACGCTCCCACTTCGAGGATCTGAAGGGCCGGCTCGCCCTCAAGTTGGCCCAAGTGAGGCAATTTGACTCCGGAAACGTAGTGGGCATACCAATGCTCCGTCACGCTCTGGGCGGGCCGGGTACCGAGCGGTAGTACCTCGCTTCCAGGGTTCGTAGTACCTGGTCGCTATGTTGGACCGGTGGCGTTCCCGGGACCAGTCGAGCTCGGCAGGGGCATAGTTGTCCTTGCCGGCAAGCAGCCGCCCGAACCTTGGACGTCCTCCCCGAGGGTGGTAGTCGGCGACGCCGAGTTGGAACGCCCGGCGCCGGCGGTCGGGTTGCTCCACCAGGCGTGGCTTGCTCGCCAGCCCGTGGTGGTCGAGTTAGCCTCCGATCCCGCCTCACTGAGATCCCCACAGCGCTACGACGGGCCTGTCCATGCCCTCACCCCTGGATTCGAGTTCACCTTGGAGCGCCTGCAGTTCCTGATATGGGCAAATTCCTACGACTTCAGGAGCGGCCATCCCATCTGGTGGCATGGGCGGAAGGCCGCTCGCCTCCTTGCCGCAGACGGTGTGGTCGAGGACGGCTCGGCCGACATTGTTCTCGCCGATGGCACCCCGCTATTCATTGATGGTGGGCCGCCGGACCCACCATCGATTTCGTCAAGCACCGGTGTCGTCCATCGGTGGAGCGCCGAGGCGGGCCAGCTATACCCAACGCACCATCGCCCATCTAGGGCGGAGCTGGCTCCGGACCAACTGGCAGCCGTTGGACACGGTTCGGGGGCAGCCCGAGTGATCGCGCCAGCCGGTTCAGGCAAGACCCGGGTCTTGACTGAGCGGCTGCAACACCTTGTCGAAGACCGCGGAGCGCACCCCAGCACGGTGACCGCCCTCGCGTACAACACGAGGGCAGCCGACGAAATGAAAATACGGTGTGCCGATGTACTCACACCCCAAGGCCCACACATTCGCACCCTTAACGGCATCGGCTTGTGGATCTGCAACGAATTCGGTTCCGCAGGTCGGCTGCGAGTGCTTGAGGAGAGCGACGTACGCCAACTTTTGCAGAAAATATTCGACATCCGCCGCCAGGCCAATACTGACACGGTTGCCCCCTATCTGATTGCCCTTTCGGCCATTCGACTCGGCCTCAGCTCGCCGGAAGCGGTCGAAGAGGCCATTCCTGATGCATCGGGTATGGCAGAGGGCTTCGATCGCTACCGGGCAACCTTGGCCGATAGCGGAGCGATGGACTTTGACGAGCAGATTTACCGCGCCATCCAGATCCTCGTCACCAACCCAGACGCCCGAAGGACAGCGCAGGGCCGATGCCGCCGCTTGCTCGTCGACGAGTTCCAGGACCTCACCCCGGCGCACCTTCTGATGATCCGCCTCCTCGCGGCACCGGGATTTGATTGCTTCGGTGTAGGAGACGATGACCAGGTCATCTACGGCTACTCGGGAGCCACACCTGAGTTCCTGATTGACTTCCCACGCTATTTTCCTGGCGCCGATCACCATCCACTGGAGGTCAACTACCGGTGTCCGCCGGCGATCGTGAGCGCCGCCCGCAACCTTCTCTCCTATAACCAACGGCGCCTTGAGAAGCACATCCGTACTCCTGAGAGCCGTACTGATGTTGTCGCGCCGGGCACAGGTCCGCTAGTCGGCTCCGGGTCTGTCGCCGTGAAGACCGCTCCGGGTGACGCGCTCGCTGGGCTGGCGGTTGAGATCATCACCGCATGGCGCGACGAAGGTGTCGCTATTGAGGACATTGCCGTGCTGGCCCGAGTCAACTCGGCACTCCTTCCGGTGCAGGTGGCTTGCATGGAGGCAGGCCTGCCGTGCAGCACACCACTCGGTGTCCAGGTATTGAGTCGCACCGGTATCCGCACTGCCTTTGCCTATCTCCGGATCGCGGGCGATCCTGACCACATCCGCGGCCAGGACGTCACCGATACGATTCGGCGGCCGTCTCGGGGCATCGCCCCCAACGTCGTGGATATGCTCACCAAGAGCCAATCCACTTCGATCACAGACATCCGCCGCCTCGCCAGTCGCTTGTCAGGTCGCGACGCTCCGAAGTTGCAGGCCTATGCGGAGGGCCTTGACAGCATCGTCACGGCCGCCAAACACTCGACCGCTGCTGCGCTCCGTGCCATCCGGGTCGGCATCGGGCTCGATGCCACGATGGACATTCTTGACTCCTCTCGCCCTGAGACGGATCGGTCGACACACACCGATGAGTTAGTGACATTGGAGTCTCTGGCAGCACTCCATCCCTATGCTTCGTCTTTTGAACAGTGGCTTCGCGGTGTGCTCAATCGCCCCGCTGATCATGGTTCGCGGGTCCTGTTGTCAACCGTCCACCGAATCAAGGGCGGCGAGTGGGGACACGTAGTCATCTTCGGGGCTTCACAAGGGCTTTTCCCCCACCGGCTCAGCGACGACGAGGAAGGCGAACGCCGAGTCTTCCATGTGGCGCTCACGCGGGCCAGGACACAGGTCGCTGTTCTCGCCGACGTCGCCGCGCCGTCCATCTTTATTGCCGAGCTCGACGGCAGTCGACCACGATCGACGCGGAAAGACACGGTTCGTAAAACTGAAGAGGGCCGAGAACAGTCTTCTTCGCGATACAAGGGTGCGGACAGGACGGCCAGTCGCCAGCGGCGTAAGAAGGAGCGAGCACTGGGCGCCCACCGCCCGCCGTCGCTTCCTACTGTCGAGGCAGTGGAGGGTCTAGTGATTGAGCATGGAGGCCATACCGGCAGGATCGTCGAGGTCACCTCGAAAGGCGCCGTTCACAGAGTTGGCACTGCCCAAGTTGATCTTCGCTACGGGACTGACGTGCGCCTCGAGGGGCGAACCGTGACGCTGGTGGCGCCGGGAGATGGGGACGTCAGTTCGACCTCCGAGTTGACGCTCACAGAGCACGCACTCCGGGCGTGGCGCCTGACAGTTGCGAGGAAGGAGGGCGTACCTGCTTACGTGGTCCTCAATGACCAGGAACTGATAGGTATCACCGCTCGCGCTCCCACGACGCTTTCAGAGTTAGCTGAATGTCGGGGAATGGGGCCGATCCGTCTCGAACGCTGGGGCGACGAAATCCTGGCCGTTTGCGACGAAATCCGCTCTGGGAGTCACTAGGAGGGATAGGCCAACCCAGTCACTCTACCGATCGGGCCAGTTGAGCCCGCTGGCAGTTAGATCGCGGTCTCAGCCAGGCCAGCTGAGGACGACAACCTGGACCCACGGCTCAGCTTCACAGGCTGAGGACGACCCCTAACGATCTCAGCCATCGGACCTGAGTTCCACCCATCATCCCGCTGAGCAGCTGAGGATCGTCGTTGGTGGCAATCTCCACACCGTTGGGGAACATCGCGGCCGCATCGGGTACGAGCAGCTAGCGTTCTACGTTGCGACGCGAGATCCGAGGAGGATCAGATGCAAGAAATGAACCCCTCCTACCCGGTGACATTCAGCTTCGACGCTCCGGAGAAGGTCGCCAACTGGCGACCTCTCGTCAACTGGCTGCTTGTCATTCCGCATTTCGTGATCCTGTACGGGTTGCGGATCCTGTCGCAGGTTGTCGGCATCATCTCCTGGTTCGTCATCCTCTTCACGGGTGAACTCCCTGAAAGCTTCGCCGACATCCAAGCGATGTATTTGCGATATGAGCTCCGTACCTATACATATTTCGTCTTCATGCGTGAGGAATACCCACCTTTCGCGTTCGGGATGGTGCCGACCGACACCGGTGAAGATCCCCGCGTGCGCGTCGAGTTCCGGCCCCAACTGGCTGATCGCAATCGCCTCACCGTCGGGTTCAGATTTCTCCTCGTCATTCCTCAAGTGCTGGTACTTGCCGTGCTGGAGATCGTCTCGGCGGTCGTGACCGTGATCGCGTTCTTCGTGGTGCTCTTCACCGGGCGCTGGCCCGATGGGATGCGAGCCTTCGTCCTCAACGTCTTGCGCTGGTACTTGCGCGTCGAGACCTACTATCTGCTCCTCACGGACGATTATCCGCCGTTTGAACTCCAGCCACAGAGCGCATAGCTCTCGGGATCTGGCTGACACGTTGCTGCATTGCAAGTCGTCATTGCCAGCGCAGAATCTGCCCCTCTAGGTACCAGTAGGGTGGTCGTCGATACATACTGTGCGTACATTTCGGCCCCGAGGACGATAGGACGGAGGAGCAATGAGCTTTCTGCGTGGACTGTTGCCGAGGCCCGTCCGGCGAGCGATGCATCCAGTTCGGAGTAGCGCGGGGTCGATTAAACGTCGAGTGACGCCTCGACCCATTCGCAAAATCCAGTACGCACGACATCCGATCGGCACCGCCACAACGCATGCTGGTCGATCAATGCGAAGGTCCCTTTCCACTGGGGGCAGCCGGTCGCCCGTCTATCACCATGGAACGTGCACGGTTAATCACGGATCGCCAGAGACCGCAGCCAGCTGCCGGCGGACCTACTAGGGGCTACTTCAGGAGTTGAGCTGCCCTTAGCCAGCAGAGGTGAGGTGCCTTTGCTGCTGTCTCAGCCTGACCGGCTGAGGTTGATCAACCCGAACTCAGCGCTGGAGGCCCCCCGGTATCGTCCTCGCCGAGTCTTTTGATTTCGATGGATCACCGGAGCACCCCCCTCTGGGAGCGGCCGCGGCACGGTCCGCAGTCAAAGACGGCAGAATGGACACAGAAGAAGACCCCGTAATCAGGCCGCACCAGACGTGCGGACGAAGGGGAGCGGTGCGCTAGAAGGCGCACCCAAGACAGGAGAAAGTCATCATGGCATCAGCCAACCGGGGATCATTCGGATCAACTTCGAACTACCAACGCATGGCGGAAGCCTACGGACCGCCCCGCTCGGGGGGCTCGACCGCCGTGCTGGAGGCCCCCACGACCGGCCCCGTCACCACCCGAACGTTTACCGCCGATGGCGCCTTCAACAAGGCCGGACTCCTCGGGGCCTTAGCCCTGGTCGTCGGTGCCTTGGCCTATGTCGCCGATCTGCCCCTCGGGCTGGTGTGGCCGCTGATGCTGGTCGCCCTCGGTGCGGGGCTGTGGGCCTCCTTCCGACCGAAGCGGGCCAAGGTGCTGGCGCCGGTGTTCGCGGTAGGTGAGGGAGCGGTCCTCGGCTTGCTCTCCCGCTTCTACGCAAATCAGGGCGAGCACGTAGTCACCCTGGCCGTGGTCGGGACCCTGGCCGTGGTCACCGGCGTGTGGTTCTTTTACCGCACCGGCCTGGTCCGCGTCGGCCACCGGTTCATCCAGACCACGATGGTTGCATCCCTCGGCCTGCTGGCCGTGATGATTGTGTCCATCCTGACCGGATGGGGAGCGTCGGGGCTGGGCGGTGTGGTCATCTTCGGCATCTTGTACCTGTTCATCGCCGTGATGAACCTGTTCGTCGACTACGACTTCGCCTACCGCGCCCAGGCCAGCCAACTCAGCGCCGACGCCGAGTGGTACTCCGCCTTCTCGCTGCTGCTCTCCTCGGCCATGGTCTACCTGGCCTTGCTGCGGATTTTTGGTGGCCGGCGCTAAGGACGGCTCGTGGCCATGACTGGGCGATCGTGGGGCTCACGCCGGTGATCGATTGGGAAACGGCCCACGTCCTCCGACGCCCCTTGAGGCTGGCCAACATGTTGTCGGCTGGTGTCGCTACGTGATCAGCTCAATCAACACAGTCCTCAGCTTC
>Ga0182015_10002437_pt1 | contig 22389 bp, 20 predicted proteins | sample 712P3MmetaG_FD_120478 | JGI IMG/M metagenome (GOLD analysis project Ga0182015, IMG submission 120478) | Permafrost microbial communities from Stordalen Mire, Sweden - 712P3M metaG | ecosystem: Environmental > Terrestrial > Soil > Wetlands > Permafrost | place: Sweden: Stordalen | collected...
CTGCAGGTCATCGCACCGCGCTTCGAGGACTCGCGCGTGCTTCGCGTCGCGCATGCATATGAGCAGGCGACCGACTTCCACGCGCAACTGTCGCCCTATGCGACCGTGGCCGCATGACCGAAACCGCGACCAGACCCGCCGCGCTCGGCCGCTACGAGGTGGTGATCGGTCTCGAGGTGCACGCGCAACTGCTCACCCGCAGCAAGATGTTCTGCCCGTGCCCGGCCGACTACATCAACGCGGCGCCGAACGAGAACACATGCCCCGTCTGCCTCGGACTGCCCGGCGTCCTGCCGACCATCAATGAGAAAGCCGTCGATTTCACGGTGCGCACGGCGCTCGCGCTGCACTGCGACATTCCGCCGTTCACCAAGTTCGACAGGAAGAACTACTTCTACCCTGATCTGCCGAAGGGATACCAGATCTCGCAGTACGACCTGCCCCTATCCCTCAACGGATATCTCGAGTTTCCCGTCGGCGGTGAGGCGGTTCGATGCGGGATCACGCGTGTTCACCTGGAGGAGGACACCGGCACGATGCACCACGCCGGCGACGTGCTCCAGAGCGCCACATCCTCGCTCATCGACCTCAACCGCTGCGGCGTGCCCCTCATGGAGATCGTCGGCGAACCGGACCTGCGCACCCCGGAGGCGGCGCGCGAGTACCTGGTGCGCCTGCGCCAGATCCTCACCTACATCGGCGTGAACGATGGCAACCTCGAGAAGGGATCCTTCCGCTGCGACGCCAACATCTCGCTCCGGACTCCGGGCGCGCAGGAGCTCGGCGTCAAGGTCGAGGTCAAGAACATGAACTCGTTCCGCGCTGTGCAGCGGGCGCTGGAGTCCGAGATCGAGCGCCAGACGGGCGTGCTCGACTCCGGTGGCACGCTCGTCCAGGAGACGCGCGGATGGGTCGAGGCGCAGGGACGCACCATCTCGCAGCGGAGCAAGGAGCAGGCGCACGACTACCGGTACTTCCCGGAGCCCGATCTGCCACCCCTGCGCCTGGATGCGGCGTTCGTGGAGCGGGTGCGGGCAACGCTCCCCGAGCTTCCCGAGGCACGCGCCCGCCGATTCCAGGAGCAGTACGGGCTCACCGCGTATGACGCCGCCGTGCTCACCGACACCCGTGAGGAAGCCGACACCTACGAGGCGCTTGTCGCCGCCGGTGTACCCGCCAAGCTTGCCGCCAACTGGCAGAGCGGCGACGTCGCAGCTCTGGCCAACGAGCATCACACGCCGCTGCAGCACAGCGGTCTGGGCAGCGACGGCCTCGCGAGCCTGCTTCGCCTCGTCGAAGCAGGCACCATCAACGGTCCGACCGCCAAGGAACTGCTCGCCGAGCTCTATGTCGCTGGTGGCAATCCCGAAGCGCTGGTGCGGGATCGCGGACTCGCCCAGGTGAGCGATACCGCCGAGCTGAGCGCGCTCGTCGACGCCGCCATCGCCGCGAACCCCGCGGCAGCCGCGGACTTCCGCGCCGGCAAGCAGCAGGCACTCGGGCAGCTGATGCGCGCGGTCAAGGATGCGACCGGTGGCAAGGCCGATATGCCACTGGTGAACCGTCTGCTTCGCGACCGGCTCTCGGAGCAGTAGCCGGGTGCGTCTCGGACGCATGGTCCATGGTGGACTGTGCCTCGCCCATGACGAGCAGGGCGCCACGATGATGGTTGAGGGCGGCATCCCCGGCGAAGAGGTGGAGGTATCGGTCCGCTACCGGAAGGGATCGACGTCATTCGCCGAGGTCGTCCGTGTCACCGAGGCGTCGCCGCATCGGGTCACGCCGCCGTGTCCGTACGTCCCGAAGTGCGGCGGCTGCCAGCTCCAGCACATCGCATATCCCCACCAGGTGGATCTCAAGCGAGACATCGTGCTCGACGCCCTGCACCGGCAGCACATCGAGCACCCCGCCCCGCGCATGCACGCGGTCGGCGACCCCTGGCGGTATCGCATCCGCGGTGAGTTCCATGTCATCCCCGGTACCGAGACGGCACCGCCGGCGCTGGGGTTCAACCGGGCTCGCAGCTGGCGGCCGATCGCGGTGGACGATTGCCTGATCCACCATCCGCGGATCACCACATCGCTGCCCGCGCTGCGCAAGCTCCTCAACTCGAGCGCCACGCACGCGCTGGGCACGCTCCACCTCACCGTCGGCGAGGAGGGTCAGGAGCTGCTCATCCACGCCAAGCCAACCAAGGGGCTGGCGAGCGGCTCGCTCGATGGTGGTCTCGATCTGCCCGACGGCGGACGCGTCAGCACAACGTCGACGACGCTGCGCTGGCGCGGCATGACGTTTCGCGTGACGCCCGATGCGTTCATCCAGGTCAACTGGGCGCAGATGGACGTGCTGTACCAATGTGCCATCGACGCGCTCCGCGACCACGCCGGTCTGCGCGTGGTCGATGCATATGCGGGAATTGGTGTGCTGGCATGTCACCTCGCCGCGGATGCGCGCGAGGTCGTGTGTATCGAAAGCAACCGGGGCGCGGCGCAGCTCGGCGTGCTCAACGCGCGTGTCAACGACGTTGCGGAGCGCATGCACTTCGTGCTGTCGCCGGTGGAGGATGCATTGCCGCAGGTGGGCGCCGCCGAGATGGCCGACGTCGTGATCCTCGATCCGCCGCGGGCGGGATGTTCGGGCCGGGTCACCGGCTGGCTCGCGCTCGCCGGCCCGGAGCGCGTCGTCTACGTTTCCTGCGACCCGGCGACGCTCGCCCGCGACCTGCACACGCTGGTCGCGTCAGGCCCGTATCGCGTCGACTCGCTCGATATCGTCGACATGTTTCCACAGACGTATCACGTCGAGAGCGTGGTCCAGCTCACACGCACCGGAGCGGCTCCCGACGACCAGGCTCCTGAGCCCTCCGGTACCCGCTGAGGGGTACCCTCAAGAGGCTCGGCGGCCGATCGCCGGGGAGTGGTAGCGTACGTCTGTTCGTTGTCATCGACCGTACCCAGGAGGCAGCGTGGAGGAGCCATCCGCGACCGGCGACGAGATCGAGTCGGGAGGCTTCGCCCACCTGCATACGCACAGCGAGTTCTCGCTGCTCGACGGTGCTTCGCGCGTCAAGGAACTCATCGACAGCGCGAAGGCGATGGGACAGACGGCGATCGCCATCACCGATCACGGCGTCCTCTACGGCGCCATCGATTTCTACGCCACCGCGCGTGCGGCAAAGATCAACCCGGTGCTCGGTTGCGAGATGTACATGGCGCCGCGCTCGCGCCACGATCGCGAGGGTAGGGCGGACCGCGACCCCAGCCACCTCATCCTGCTTGCGCGCAACGACGCCGGCTATCGCAACCTCATCAAGCTGGTCAGCACCTCGCATCTCGAGGGCTACTACTACAAGCCGCGCATCGATCGCCAGTTGCTCGCGGAGCACGCCGAGGGCCTGATCTGCTTGTCGGCGTGTCTTGGTGGCGAGCTGCCGCAGGCGATCCTTCGCGGTGACATGGCAGCTGCAGAGACGGTGGCGCGCGAGCACGCGGAGATCTTTGGGACGGACAACTACTTCCTCGAGCTCCAGGACCATGGCATCCCCGAGGAGGACACAGTGCGCGCAGGGCTGGTCGAGATCGCGCGCCGGACCGGCCTGCCGCTCGTCGCCACCAACGACTCGCACTACATCAAGCCCGAGGATGCGGAAGCGCACGACATCCTGCTCTGCCTGCAGACGGCATCGCGCCGCGAGGAGGAGAAGCGATTCCGTTTCTCGGGGCCGGAGTATTACCTCGCGAGCACCCAGCAGATGCGCGAGCGTTTCGCGGCCTACGGCGACGCCGTGTCCAACACGATGGCGATCGCGAACCGGTGCCACGTCGAGATTCCGCTGGGCCGCAACCTCCTGCCCACGTACTCGCCGATTCCCGAGGGGCTCGACGCCGATTCGTATCTCCGCGAGCTCTGCGAGGCAGGCGTGCGGGAGCGCTACGCGGACGCGGTCAATGACGAGGTACGAGAACGGCTGCACATGGAGCTCGACGTCATCCGTGAGACGGGCTTCTCAGCGTATTTCCTCATCGTCTGGGACCTGATCAGGGCGGCACGGTGCGACGGCGTTCGCGTCGGGCCCGGCCGCGGCAGCGCCGCCGGTTCAGTGGTGAGCTACGTGCTCCGCATCACCGACATCGAGCCGCTCCGTTACGGGCTCATCTTCGAGCGGTTCCTCAACCGCGAGCGCGTGCAGATGCCCGATATCGACATCGACTTCGACGACCGCGGACGCGATCGCGTCCTCACGTACGTGCAGGAGAAGTACGGCCGCGACCGTGTCGCGCAGATCATCACGTTCGGAACCATGGCGGCCCGAGCAGCGATCCGCGACGTTGGAAGAGTGCTCAATGTGCCCCTTCCGGATGTCGACCGGCTGGCGAAGCTTGTGCCGCAGGTGGTGAACATCACGCTGAAGCAAGCGCTCGAAGAGAGCCGCGAACTCAAGGATCTCTACGACCACGAGGACTGGGCGAAGCACATCATCGACAACGCGAAGCGCCTGGAGGGGATCTGCCGCAACGCCTCGACACACGCGGCAGCCGTCGTCATCGGTTCCGAGCCGCTCGCCAACATCGTGCCGTTGCAGCGCTCGACCGCGGGCGACGGCACGGCGGTGACGCAGTACGACATGAACGGCGTGTCGCAGATCGGACTGCTGAAGATCGATCTGCTCGGTCTGTCCAACCTAACGGTCATCGACGACGCTGCCCAGATGGTCCGGTCGTCCCGCGGGATCGAGCTCGACATCGATCAGATCGCGCTCGACGACGCCAAGACGTACGAGCTCCTCGGCAAGGCCGACACGCATGGCATCTTCCAGCTCGAGGCGACGTTCGCCAAGCGAATCCTCCTCGACATGCAACCCAAGACGCTCGAGGATATGGGCGTTGCGGTGGCGCTCAACCGTCCGGGTCCGATCGAGGGCGGCGCCACCGGAACCTGGATGCGGCGCAAGCGGGGCGAAGAGCCGGTGACGTACATGCTCCCGGAGCTCGAGCCGATTCTCAAGGAGACATACGGGGCGATCCTCTACCAGGACCAGGTGATGAAGATCGCGTCAGCCGTCGCCGGCTTCACCCTCGGCGAAGCCGATGTTCTGCGCGCTGCGATGGGCAAGAAGGACAAGGTGAAGATGGCCAAGCAGCGCGAGCAGTTCCTGAGCGGCGCTGCAGCGCGAGGCGTCGCGGCGGAGACCGCGCTCGAGCTCTTCGAGCTCATAGCCCTGTTCGCCGGATACGGCTTCAATGGGGCGCATTCGATGGCCTACGGGCTGATCGCGTACCAGACGGCGTATCTCAAGGCGAACTACCCGCGCGAGTACATGACCGCGCTGCTCAACAGCCGTGCGGACAACTTTGACCGGCTCAAGCAGTCGATCCTCGATGCGCATGCCCGGGGGCTCGTCGTCCGCCCCCCGGATGTCAACCGCAGCGCCTCGGCCTTCAGCCTCGGCGATGAGGCGCAGGGCGAGATCCTCTATGGGCTGCGGCACATCAAGAACGTGGGCGAGCGTATCGCCGCCGAGATCGTGGCCGAGCGCGATGCCTCCGGTCCGTACGTCTCGCTCTTTGACCTCTGCCTGCGCGTAGCGAGCCGCGACCTCAACCGTCGCGTTGTCGAAGCGTTGATCCGGAGCGGTGCGTGCGACTCGCTCGGCGAGCGCGGGGCGATGCTCGCGGTGCTCGACCGTGTCATCGACCGGGCCGCGTCGATCCGCCGCGAGCGTGAGTCCGGTCAGACATCCCTGTTCGGCGAGACCGTCGTGCTCATCGAGCCGGTATCGCAGGCCGCGGACGACCTCGAAGGTCGCGAGGCCAGCGGACCGTTCGCGATCGCGGCCGACGAGCGCTTGAGCTGGGAGCGCGAGTTTCTCGGCATGTATCTGAGTGACCACCCACTGCGCAGGATCGCGGCCGAGCTGCAGCAGCGTGTGGACACCACCATCAACGAGCTCGGCGCGCATCTCGACGGGCTCATCGTCCAGGTGGGTGGTGCCATCCGCGACATGCGCACGTTCGTGCCGCGCCGGAGCACAACTGGACAGCGCATGGCCGCACTGCAGATCGAGGATCTGACTGGCAGCGTCGAGGTCGTGGTGTTCGCCCGCGTGTTCGAAGAGTGTGTGTCGGCGTTGCGGCCGGACGCGGTGATCGTGGTGCGTGGCAAGGTCGAGGCCGGTCGCACCGCCGCTGGTGGAACCACGACGCCCGGAACGGAGGAGGAGGATCGCGTCGAGCTCGAGCCGCCGCAGATCCTCGCCGAAGCGGTCTACGCCTATGACGATCCCCGGCTCGCAACCTGGCGCCGCGACAGCACTGTGCACATCAGCGTCAGCGCGTCGCAGATCGGCAGTCTCGGGGCGCTTCGCAAGGCGCTCGAGGAGCATCAGGGTGACTGCGCCGTGGTCCTGCACGTCGACTCGGGGACGAGCGTCGACGAGATCACGCTCAGCGTTGACTTCGCTGTTGAGCCGTGTCCGGCGCTCGAGCGCGCGGTGGAGCTCCTCGTCGGTGACAACACGTATCGAGTCGAGATGCGCCGGGTGCGCGCCCCGGAACGCGAGCGCACTACGGCTCGGCGCTGACCTCGCCTTCGGTCAGAACGGCTGCCCGAGCAGCAATCCGAAGACGAACTTGATCACGATGATCAGGACGATGTACATGACCAGCGCCGCGATCGCCGGGATATCCACTCCGGCTGTCGCGCCGCCGCGGTGAAAGCCGGAGAACGGTGCGACCAACGGGTTGGTGAGCGATCGAACCATCTGTACCAACGGGTGCCACGGATCGGCATGGAAGACGGCAAGCAGGATGCGGATGAAGACGAAGATTGCGATCGCGATCGCGATGTCGACCACCACCTCCTCGATGAGCAACTCGATGGTCGCGGCCGGGTCGACGCCTCCACCGATGACCAGCGTCTGCAATACCTGCGCCACGATGTTGATGACGACGAGCGCGAGGATCGGCGAGAAGTCGATACCGCTGAAGGTGGGGAGGATGCGGCGAAACGGAGCGAGGATCGGGTCGACGATCACGCGCAACCAGCGGACGATGGGATGCCATGGGCTGAGCCCGATCCACGACACGGCGATCCGCGCAATGATCAGCACCGTCAAGGCCGCCTCGACGAAGGCGATGACGTTGTACAGGAAGAGTTGTGTCACCGGGCTGCGGCCGGCTGCTGGCCCGTTGGCGGCTCCTCGTCTGCCGCAGGTCCGGGGCGAAAGCGTTTCTCGAGGCGCACGTTGGTCTTCCGCCACAGCAGGTACAGGAGTGGAACCGCGAGCACGAGTGTCGCGATCGACGTCCACTGCGCCTCGCGCAGCCCGAGTGGCCCGGGCGGCTCGCTCTTGCGGAACTCGAAGAGGATCAACTGGCTCACGCCATAGAGCGCGACGTACGCGATCGCGAGGATGCCCGGACGGACGTTGCGGCGCACCAGCACCAACAGGATGAGCCCGATGCAGATGGTGCCGAGTGCCTCATACACCGCGGCCGGTTGGTATGCGATGCACTGGATCCGCGTGCAGAGTGAGAACCCGGTCTGCAAGATCGCGTGTGGATTCGAGTACGCGGTGGCCCAGGGCAGTGTGCTCGGCGATCCCAGGATGTCGCCGTTGATGACGTTGCCGATCCGGCCGATCGGCTGACCGACAACGGCGAAGATGACGCCACCGTCGAGGGCGATCCACGGGTTGTATCCGTAGCGCCATGCGCAGATGGCGAGCGTCACGAAGCCGGCCATGATGGCGCCGAAGAAGGCCATGCCGCCCTGCCAGAACGCAATGATGTTGATCGGTTTGAGGATGTAGTTCTGCCACAGGTCGGGTTGCTGCACGACGTAGTAAAGACGGCCGCCGAGGAGACCGAAGATGATCGTCCAGACGCAGATCTTCTCCGCGATTGGCTTGGGAAGACCGCGCCACTTCGCGTAGGGAAGCACGCCGAACTGGTAGGCGGCCAGGAACGCCACGGCGTACATGACCCCGTACCAGTGAATCGGTATCGGGCCGATGTTCAGGACCGGGTCGACGTTGATGGTGATGAAGCCGACGAGGCCGGGGCTAGCGGGCACGGCTGTCATCATGCGGGCTCGCGGCGACGGCATGCACCTCGAGCACTCGATAGCCGAACCTCGATCGAACTCGCTCGACGCGATGGCCGAGGCTCGTCAACCAGGCGGCAAGGGAGTCGGAGCCCAAGTGGCGCTGCACCACCAGGGTCGCCAGCGCGTCCGGTTCGAGCCGTCCGATCCAGGTGAGGAGCAGCTCGTGGAGCGCCTCCTTGCCGAGCCGCACGGGCGGGTTGGAGTAGATCGCGGCGAACTTGATACCACCGGGAACCGCGTCCGGTTCAGCCGCCACGACATTCACCGCCCCGGCACGTTCGGCATTGCGCGCGCAGAGGTCGAGCGCCCGGCGATTGACGTCCACCGCCCACACCCGGGCGTCGGGGTTGCGCAGCGCGACGGTGATGGCGATGGCGCCATATCCGCAGCCGACATCGAGGAGCTCTCCGGGCGGCACCGTTGGAACCGTTCGGAGCAGGAGGTCGGTCCCGATATCGAGGTGACCGTGCGCGAAGACGCCTCGGTCGGTGTCGAGCTCGAAGCTCACGTCCGGGAGCGTGACCTGGATCGTCTTCGAGCGCGAAGCGACCGTCGGATCCCGACTGAAGTAGTGATCCTGGCTCACCTGCGCAGGGTAGTAGGCTGCGGTCGATGAGCAGGTACGAAGTGGCCGTCGTCGGCCTGGGCGCGGCAGGTGCCGCCACCCTGTACCAGCTGGCGCAGCGCGGGATCCGAGCGGTCGGGATCGATCGGTTCTCACCTCCCCACATCTATGGCTCGACCCACGGGGACACGCGGATCACCCGTGAGGCGATCGGGGAGGGCGAGGCCTACACGCCGCTGGTTCAGCGCTCCCACGCCATCTGGCGGGAGCTCGAGGCCGAGACCGGTCAGGATCTGCTCACCCAGTGCGGCGGCCTGATCCTCGAGTCCGCCGGTGGCGGGCCCGCCGGCCACCACCGTCACGAGTTCCTGGCCAGCACCATCGCCTGCGCCAACCGATATGGCATCAAGCACGAGTTGCTCGACGCGGCGGATGTGGCCCGGCGCTTCCCGCAGTTCGGGCTCGATGGAAACGAGTCCGCGTATTACGAGCCCAGCGCCGGGTTCGTCCGGCCCGAGCGCTGCGTCGATGCGCAGCTCACCGTCGCAGCCCGCCTCGGCGCCGAGATCCGCCGTGATGAGCGGGTCCTCGCCATGGAGTCGTCGGGCGGTGGCGTGGAGGTGCGCACCAACGGCGGGGTGATCGACGCGGACAAGGTGGTGCTCGCGGTGGGGGCCTGGGTTCGTGACTTCGTTGCCGTCGAGCAGCTCCAGTTGTTCAGCATCTACCGGCAGGTGCTCTCGTGGTTCGAGCTCCGGCCGAACGCCGTCGACCACACACCTGGTGCGATGCCGGTGTTCATCTGGGGCCTGAGTGACGGCAGCGCCTTCTACGGGTTCCCGGCGATCGACGGCACCCGCGAGATCAAGGTCGCCGACGAGCAGCTCGACACTGCCACCGCCGCTGACGAGGCGTCACTCGAGGTCGACCCCGATGAGCCGCGCCACCTCCACGAATCACTGATCAGCAAGCGGCTTCCGGGCCTGTCATCGCATTGCCTGCGCGCGGTGCGCTGCCTCTATACAGTCACGCCGGACGCGAACTTCATCATTGACGACCACCCGGATCTCCCCGGCGTGCTGCTCGTCTCGCCCTGCTCGGGACACGGGTTCAAGCACTCGGCCGGGGTCGGCGAGGCGATCGCACAGCGCGTCACGACGGGCGGGAGCGATGCGGACCTCTCGCCGTTCCGGCTCGATCGATTTGGAGCGGCGGTCTAAAGCTTCCGGGTCTTGACCGCTGTGCCGTAGGCGCAGATCTCGGTCCAGGTGCCACCCATCTCGGAGGTGTCGAAGCGCATCCCGACGATGGAGTCGCCGCCCTTTGCCGCCGCTTCGCCACACATGCGCTCGATGACTTCCTGGCGGCTGTGCGCGAGGTTCGCGGTCATTCCTTTCAGTTCGCCACCCATGAGTGATTTCAGGCCGGCGCCGAACTGGGAGCCGATGTTCCGGGATCGGACGGTGAGTCCGAAGACTTCGCCGAGCACTTCGGTGATCTCGTAACCGGGCAGGTCATTGGCGGTGCTGATAAGCATTGGTGTGCCTCCTGGTGAGTTGGGATATTCCCAGATCCCGGATGAGAGTCCATATAATCGCCGACCTAGAGGCCGCGACACTCGTCGGGTCTGCGGAGGGTCGAAATGAGACGCTTGGCAGCGGTACCCATATCGTTGGTTGCGTCAATCTTGGTGGCCGGCGGTCAGGCAAGTGCGGCTGTCGCACTGAGCTGGACAACGCAGACGACACTCAACCCGGCGGGTACCTCAAGTGACAACGAGCTCTTCGGCGTGTCCTGCCCGGGTGCGCGCGCATGCACCGCCGTCGGCTATTACGACATCCCATCCGGCCGAGCCACAAACGGGCTGGCTGAACGCTGGAACGGCAGCGTGTGGGCTGTGCAAACCCTTCCCAAACCGACGGGTGCTCGCTCCTACCGGATGTTCGGCGTCTCCTGTGCGTCGACAACTGTGTGCACTGCGGTCGGCAGCTACGACAACAGCTCCAAGGTTGTGGTGACCCTCGCCGAGAGGTGGAACGGGGGCCACTGGGCCATCCAGCCCACACCCGCTCCGAGTGTCGCGACCTTCAGTCAGTTCACGGGCGTGTCGTGCCCAACGCCGAGCGCGTGCATCGCGGTCGGCTTCTACCAAACGTCAGACCCCGGCGCCGACGTCGGCTTCTCCGAGACGTGGAATGGCAGCACGTGGACGATTCATACAGTTCCCGAACCACCCGACTTCGAACGAGGTGAGCTTCTCGGCGTCTCCTGCAAGTCGGCGATTGCTTGCATGGCGGTGGGCTACTACAACACCGAGTCCGTCTATTCGTTGCTCCCCCTCACCGCGTTCTGGAATGGGAGCGTCTGGACCCTCGAGTCGATGCCCCTGCCGGCAGGTTCAAACACAGGAGAGGCAGAGGGCGTCTCCTGTCCATCGGCCACCAGCTGCACCGCTGTCGGGTTCTGGGTGACCAGCGCCGACGTGAACAACCCGCTTGTCGAGCGGTGGAATGGGAGCGCATGGACCGTCCAGTCCATATCGGATCCCGGCGTGACGGCGGGGTTGGATTCCGTGTCCTGTCCGACGAGCAATGACTGTACGGCGGTCGGGACCTATGCAACCAGCTCCGCGGATCTCCCGCTTGCTGAGCGGTGGAATGGGAGCGCATGGTCCTCCCAGACGACCCCCAACCCGTTTGCCGACACCTTTCCCTATGGAGTGTCGTGCTCGGCTGCCACGAGTTGCACGGCGGTCGGATTCGACTACGACACCAGTTCCGATGGGTATCTGACGGTCGCTTTGCGTTACTGATTCCTATGCGTGCTCCCGCTCACGCTGCGACTCGGCCCGGGCCGAGAACCATGCGAGCGCCGCCGGCAGCACGAAGGGGACGAGGAGGAGGCGCAGCCAGTCCCAAAGCGTGTTGCCCTGGAAGCCCGTCCAGCCCCAACTGAGGGCGTAGCCACCGACCACCACGACCACAAAGATCGCGAGTCCGCACAGGCCCACTGCGCGCCAGCGGCGCTCGAAGCGCTTGTTGGTCGCGAACCACAGCGGCAACGAGGCGACGACGACCGGCAGCGCAAGCAGCTCGAGCCAGTCCCAGAAGGTGTTGCCCTGAAAGCCGGTCCACCCCCAGTCGAGCGCGTACCCACCCACCACCAGGACAGCGAACGCGAGGGTTGCAATGCCGAAGACCAGATGCCACTCCATCATCCAGCGCTGCCGGGTCCGGTACCAGATCGGCAGGGTCGCCAGCACCACCGGAAGCACGATCACGTGGAGGAGATCCCAGAGTTGGTCGCCGGGCGTGACACCGGTCCAGGACCAGTGAAACTCGTACCCGCCGAGGAGTGCGATCGTCAGCGCCACGACACCGCCGGGAAGCACCCACTTGATCAGTGGCGACAACGGTTCCTGCTGCGGCGGCGATGCACCGCTGACGCGCGCGATGTCCATGCGCGAATGATGCCGGGCGAAGCGCCATTCCCGCAGCAGACGGTGCCTGTGACGTGCCCTGGTGACCTACCTGACCTGCGCGTGCCACTTACTCGGCGGCGGATAAACGTACCGGGCGATGGTGCCGGACACCCACCCGATGGCCCATCCCGCGAACACCAGGAGATAGGTGTGCAGGTTGTCCTGCTTGATGGCCGCGACAATCACTGCGACAACGGCCGGGACGATCCCGACACCGATGCTGTACACCCAGTAATTCCTGTATCGAGACTGCATATTCGTGTCCTCGTTGCTGGCGGTGCTATTGGACGAAGCCCTTGTCGGCGTCTATCCGGTGAAGGCGTCGGTGGGCCGCGCCGCGGGTGTCGCTACTGACCCACGCGACCGTCGATCCGCTCACGAATCAGGTCGGCGTGTCCGCAATGGCGCGCGTATTCCTCGATCATGTGCACGAGGACCTCGCGCAGTCGAATTGGTTTGCCGTCAGACATGCGGCCGACCGTGCTGAGATCAGTTGTCTCGGCGACGAATCGCTCGGCGAATGCGATCTCGTCCTCCCACGCCGCCCACGCCTGAGCGACCACGGCGGCGTCCGCAACCGCACCGTCCCACCCGCCTTCGCGGTCATCGTCGGACCAAAACAGACTCGGGGCATCCTCACCTGCCATAACGCATCGGAACCAGTTCCGCTCGACGTCCGCCATATGCCGGATGAGGCCTAACAACGACATCGTCGACGGCGGTACCGATCGGAGCGCCATCTGACTGGCGTCGAGATCGGCGCACTTCAGTCGGAGCGTCAATCGGTAGGCACGCAAGTAGTCGATGAGGGTGGAACGCTCGTCAGCCAACTCCAAACCGGTGTCACGGGGATCGTTATCCGGATCCACCCACATGTCGGGGAACACCGCCGACGCGGTCCATCGCTCCGGCACCGACTCGCCGGTCTTATCTGGAGAACTCATACCGGTATTTGTATCCCACGTGTACTGGGTGCCGGAAAAAGCGGCAGTTGTTCGCGCATACGGGCGGAATTCTGGCTCGGCCTCGGCGCGCTGTAACATCGCTTGGATGAAGCGCATTCTGGCGAGTGTCCTTCGGGTGGCTTCCGTGCCGGTGGGAGTTGGCGTTGGCCTGTGGACCGCGCAACTTATTACAGGTGTGAGACCCGAGTGCGCACTGTACGCTGGAGGCCCACCTGCAATCCTCTGCCCCCTTCCCAATTTTTTTGCGAGGTATACCTACGCGACTTGGCAATGCGTCTTGTTCGGTGGGGGTGCCGCGGTTACTTTGCTTGCCCTCTCTTTGGTGGACAGCCTCACGATTGCACTTCGGGTGCTATCGGTGCCCGTCGGGGTTGGGGTCGGTCTTTTGACCTCTCAATTGCGATCGCTCCCATACTGCCCTCCGTACGGTCGGTGCGCTGCCTATATGGGGATGGCGCCGTTCACCTTCGCGCCGTGGCAGTGCGCCGTGTTGGGCGCAGGCGCTGCCGTCGTCTTGCTTCTCCTCTCCCTTGATGGTGGTCCAATTGCCATCGCCAAGGTCATTCAAAGCGGCCTGAAGAATCATCCCTTGGCCGCGTCCGACGCTTAGTACACGCTGTCCGAGTGCCGGGAGAGGGAGTCGAACCCTCACGAGGTTGTCCTCGGCGGTTTTTGAGACCGCTGCGTCTACCATTCCGCCACCCCGGCCGGATTGACAGCGTACCGGCTCAAGCCGGGAACCGGAGCGCTACCTGGCGCGTACCCTCAAATGCATGGACGACGAGGCGCTCCTCGAGCGGGCACGCCGCGGCGACCGCGATGCCTTTGCAGCAATTGTCACTCGCCACCAGGATGAGCTCTATACGATGGCACTCAGGATTCTCGGGACACCGGCCGATGCGGCGGACGTCGTGCAGGAGACCTTCCTGCGCGCCTACGTCAGAATCCCGGTGCTGCGCGGTCAGACCATCCGGGCCTGGCTGTTTCGGGTCGCGATCAACTGCAGTCATGACGTCCAGCGCCGCACCGTCCGCCGGCCCGCTGATCCCCTGGAGGACGCCGAGGGCAATATCGTTGAGCTTCCCGACCCGGCACTCGGCCCGGAGGCGACCGTTCTGTCCCGCGAGCGCGTGGCCGCGGTCCGTGAAGCACTGCTCGCGCTCCATCCCGACTTCCGCGCCGTCGTCGTCCTCCGGGACGTCAACGAGCTGAGCTACGAGGAGATGTCTGAGGCGCTCCGTGTTCCGATCGGCACGGTCAAGTCGCGGCTGAACCGGGCGCGGACCATGCTTGCCAAGGCCCTGCGTGGTACCGCCGCAGCGCCGGGCTTTGCCGAGGAGCACGCATGAGTAGCCCGCGCCGCCACCTCGACGACCTGTTCTCTGCGGCCTACGAGGATGAGCTAACGCCCATCGAGGAGGCACGCTTCCACGCGCACATGCAGTCCTGCGAACCCTGCGCCGCGGCCTATGCGGAGTTCAGGGCGAGTATCCAAGCGCTCCGCGAGGTGCCGAAGGCGCGGATGCCCCACGTGGTGCACCTGCCGTCGACGCCGCCCGTCGCCGAGATCCCCGCGCGGCCGCGCATCGGCCTGAGCTGGTTCAACCTCGGCCTGCTCCGCCGCTTCCCGGCAACGGCGCTTGCCGGCGCCTTTGTGCTCGTGATCGCGATCGCCGCCGTGGTGCATGGGGGCGGAGGTTCGGTCAACGGGACCCTCCAGCCGGCTACGGCTCCCCGTGGCGCCGCGCAGCACGCCGGGGCGAGCACCACCTCGTCCTGCACCTCGATCGTGGGCATCACCGGTGCCTCGCCGCCAGCCAGCTTCAGCCAGGAGGATCTGGCCACTGATCCCGCTCAGCCCGCGCTCCACCTGGTGCTCGCTGCGCCAACCCTGACCGTCACCTCGGGCAAGCAGGCGATTGTCTACGCGCAACTGTCGGAACCGGTGACGTCACTCTCGACCCCGGGGGCGGTGTCCGCCACAGCCCCGTCCCGGGCTGCGCTGCCTTGCGTTTCGGTCACGGTGGCGGGCACGGGCTCGAACTCGAACGGTCAGCTGGCGGTACCGCCTGACTTCAGCATTGCCCAGACCTCCGCGCCGGAGCCGCAGGCCGGAGGAACGAGCGAAGGGGCGTCCGGATCCGTCCCAGCGATCGGAACAAACGGTCCGCTGCTCAGCTTCACGGTTCCTGCGGGACTTGCGCCGGGCACCGAACTCCGGGTCATCGCGACCGTACCCGCCGGGACCACCGGCCCGAACAGCCCCGCGCTCACCGCGGAATTGACGCTCACGATCCACTGATTCCGGAGCTGCGCCGGTCCCAAGCGCGTCTCCTTTACTAGACTGCTAGGCAATGCACCGCCGCCTGGCGTGCCTGGCTGTGGCGCTGCTGGTCTCCGGCTGCAGCTTCAGCGGGCTCGGCCCACCCCCAAACTACGGCTACCTCGTGATCACCGCGGGCGGCGTCGGCCTCCGCTCCGGCTCCACCAACGTGCCCCCCAATCTCGATCTGCGGCTGCATGCCACCGGGGCGGCGCTCCAGGCATCGGACGTGACCGCAACGCTCGACGGGCACCCGCTCTCGCTCGCCACCGAGGCACAGGATCTTGTCGCGACGGTGCAGCCGCTGCTCCCGCTCTCCACGCCGCACCGCCTTTCGGTGGCCGTGGCGGGCATGAGCACCCAGAACATCAATTTCACGGTGATCCCACCGACCGCGGCGATGCTCGCGGCCCACATCGACCCGTCGACCGGATTGGTGGTTGACGCCGTGTTCGACGATGCTCCGTCGCAGCCGTCCATCGCCGCGGCACTGCCCGGCGCCAAGATCACCTGGGTCGATGGCACCCACGCACGGATCTCCTGGAGCGGCAAGCCACCCGCGTCGATCGCACTGCCGGCGTCGATCCCAACGGCCGGCGAGGCCCATCTCGACCCCGGGATAACCCTGTCGCTCGTCGGTATCGCCCCGCACACGCTCCGCCGGGTCACGGTACCGCCCCCGCCTTCGGTCAAGGGCATCCCCGTGGACGCCTTCGTCATCAACACCGCGCCGTCCAACTCGTCGCTGGCGTTCCACCTGGGGGCCGTCACCGAGGTGACTCCGACGGGATGGCAGGCGCAGGCGAACGGCACCCTGCTCGGCACGCCCGATCAGTCCGCCGTGGGTCGTGCGGGTGCGGCGGGCCTGCCGATCTGGCCGTCACTCGCCAACGACTCGACCAACCCCACGGCGACTGATCAGCTCCTCAACAATCCAAGCGCAGTCAACGTGCTCATCAATGAGATGGTCGCGGCGATCCACTACGACGGATACCGCGGCATCAACGTGGACTTCGAGGGGATGCTGGCGGCCGATAAGGCGCCCTTCACGGCGTTCATCCAGCAGCTGGCGACCGCGGTCCACGCGCACGGCGCCAAGCTGATCGTCGACATCGTCCCCCACGACTTCGCCGGGGTGAATCCGTACTCCGCTGCGTACGACATCGCCGCGATCGGGAAGGCGGCCGACTACGTCGACCTCATGGCGTATGACGAGCATGGCGACGGCGGCACGCCGGGACCGGTGGCCGGACTGGACTGGGACAACGCGGTCCTGCAGGCAACCCTGCCGGACCTCAACCCAGCGCACGTGCTCCTCGGCGTGCCGCTCTACGGTCGCGCCTGGGGGAGTGCCTTCGGCGGCGCGTCGGCGTACTCGAACGTCCTCTACAACGCGCTCGCGGTGCCCGGGGCTCGGGTCGACTACGACTTCAACGCGCAGACCCCCTACGTGCTTTCGCCCAACGGGTCCCTGATCACCTATTTCGACGACGCCGACAGTCTGGCGCGCAAGGTCGCGCTGGTCCACACCTACGGCCTGCTGGGGATCGCGGCCTGGAGGCTCGGCTTCGAGGACCCGGGGTTCTGGTCGCTCTTCAGCGCCTGAGCCGCGCCTAGCTCTCGGAGGCGCCCGTGCCCAGGTCGGGGAGGTTGAGGGTGTTCACCCAGTCTCGGATCTTGGCGAGCCGCTCCTCGCTCTCCGGGTCGGCCTCCGTCAGATCGCCGTCCTTGTCCGCCTCGGGGAGGACGCCCGCCTTGTCGAGCACCTCATCAGCGACGAAGATGCCAGCGCCGACCCGCACCGCCACGGCAATCGCGTCCGACGGGCGGGAGTCGATCTCCAGCCGGCGCCCGTCCACCTGGGCAAGGATTCGAGCGTAGAAGACCTCATTGCTGAGCGATGTCACCACAATCCGCTCGACGGTCACCTCCACCGCGCTCAGGAGGTTGGCGAGCAGGTCGTGCGTGATCGGTCGCTCCGGGGTGATGCCGGTGATCTTCAGCGCGATCGCATTCGCCTCGTTGATGCCGATCCAGATCGGGAGGTAGCGATCAGCCGTCTTCTCTTTGAGGATGACGACGTGCTGGCCCGTCGGCATGTGCACCCTGATGCTGTCGACGGTCATTTCCACCAGGTCGGCCATGCCTCGATCATAACCCCGGGACGGAGCCCGCGAGGACATCCATGCCTCGCCGCTACCATGGATCGCTGTGGCTCGCGAGACTTTGTTGCTGGTGGATGGGCACAACCTTGTGTATCGCGCCTTCCACGCGATGCCCGCGTTGAGCAACAGCCGGGGCGAGATGACCAACGCCGCCTACGGCTTCACGTCGATGCTCTTCAAGGCGCTCAACGACACCGCGCCAACGTATGCAATCGCGGCCTTCGATCTCTCCGGTCCCACCTTTCGCCACGAGCGAGTCGCAGAGTACAAAGCGCAACGTCTGCGCGCTCCTGACGAGCTTCGTGCGCAATTTCCGTGGGCGCGCGAGGTCGTTCTGGCGCTCGGTATTCCCATCATCGAGGTTCCCAGGTACGAAGCCGATGATGTCATCGGCACGCTCGCCCAGAAGGCGGAGGCTGCTGGACTCGACGTCATCATCCTGACCGGCGACCTCGATGTGCTGCAGCTGGTCACCGAGCACATCCGCGTCTTCGCGAGCCGGCGTGGGCTCAGTGACACGATCATCTATGACATCGACAAGGTGCGTGAACGCTACGGCTTCGAGCCGCCGCTGGTGGTCGATTTCAAGGCACTGCAAGGCGATCCGAGCGACAACATCCCCGGGGTTCCGGGGATTGGTGAGAAAACCGCGATGTCGCTGGTGCAGCAGTACGGTCCGCTCGAGAACGTGCTCGCAGCGGTGCCGACGATGCCGCCAGGCCGTGTGCAGCGCGCCCTGGAAAGCCATGTGGAGCAGGCGCGGTTGAGCAAGTGGACCGCCACCATCAAGGTCGACCTGGACATCGACCTGCCGCTCGAGAGCGCGCGCCTCTTCAACTACGACGAGTCTGTGGTGCGCGAATTGTTCGATCGTCTCGAGTTTCGCAGCCTGCTCCCGCGGCTGCCCGGACGCACCGATGACGGCGCCGCCACGATTGGTGCTGCGCCACCCGCAAGCGATGCGCCTGCCCTGCCCGGCGACCTGCAATCGCCCGCGACGGATGTCGAGATCGTGATCGATGCGCATCAGGCATCTGACGCTGTGCAGCGCGTTCGCACTGCTGGTGCGATGGCGCTGCGCACCGTGATTGACGGCAACCCGAGAACCGGCGACATGATCGGTGTCGCCTTTGCGCCCAAGGGTGCGGACGTCGCCTACTACATGCCCGTATGGCATGCCGGACTGGAGCGCAACGCTGACCCGGCGGCCGTCGCTGCCGTGGAGGAGGTCCTTGCCGACAGCAGCATTCCGAAGCGCGGCTACGACCTCAAACGCGAGCTGCTGGCGTGGCGGCGGCGCGGCATCGCCATCCAGGGTCTCCAGTTCGACGCGCTGCTCGCCGCCTACCTCACCAACTCGCGCCTCAAGGTTCCGACCCTCCCGGTGCTCGCCCACGATCTCGCGGCTCTCAGCGTCGAGGCGGAGGAGACGCTGCTCGGCAGCGGCCGTGGGAAACGCGGCATCGCCGACGTGCCTGTGGAGGAAGCCGCCGCGTACTACGGCGTCTGGATCGGACTGCTCGACCCAGTCGGCGACGCGTTGGTTCGCGACATGGAGCGCGCGGGCGCAACGCGACTGCACGACTCGATGGAGTTGCCCCTGGTTCCGATTCTCGCTGCGATGGAGGTGGAGGGCGTCGCTGTCGATTGCGACCTGCTCGGTTCCATCAGCGCCGAGATGTACGCGCGCATCACGGCGATCGAGAACGAGGTGCAGGAGATCGCCGGGTACACGTTCAATCCCGGGAGCACGCAGCAGCTGGGACGCTTCCTCTACGACGAGCTCGGGCTGGCGAGCGGACGCAAGACCAAGACCGGCCGCAGCACGGATGCCGACACGCTCGAGGCGCTGCGCGGTGAGCACCCGGTGGTGGAACAGATCCTCGAGTGGCGACAGCTCACCAAGCTCAAGAGCACCTATGTTGATGCGCTGCCGCTGTTGTGCACGGCCGACTCACGGGTGCACACGTCGTTCAACCAGGCGGTAGCGACCACCGGCCGGCTGTCATCGTCGGACCCCAACCTGCAGAACATCCCGGTGCGCACGCAGTGGGGTCAGCGCATCCGGCGTGCCTTTCACGCTGACAAAGGTCAGCAACTGGTCAGCGCCGACTACTCGCAGGTGGAGCTGCGGGTGCTCGCGCACGTGACTGGCGAGCTGGAGCTGATCGAGGCGTTCCAGCGTGGCGAGGACATCCACCGGCGCACCGCGGCTGAGGTGTATGGCGTTGAGCCCGATGCCGTGACGCCGGACATGCGCCGCATCGCCAAGGTGGTCAACTTCGGTGTGGTATATGGGCTGAGCGATTTCGGGCTTGCCCGCGACACGGGCATGAGCCGCGAGGATGCGCATGCGTTCATCGATGCGTACTTCAGCAATTTCCCCGCGGTCACGACGTACCTCGAAGGGGTGCGGAACCACGCGCGGGAATACGGCTGGGTGGAGACGTTCATCGGCCGGCGGCGCTACATCGCCGATATCCGCGCGGCCAACCGCCAGCTCCGTTTCGCGGCGGAGCGTATGGCCGTCAACATGCCGATCCAGGGCGGCGCGGCCGACATCATGAAGCAGGCCATGATCCTCGTCGACCAGGCGCTGCGCGAGCAGGGGCTGCGCAGCCGCATCCTCCTGCAGGTGCACGATGAGCTCCTCCTGGAGGCGCCGGCCGAGGAGGTCGAGGACCTTGTCGCGCTCCTGCGGGATCGCATGGGTGCGGCCGAGGCACTGAAGGTGCCGCTCGATGTTGACGTCAAGATCGGTGACAACTGGGGGGACATGACGCCCATCGCGAGGAACTGACGGTGCCGGAGCTTCCCGAGGTGGAGACGGTTGCCCGTGACCTTCGCGCCGCGGTGTCTGGGCGGCGCATCGAGCACGTGAGCGTGGATCGCCCCGATATCGTGCGTTTCCCTGACGGACGCATCCTTCCAGAGCTGCTCACGGGGCAGCGCTTCGAGAACGTGGATCGCCGGGGCAAGTACCTGCTGCTCGAGCTCGATTCGGGCGACGAGCTCATGGTGCATCTCGGCATGACCGGGCATCTTCTGGTGTGTGATGCGGACGCGCCGGTCGCCAAGCACACCCACATCCGCGCTTCGCTTGACGACGGGAACGAGCTGCGATTCGACGACGCGCGTCGCTTCGGTCGCGTGGCCTATGGTTCGCGCGAGGCGCTGACCGCGGCCCGCGTGCTGCCCAAGCTCGGCGTCGAACCGCTCTCCGACGCGTTCTCGCAGGAGCAGCTCGATGCGGTGCTGCGCAAGACGACGAGGACGGTGAAGGCCGCCCTGCTTGATCAGAAGGGGGTCGCGGGGCTCGGCAACATCTACATCGACGAGGCGTGCTTCCTCGCGGGTGTGCGGCCGACCCGGCGCTGTCATCGCCTCACGCGTCGCGAACGAGCGGCCCTCCTCGACGCCATCCCACGCGTCCTGACTGCAGCCGTCGCCAACCGGGGCAGCAGCGTCGACGACTACCGCGATGTCTGGAATGCACGCGGCAGCAACCAGGAGCGCCTGCAGGTGTATGGACGCGGCGGTTTGCCCTGCTTTGTGTGCGGCACGACCCTGCGCCGGACCACGACCGCCGGTCGCACCACCGTGTACTGCCCGCACTGCCAGCGATGACCCGTATCACCATCGCCAGCTACGACGACGATCCACCGCTCGGCGGCCAGGGGGTCGTCGTGCACGGCATGCGTGCCGCACTTGAAAGGCGCGGTGTGCAGGTGCATACCATCTCCGGCCGAGGCGACCACGCGATCGCGTTTGCGCGGCGAACGGGCCGCGCGCCGCTTGACTTCTCCATGCAGCTCAACCGGTATCCGCAGGTTCTGCTCCGGGCATCGCCGGACGTGATCCACGCCCAGGGCGGCCCGGGCGGGGTGCTGCTCTGGAAACAACTCGGCGCGCCACTCGTCTACACGGCCCATCACACCTACCGCCAGGCCCACCCGCGCGGGTCGGTGAAGCGATTGCTCAACGGCGCCGAGGCACGCTCCTATCGCCGCGCCGCGATGGTGCTTCCTGTCTCGCGTTCGACGGCGAATGCGCTCCTGGAGATGGGCATCTCCGCGTCGCGCATCGAGGTGCTGTCCAACGGTGTCGACGCGGTCGAACTTCCGGGCGTCGAGCACGAGGACGGGCGCGTCCTGTTCGTGAGTCGGATGGAGCGCGAGAAGGGCGCGCTTGACGCGGTCTCGGTGCTCCAGGCACTCGCCGAGTCCGACCCAAGCGTGCACGGCGTCATGGTCGGCGGTGGCAGCCTCGCCGCCGAGGTGCGGCGCGCCGCGGACGCAAGCGGTGGGCGGATCGAGTACCTCGGGGCGCTCGATCGAGAGGCCCTGAACCACGAGTACGCCAGAGCTGTGGTCGTCTTGATGCCGTCGCGGTTCGAGGGGCTCGGCATGGTGGCCCTCGAGGCTCAGGCCGCGGGCACACCGGTGGTGGGGTTCGACGTCGACGGGCTTCGCGACGCCGTGGGCGTCGGGGGTGTGCTGGTCCCCGCCGGCGATATGGCAGCGCTCCGGGCGGCCACGCTGCAGCTGCTGAACGACCCCGAACGCCGCGCCGAGGCCGGGGCTCGGGGACGCGAGGTCGTCCTCGCCGAGCATTCCTGGGACGCAATCGGCAAGCGCCTCGAGGAGATCTACGCGGCCGTGCGCTGAGCACGGATTCGGCGAGAGTCGGCCAGCGACTAGACTCGAAGGGTGCCCGATCTCGAGTTGCTCGCGCCCTTCGCACCTGCCGGTGACCAGCCCGCCGCAATCACCGCGCTCAGCCGC
>Ga0182015_10002439_pt1 | contig 22387 bp, 23 predicted proteins | sample 712P3MmetaG_FD_120478 | JGI IMG/M metagenome (GOLD analysis project Ga0182015, IMG submission 120478) | Permafrost microbial communities from Stordalen Mire, Sweden - 712P3M metaG | ecosystem: Environmental > Terrestrial > Soil > Wetlands > Permafrost | place: Sweden: Stordalen | collected...
GTGATGACGCCCTGACCGAGCGTCATGCGCACGCGTGCCACGGCGCGTTTGCGCCGGCCGGTGCCGATGAACATATCTGCTGTTTGCATGCCCTACGCCAACGCCGCGGGCTTTTGGGCCGCGTGCGGATGAGTGTCGCCGACGTAGACGCTGAGCCGTCCGAGCTGGACGTTGCGCATCCGGTTGGTCGCCAGCATGCCGCGAACGGCGCGCTCGATCAAACGTTCCGGGTACTTCGCACGAACCTGCGACGCCGTCTCGGTGTTCAGACCGCCGGGATAACCGGAGTGACGGTGGTAGACCTTCTGATTCCACTTGTCGCCGCCGAGCTCGACCTTGTCGGCGTTGATCACGACGACGAAGTCACCGGCATCGATGTGCGGCGTCCAGGTGGGTTTCTTACGGCCCGAGAGCGTGCGCGCGATCTTCACCGCGAGCGTGCCGAGGCGTTGCCCCGCCGCGTCGACGATATACCAATCGTGCGTGGCCTCTGCCGTGGTCTGTTGGTAGGTGCGCATTTCTTCTAATCTGTCGGCAAGAGAATAAGGCCGCTCCGGCTCGGAACGGCAACCCTCGGAGTATACCGGCTGACGGCGGGGATGTCTAGGGGCGAGGGGGTGCGGGTCGAGGGGGTGCGGGGGGCTGGCGGCCTGCTTGCTCTGAGTCGAAATCGCCGTAGCGGACTCCGATGAGGGCGAGGCCGGCTGCCGGTGCCGTGTATCCGGCGCGCTTACGGTCCTGTGAGGCCAGGATGGCCGGGATGTCGTCCGGGGCGCGCCGGCCGGTGGCGATCTCCACGAGGGTGCCGACCGTAATGCGGACCATCCGGTGCAAAAAGCCGCCGCCCGTGATTCGTAGGGAGATCCGGTCGCCGGTCCGGTCGATATCGATCGCATGGATCCGGCGCACCGTCCCCCCGCGGGCGGGTAGGATCCCGCAGAGCGCGACGAAGTCGTGCTCGCCGAGCAAACCGCCGGCCGCGTTGCGCGCGAGGTCGACGTCCAGCGAGCGGTGGACGTGGTGGGCGAAGCGCCGCTCGAGGGCTGAGGGCATCGGCCGGTTGATGATCCGGTATTCGTAGGTGCGCGCGTCGGCGTCGAAGCGGGCCGAGAAGCCGTCCGGCACGACGGCCGCATCCCGGACGCTCACGTCGTGCGGCAGGTTGCCGTTGAGCGCGAGCGCGAGCCGGTCGACCGGAAAGTCGCGCTCGCTGCGAAACGAGATCACCTGCCCCGAGGCATGCACGCCGGCGTCGGTGCGGCCGGCGGCGCTGATCTTCACGGTCCCGGCGAAGAGCGCGCTCAGCACGCGCTCGAGTTCGCCGGCGACCGTTCGCACTTCGGGTTGGAACTGTAAGCCGCAAAAATTCGTGCCGTCGTACTCGACGACGGCCCGATACGTCGGCATGGCTTACGCGGGGAGTTGCTTAGGCAGCGACGCGATGCGGAACGGGGCGCTTCTCGTCGAGGTCGAGCAGATCGGCCCACGCCGTGACGTCGGTGCGATCCGGGGCGACTTCGCCGCGCATTTTGAGAAAGTAGCCTTCTTGCGGGCTGCCCGCATCCGGACCGTAGCGCAGCCAATCGCGGTTGAATGTTTCGACGTCGCTATCGTCTTTCGCGTGCACGTACGGCGCGACGAATTCGCTGATCTCGCCATCATTGCTCGCGCTCTTGATCACGTCGAGCAGCGTATCGCCGTCGAGATCGAGAAATTCAAACAGATGCTTGTCCATCGGACAATCGTAGCTGTAGTCGCCGATCGTCCCCTGCGCCTGGGCCTTCCCTTTGTCGATCGTACGCTTGAGTTGAACGATCCCGTGCATCTTTTCACCGACGCTGGCGGGATAGGTTTTCGTGAGATCCATGACGGTAACTTTCCGTGCGGTTGAGTAGGGAGTGAGAACGTCCGTGAGACCGTTCGCGGTTGGGCCGGGTTGCGCCCTCAGACTACGACGGCAGCGGGCGCTGGAGCGGGAAGAGCACGACGTCCCGGATGGACGCATTATTCGTTAGCAGCATGACCAGGCGGTCGACCCCGATGCCGATCCCGGCCGTCGGCGGCATGCCGTATTCGAGCGCGTTCACGAAATCCCAGTCGGGCGGGGGGACTTCCTCGTCGCCGGCCGCCCGTTCGGCGACCTGCAGCTCGAACCGGCGCCGCTGGTCGTCGGGATCGTTGAGCTCGGTGAAGGCGTTGGCAACCTCCATCGAAGCGCAGAAGAGTTCGTAGCGGTCGGTGAGTTCGGCGTCGCCGGCCTTGCGCTTCGCGAGCGGCGAGAGTACGACCGGGTAGTCGTGTACGAACGTCGGATGCAACAACTCCGGCTCGACGACGCGTTCGAAGATCTTGTCGAGCGCGTGCGCGTGCGAGGGCGACGGCGGCAGGCCGAGATCGCGCAGTACCTGCTGCGTGCCGGCAAACGAGAGCAGCGTCTCGCGCTCGAGTTCACCCCACTGCTTCATCGCATCTAAGTACGCGATGCGGGCGAACGGGCGCTTGAACGAGATCGCGTCCTCGCGGTACATCAGCGTATCGCCGCCATGTATGCCTTCGACCAAATGCGCCATCAGCGCCTCGTTGAAGTCCATCATCTCGTGGACCGACCAGTACGCCGCGTAGAGTTCGAGCATCGTGAACTCCGGGTTATGCGTCGTGTCGATCCCTTCGTTGCGAAAGATCCGGCCGATCTCGTAGACGCGCTCGAGGCCGCCGACGATCAATCGTTTGAGGTTGAGTTCGGTTGCGATGCGCAGCGTCATTTCGACATCGAGCGCGTTGACGTGCGTGAGAAACGGGCGCGCGGCGGCACCGCCGGCAACGTTGAGCAACGTCGGCGTCTCGCACTCGTAGAAGCCCTGCGCGTCGATGAAGCGGCGCATCGCAGAAACGATTTTGCTGCGTTGCATGAAGACGTCGCGCACGTGCGGGTTGACGATCAAATCGACGTAGCGCTGACGGTAGCGCTTTTCGATGTCGACCAAGCCGTGCCACTTGTCGGGCAACGGCGCGAGGCCTTTACTCAGCACCTCGAACGACCGCACGTGGAGCGCGAGGTCACCCATCTTGGTGCGAAAGACGAAACCGCTCGCGCCGAGAAAATCACCGCGATCGAGCGCTTTGAGTAGCGTGAACGCCTCGCCCAGCTCTTTCTTTGCGAAGTAGAGCTGGAAACGTCCCGTGCGGTCGGAGAGATCGGCGAACGGGCCGCGCAGCGACATCACGCGTCCGGCGATCTGCCACGTCTCCGCTTCGGCGTGTTCTTCGGGCCCCAGACTCGTATAGCGCGCGGCCAGGTCGCCGGCGTGCGCCGTCACTTCGAAGCGCGTCGCTGCAAACGGATCGATCCCGCGTGAACGCAGCGCGGCCAGGTTTACACGCCTGGCCGCAATCAGCTCCGCTTCGCGTTTCCCGTGCTCGGCGCCGGGCTCGGTGGGATCGTCTAGGATGCTTTTTTTGCCACTTTCTTCGTCGCCTTGTTGATCGCTTCGATCTTGTACTTCATCGCGCCGCGGGGCGTGGTGACGTCGACGGTCTCGCCGTTCTTGTGGCCCATGAGGGCCGCTCCGACCGGCGATTCGTTCGAGAGCCGCGCGTTTTTTGGATCGGCTTCGGCCGAACCGACGATCGTAAACTCGTGCGAGCGGCCCGAGACCAGCTCTTTCACCTTGACCGTCGCACCGAGGTGGACGTGGTCGGCGACAAAGTCGCTCGCATCGATGATGCGCGCGTTGCGGATCATCGATTCCAGCTTGAGCACGCGCCCTTCAACGAAGGCCTGCTCCTGCTTAGCGTCTTCGTATTCGGCGTTTTCCGAGATGTCGCCGAACTCTTTGGCCTGGCGAATGCGTTCGTTGACTTCGCGCCGGTGGACGCTCTTGAGCTCGTCGAGCTCGTCCTCGAGCTTCTTGAGGCCGTCGCGGGTCAAAATGATTTCTTTGTCGTTCAAAACCGACTCCTGGGACACGCGCCCGAGCGCAGCAAAGTACTGCTGCTCATAAGGAAATATCGACCGCGGCCATTCAAAGCTGAGCGACGGGGGACCTTCCGATGCCGCGCCACCATGCGAACGGGACCCCGGCCAGGGCAGCGACGAGCAAGAACAGCTGCGTCGGACGGTCGGCGAGCGCGACCGACACGGCAAGCACGCCGAGCAGCGCGAGCGTCGCGAGCGCGGGCAGGACGACGCCGTCGAGCCAAGCCGTACGTTCGCGTACGAAGATTCGCACGGCGGCCGCTGCGCTCAGCAAGAAGAGCACGCCGAGAAAGAACGTCGTGCCGCTGAGGATGAAGTCGAAGGCCGCGCGGACGCTCGGGAAGAGCGCGCTCGCGAGCATTCCGGCGATGCCGATCGCCGTCAGCAGCGCGACCGCAAACGCCGGTTGGTCGCGCCGGTCGAGCGTCCCGAAGCGCTCGGGCAGCACGCCGTCGCGGCCCATCGCAAAGAAACTGCGGGTCAGATAGATCAGCGTCGTCTGTAACGACGCCGCCAGCGACACGAGCACGGTGGCCGTGATCGCGATGCGCCACCCGCCGCCGCCGATCGCGTCGCCCACGTAGGCCATCGCGTCGCCCTCGTGAGCCGCGAACCCGTCTAGCGTGCCGACGCGCAGAAACGCGGCCATGCACAGCCACAGGACCGCCGCCGTGAGCAGCAGCCCCGCGAGCCCGCCCGCGCCGGGCGCCGTGTTCCCCGCACGCGCCTCCTCGGCCGTCGACGCCGAGACTTCCCAGCCGTCGATCATCCAGATGCCGATCGCAACCGCGCCGATCAGCGCGCCGGCGGCGGGCGGCGGGGCGGCGGCCGCGGAGTGGACGGCCGGGACATGGACGGCCGCAAAGGCCGCCGCGATCGCGAGCACGACGAACTCCGCGATCGCCAGCACGTTCGCCAAGCGCGATGTCGGCCGCAAGCCGCGGAAGAGGAGCACGCCGGCGCCGAGCACCCACAACGCACCGACGAGCGCGTCGGCCCGCGGCGCGCCCGCCAGCGACGGCGCGACCAGGGAGAGCGTGTACGTACCGGCCGGCACGGCGGTCGCAATGATCGCGAAGAGGTTGGCGACGATCAGCACCCAGGCCGCGTAGGCGCCGGCGCGCGGACCGAACGCGATCCGCACCCAGGTGTACGCCGAGCCCGCGTTCGGATAGCGCGCGCCGAGGCGCCGGTACGCGATCGCGACGCACACCATGACGGCCGTGACGAGGACGAGCGCGAGCGGCGTCGCACTGCCGCCGGCCGCGACCATCGGTCCCAGCGTCGTCGCAAGTGAGAACGCCGGGCCGATCGCCGCCGCCGCAATGAGCAGCAGATCGCCGAAACCGAGGACGCGGCGCACGTGCTAGCCGTCGCGCAAACGCGAGTGCCGGAAACCGTAGGCCGCGTACACCGCTACGCCGATGGCAAACCACACGACGAAGCGGATCCACGTCAACGTGCCGAGACCGGTCATAACGACGATGCACAGCAGCGCGCCCAACGCCGCGCTGACGAGCCCGAACGGCGCGCGAAACGGACGCACGGCATCGGGCTTGCGCAGGCGGAGCACGAATACGCCGGCGCACACGATCGCAAACGCGGAGAGCGTGCCCACGTTCACGAGCGCCAGCAGTTCGGCGATCGGCAACACGCCGGCCAGAATTGCCACGAGCACTCCGGTCGTCATCGTCGTGATCACCGGCGTGCACGTGCGCGCGTCGACGCGCGCCACAAGCGGCGGTAACATGCGATCGCGCGCCATCACGAAGAAGATTCGGATCTGGCCCAGGAGCGAGGTGAGCATCACGGTCGTGGTGCCGGCGAACGCGCCCGCGAACACGACCGCGTTCAGCCACCCGGCGTTGCCGGCATGGTGCACGGCGTCGGCCATCGCGGCGTTCGGATCGACGGTTTTCCACGGCACGATGCCGACCGTGACGTAGGCGGCGGCCATGTAGATCACGATCCCGATGACCAGCGACCAGATCACGGCGCGCGGAACATCCCGGACGGGATTGTGCGCTTCTTCCGACGCCACGGTGACCGTGTCGAAGCCGATGTAGGCAAAGAATACCAGCGCCGCGCCGGCGATCACCCCGCTCCCGCCGAGCGGAAAGGGCGGCATGAAATGCGCGGGCGACACCGCGCCGAACAGCGCGACGACGAAGACGATCAGCGCCACGACCTGGATGCCGACGAAGAGCGTGTTGGTGCGCGTCGACTCGCGGATGCCGATGGCCAGCAGCGCCGAGATCCCCAGCACCGCAACGATTGCGAGCAGGTCGATCTGCGAGTGCGCGATGTCGATGCCGCCGTTCACGAAGGCGACGTGCGCGACGCGCAGCGACTCCGGCAGCGTCACGCCGAACGTTCCGATGAAACTCTGCACGTAGCCCGACCAGGCCGCGGCGGTCGGCGCGACGCTGATCCCGTACTCGAGGATCAGGTCCCAGCCGATGATCCACGCGACGAACTCACCGAGCGTCGCGTAGGCATACGTGTACGCGCTGCCCGCAATCGGCACCATCGCTGCGAGTTCCGCATAGCACAGCGCAACGAAGATGCAGGCGATGCCGGTGAGCGCGAACGAGGCCAGCACGCCGCCGGCACCCGCAGCCTGCGCTCCGGCACCGATCGTCGTGAAGATGCCGCCGAGCATCGTCCCGAGTCCAACGCCGATCAGCCCCGCAACACCTAGAGCACGGCGCAACGGCACGCCGCCGCCGTCGGCCGGAGAAATGCGATCGTACGGCTGCGTCGCTACGAGCCGGCGCCACACGTTCAAGGCGCGACGAGGTTCACGACGCGGGGGCGCAACTGCAGTTCGCCGAGCACGCGGGCGTAATCGCCGGCGGTCACTTGCGCCCAGGTCTTTCCAAGCAGCGCGAGCAGGGCCGCCTCGACGACGTTCGTCCCGAACGAGCGGCCGGCGAAGTCGGGCGTCGTCGTGACGAGCATCTCAACGCCGCGCTGCCGCAGTTCGCCGATGTCGTTCGCGGTCAGCGTGTTGGTCAGCACCATCTTGCCGTCGAGCCGGTCGGGCATGTACTGGCGCATGAAGTGGAAATCGCCCGCGATGATGTCCGCATCGTCATAATATTCAGGATACTTCGGCTGCGGCGCGCGGTCTTGTTTTTTCCCCGTCGGGTAGAAAAATTGGAACGGCAACTTACACGCGTCGGGCAGATACTTGCGCGCCATCTCTTCGAACTCATCGAGGCCGCGCACCGGCCGGTCGAGATCGAGCGCGAAGATGAAGTCACCGAAGATCATGTCCGCGCCGGCGGCTACTAGCGCCTGCGCCATGCCGAACCGGTCGAGCGCACTGACCATCAGCACGCGTTTCCCCCGCAACTCCATTCCCAGCTCGCGTTGCAGATATTCGACGGCTTCGCGTTCGAGCGTGTTCTTGAGGCCGCTGCCGTCGACGACCGGTGTCTTCTTTACCGCGTTGAGCAGCCGCAAGCCGTCGCGCAGCGCAAACCGCTGCGTTCCCGCGTAGAGGTACACGTCGATGCCGCCGAGGCCGATCGCATCCACGGTACCGTCGAGTTCGCGCAAGCGCTTGAGCGCGCGGTCGATCGAACCGTCCATCCCTTCGCGCGAGATGTCGAACTCTTCACCCAGCAGCTCAATCTTCGCCCGATGATCGCGCGAAGACGAGCCCAAGCTAACGGAAACGACCCGTTTCATTTGGAAGGCGCTCCGCCCCAGGCTGCGCGCCCCCCACGCTGTGCGTGGGGCCCCCGGTCCGAGCTCGCAAGAAACGAAGGTGCCGCGGCACGATACTGCTGCGCTCGCTCCATCACCGAGCTGCCAATCGGCGGGCGAAGGCGGCGGCGCGGGTGGCGGCGATCGCTTCGGGCGGGATCGCTTTGTCGAACGCGCGCATGTCGGCGAGTTCGAAGCCGGCGCGCTCGGCAAGGGCGTCGATCTCGCGCACTTTGTCCAGGTCGACGCCGCGGCCCAACGTGTAGGATTCGCAACGGTTCTCGAGCGCCAGCACCATCGTTTCGGACATGCAGGCCAGCGCCGTGCCGGGCGAGAGCGCGAGGTCGAAATCCGTGCCCGGCTCGCGGACGCGTTCGGCGCGGAACGTGCCCGGGACGCGCATGTTTCCGCCTTCGACCACCAGCACGTCGGGCCGTTCGAGCGCCACGCGCCGGCTGACGTCGTGCGGGAGCGAAAGCTCGCACACGACGGCCCCGGCGCGAAGATCCTCGGGCTCGATCACGTCCTGCGTCGACGACGTCGCGGTCAAGATCAGGTCCGACTCGCGCAGCGCGGCGGCGAGGTCGACGGTGTAGCGCAGGTCGCACGGCACGCGCGGCGCGAGGTTCGCGACGAACGCGCGCAGCCGCGTTTCGTTCCGCGCCACACAGATCACCGCGCGCACGCGCGACGCGATCAGTTGCACGCAGGCCGCGCCGATCGAGCCGGTTGCGCCGACCACCACGACCGTCGCCGAGGCAGCGTCGATCCCCATCTCCTCGGCTCCGCGAAAGAGGCTGCGCACGCCGGCGGCAATCGTCAGCGAATTGCCGGTCGTCACCGGGATCGGCGAACGTTCGGCAATCGTCACGCCCCCGTCTCCGACGACGCCGGTGAATGCGCCGAGGCCGGCGATGCGCGCGCCGAGCGCGACCCCAACATCGATTGCAGCCAGGATGCGGGCGTAGACGTCATCGCGGGGAAGCGCGAGCATCTGCGACGGCAGCAGCGGCGCGGCCACGAACCAGCCCTCCGTTTCCCGCCCGTCCGGCGTGCGGATCCCGGTCAGGTGAGCCGCCGCATAGGACGGCATCCACTCCAGAATCTTCGCCACGATGGGTTGGCCCTTGCCTGCCGCTCCAGGTTCGTAGCGGACCACGTCATCGAACGAGAGGGGATGGATTACGAAGCAAAAAGGGACCATGAACGCAGGGTCCCTTGCACATGGGGATTGTAAGGTCATCGTTAGATAGCGTGCGATAGCATGCGGAACGAGGATTTACCGGGTACACGCCTCTGAAGGCGATTGAAATGATGGTTGAGCGGGATACCTGGTTCTGGAGACCGTTAGGCGGGCTGTGCGTGATCGCGCTCGTCGCGGTGTTCTCGAACCGGCAGCCCTACGCCCAGGTCGGCTGGCTCAGCACCGCGATCAACTGCTACTGCGTCCTCGCCTACGCCGCGACGACGGCGCTCCTCCTGAGCACGCTGCGCGTCGACGCGCGGCGATCGATCGTGGTCTTGGCGGCGACCGCCGCCGGAATGACGGCGCTCGCGGCACTCACGACGATCACGTTTCCGATGTCCACCGTTCTGCCGTCCTTCGTGCCCGCCGGCGCGGAGACCACCCGCTGGCTCTTCGCATTCCAGTTCATCTTCGCAACCGCCGGCATGTTTGCATATGCGTTGTATCGCCGCAAGGATGCTGTCGCTCCGCCGACCGCGCTCAGCGTCGCGACGTTCGTCGTCGGCACGACGGGTGCAATTGCCGCCGTCGCTGCAATGGGTCTGGTCCTGGCCCGTGGCCTGCCGTCCCTGACCGGGACCGCCCCGTTCGGCGCCTTCCGCTCGAGCGGCGTCGACTACGTTCACTTCATCCTCGTCATCTTAACCATTGCGGCCTTGCTTCGCCTGCGCAACCGCGATGGGATCGATCGCGCGGTGCTCCTCTCGGTCATTGCGATCGCGTTCATCGATGTGGTCGTCTCGTTCAATGGGCCGCGCTTCACCATCACGTTCCTCATGCTGCGTATCCTGGGCGGCGCTTCCGCCACGTTCGTGCTGCTTGCCGCCATGCGTCGCGTCGTCGGCGCATACGTGCGGCTGCCGCTCATGCAAGCTACATTGGATCGCACGGAGCGGCTCGCAGTACGCCAAGCCGATCGGCTGGGTGCCGTGTGGCGCCTCGTTACGGATGCGGACCTCGATGAGGCGCAGCGCCTGCAAGCTATCCTGAACGCCGGCGCCGCCGCGCTTCGTCCGGGTCACGACTACTTCGGCACGCTGCGGCGCGTGGACGGCGAGGAAGATCTGGTGGTCGAACTGGTGTCGGAGGCGTATAAGACGGGCCCCGAGTTGAGCCGCCATTTCGGGCGCAACGATCGCATCAAGCTCGAGACCGTGTTTGCCGCCGACATCATCGCCGCCGGCAAGACCGTCGCGTTCAGCGACTACGGGCGCGACGTCGGCGCCGAGCTGCGGCGCAAGCGCTACAACAGCTCCAACTGGAACAGCGTGATCGGCACCTCGTTCGTCGTCGCAAACACGCGTTACGTTCTGTCGTTCTCCGCGTTCGAGGCGATGAACGACGAGCCGTTCACGGACGACGACCTCGCCTTCATCGACGTGCTCGCATCGTTTATCGCCAGCCGCCTCCACCACGAGCGACAGCTCTCCCAGATTCGATATCAGATCGAACACGATCTCCTCACGGGCTTGCCGACGCGCTCGAGCTTCCGCGCGTCGGCGACGCAGTTGATCTCGGCGGGAATCCCGTGCGCGATTGCGGTGATCGATCTCGACCGTTTTCGGGAGGTCAACGAGACGTTCGGGCACATGCTGGGCGACGCCATGCTGGTCGAAATCGCCGCCGGATTGATGGGCGCGCGGCGCGGCGGCGAGATCGTGGCGCGCCTCGGCGGCGACAACTTCGGCATCTTGCTCGATGCGGTGCAATCCGCCGTCGACGTCGAGTCCCGCCTAGGGCCCTACCGGAGCGTCCTGCAACGTCCGCTGTTGACGGGCGACCGCACCGGGCGCGAAGCACTCTTCGTCGGTGCCAGCACGGGCGTCGCACTTTTCCCGCAGGATGCCGCGACGTTCGCCGATCTCCTCGCGGGAGCCGATTCGGCCGTCGACCACGCGAAAGCCAACCAACGCGGGTCGCTGGCCTATCACAATCAGGAAACCGAAGCGTCGGTCCAGCGCCGGCGCACGATGCGGTTGGAGCTCGCGAACGCGATCGGGGACGGCCAACTCGAACTGCACTACCTGCCGACGGTCGAGCTGGCCGGCGGAGCCGTCGCGGGCGTCGAGGGCCTCGTGCGCTGGGAACATCCGCTGCTCGGCTCGGTCGGCCCGAACGAGTTCATCCCGATAGCCGAACACAACACGCTCATCCGCCCGATCGGCCAATGGGTCTTCCGGCGCGCGCTCGACGACATCGCGGCGCTTGGCGCGTTACCGGAGACGTTCCGCTGTTTCGTCAATCTCTCCGGACTTCAGTTGCGCGTGCCCGAGTTCGTCGCGGCGATGCACATGCACCTGGCCCAGCGGCCGGCCGCGTTCCATCACATGGCGGTCGACATCAACGAGTCCGTTGCGATGCTAGACCCCGACCGCACGCTCGACGTCATGGCGGTTCTGCGCGAACTGGGCATGGAAATCGCGCTCGACGATTTCGGCACCGGTTACTCGGCGCTCTCGTACGTAACGCGTTTCCCGATCAACATCATCAAGATCGATGGCCGCTTCATCGAGCGCTTACCGGGAAGCGAGCACGACGCCGCCCTCGTCGAGGTGCTGCTCGGGATCGCACAGCGTTTCGGATTTCTCACGCATGCCGAAGGCATCGAAACCGCGGAGCAGTACGAGTGGCTGCAGCAGCGTGGCTGCACCTACGGTTCGGGCTTCTACATCGCGCAGCCGATGCGGTTCAGCGCGCTGGCGACGTACCTGAAAGAGGCACGCCTGAAGGACAGCGGTCAGGTGTTTGCGATTCTGCCTCCGACTTGAGCGCGGCGAGCATCATTTCGGCGTTCTCGCGCACTTTTTTTTCCAGCGTCGGACCGATCAACTCGGCCAGCGTGGGCACGCCGAAATCGTAGGTGACGTCGAGCGCGACGAGCGTTCCGCCGGCGTCCGGTACGAACGTCCAGGTGCCCTCGAACGTGTCGAGATCGCCTTCGAGTAATTTGTAGTCGATGCGCAGTGCGCCATCGTCGAAGCGATCTTCCTCGAGCCACTCGATCGGTGCGTCTTCGATCAGCGTCTTCCAGCGCGTGAGCACGCGATCGGCGTGACGTTCGACGACGGTCACCGATTCGACGTCGGGCATGAACTGCGGAAAGCGCTCCTGATCCTTGGCAAGTTCGTAGATCAGTACCGCCGGCGCGTCGATGACGATCGAGGTAGCTACGTAGGGCACGCGAGAACTCCGAGACGATCGAGCGCCACCGCGACCGCTTCGTCGAACGCCCGCAGCGCCGTTGCGATCTGGTTCGCGTCGACGATCAACGGGGGTTCCAGGCGGATGACGCGCTGTTGGTTGAGCGTCCACGCGACGGTCACGCCGCGCTTCAGCAATTCGGGAATGATGGTACCGCCATACCCTTCGTTGCGCAGTTCGACACCGGCCAGTAATCCCACGCCCCGCACGTCCGCGATCGCGTCCGGGTAGCGCGCGGCGATTGCGCGCGCGCCCGCGAGCAATTCGGCACCGCGTTCGCGCGCGTTGGCCGCGAGGTCGTCCTCGACTAACACGTCGAGCGCCGCCAGCGCGGCGGCGCATGCGAGCGGGTTGCCGCCGAAGGTCGACGTGTGGAGCAGCGGCGCCTTCGCATATGCGGCGTTCCACACCGCCGGACGGGCCACGTATGCACCGATCGGCATCACGCCGCCCGAGAGGCCCTTGGCCAACGTCAGCACGTCGGGAACGACGCCTTCGATGTCGCAGGCGAACAGCGCGCCGCAGCGTCCGAGACCCGTTTGCACTTCGTCGGCGATAAAGACCGCGCCCGAGCGGTCGCACAGCTCGCGCACGCCCCGCAAGTAGCCCGGCGGCGGCACGTTCACGCCGCCTTCACCCTGCACGGGTTCGACGATCACCGCAGCAGCATCGTCAACGAGCGCCGCTAGCGCGTCGAGATCGCCGAACGGCGCGTGCACGACGTCGGCCAACAAGGGCGCGAACGGCTCCCGAAACGCCGCGCGGCCGCTGACGGAGAGCGCACCGAACGTCTTGCCGTGAAATGCGCCGTGCGTACCGACGAGCTTCGCGCGTTTGGTCGCGGCACGGGCAAGCTTGAGCGCGCCTTCCACCGCTTCCGTCCCGCTGTTGGCAAAGAACGAGATCTTCAGATCGCCCGGCGTCAGTTCGGCCAGGCGCTTCGCGAGCCGGCCGAGCAGCGGGTTGAACATCGTGCGCCCGGAGAGCGCCATCACGTCGAGTTGCGCGCGGACCGCGGCGACGACGCGCGGGTGCCGGTAGCCCAGCGTGAACACGCCGTACCCACCGGCAAAATCGAGATAGCTCTTGCCGTTGTGATCGACGATCGTCGCGCCGTCGGCCGAAACTTCGACGGGGCTCCCCGAGAGCTTCATCACCCGCGCGAGCGGCGGGTTCACGTAGTCGCGATAGTTCTCGTACGTCTCATTATAGAGCGCCTGCGCGGCCGCGCCGTCGCTCACGACGCGACGGCAAGTTCGCGCGGCGGCGCTTCAAGCAGGACGATCGTTTCGGCAACGATGCGCAGCGTTTCGGCCGCCGTCTCGGTGCGCATCAAGCGTTCGCGCAGCACGCTCGCACCGGGAAAGCCTTTGAGGTAGTAGCCGAGATGTTTGCGCATCTGCGGAACCGCGCGCGCCTCGCCCCACTCTTCGACCATCGCGTGGTAGTGCCGCACGGCAAAACGTAAGCGCTCCGGCGCGGCCGGTACTGCGCCGGGTTCGCGGCCCTCCATCAACGCGCGCAACTGCCCGACGAGCCAGGGATTGCCGAGCGTCGCCCGGCCGAGCATGACCCCGTCGATGCCCGCGGCGCGCATCTTCGCGAACGCGTCGCGCGCGTCGGAGAGGTCACCGTTGCCGATCACCGGGATGTCGATCGCGCGTTTGAGCGCGGCGATGTGCGACCAGTCCGCTTCACCCTTGTAGAACTGCTTCGCGGTGCGCGCGTGCAGCGTCACCGCCTTGATGCCGGCGTCTTGCGCGCGCTTCGCGACCTCGACGTACACGAGATCGGTTTCGCTCCAGCCCAGGCGCATTTTCATCGTCACCGGACAGTCGACCGCCGCGACGACCGCGCGCATGATCGCTTCGCACCGGTCGACGTCGCGCAGGCACGCGCTGCCGCCCTCGGTTTTCGTCACCTTGGGCGCCGGACAACCGAAGTTGATGTCGACGATATCGGCACCGCACTCGCGCACGAGCGCAGCCGCGCGCGCCATGATCGCCGGATCGTTACCCCAAAGCTGCGTCGACACCGGACGCTCCACGCCGTGCTGGTCGATCATGTCCATCGTGCGCTGCGCGCCGTACTGCAACGCGTTCGACGAGACGAATTCCGTGACCGTCAAGCCAAAGCCGAAGGGCTTGTAGAGGGCGCGCAACGTCCGGTTCGTCACCCCGGACATCGGGGCGAGAACAATCGGTGGCCAAATGCTGATCGGGCCGATCTCCAGCGGCTTCACGGTGGGGGTCACAAGAGCGGATTGTATCACATCGGGGGCGTACGGCGCGAACGTGAGCGATTCGCCGAAGCCGTCCTTGCTCGACCTCGCGTTGGGGTTCATGAATATCGGACTCACCAGCGTCGGTGGTGCGGGCGGGCCGCTACGCTACGTGATCGTCAAACAGCGCCGTTGGCTCTCCGAAGGGCAATTTGCCGAACTCTACGGGATCGCACAGGCGCTGCCGGGCGCGACGGCCGTGAACTATGCGGTGATGCTCAGCGACCGTTTTGCCGGCCCGCTCGGTCCGCTCGCAGCCCTAGCCGGCCTCATCATCCCCTCACTGCTCCTCGCGATCGCGCTGGCTGGGATCGCGTCACAACTCGCTGCCGTCAACGCGCGCTTTGCGGCAGCGGAGATCGGCGTGACGGCCGCCGTCGCGGGCATCTTCGTCTCCAATGGCATCCGGCTGATCGCGCAGATCTGGCGCGGCACGCCCGACGTGCGCGTCGCGTGGCGCGCCGCGCGGCTGGCCATCAGTGCGCTCGGCGTCGTCCTCGTCGCCGGTTTGCACATGTTCATCCCGTTCGCGATGCTCGTTCTGATCTCGCTGAGCATGATCGTCGAAACGCGCCTGCGCGGCGTCGCGAACGAGGCGTAGCCGTGGCCGCGCAGGCTCACATCTTGCTCTTGCTGGCCTGGCACTTTGCGCTGCTCTCACTCTTTGCCGTGGGCGGCGGCGTCAGCATGCTGATACCGCAGCTCCACCAAGAGTTCGTGTTGCAGTATCGCTTGCTCGACGAGCGTTCGTTCACGGAGTTACTGGCCGTTTCACAAGCCGCGCCCGGCCCGAACTTCTTGCTGATCCCGCTGATCGGCTTTCGCGTTGCGTCCTGGCCGGGCGCGGCCGTCTCGATGGTCGCGTTTCTCGTTTTCCCGGTGACGATTACCTTCTTCATCGGCCGTTTGCTGCATCAGCATGAAAACGAATGGATCGCACGTTTCCGGCGCGGGTTCCGTCCCGTCACCGGCGGCTTGTGGATCGCCAGCGGAATCGTCGTCGCGATCGCCACCGACCACACCCTGGTCCCGATCGCCCTCACGATCGGCATTGCGGTGCTCGCGCTCGCGATCGACATCAGCCCGCTCTGGTGGTGCGTGGCCGCCGGAGTAGTCGGCGCCGTCCTTGCCTAAGGAGTCGCTCTCACACCCCGAACGGAGCGCGCATGGCACGGATACGGCATATGGCGATTTGCACCGACCGGCAAGAAGAGTTGGCGAAGTTCTACCGCGATACGTTCGGTTTGGTCGAAGTCTTCCGCCATGCAAGCGCCCAGAGCGGCAAGATCGGCATCTATCTCTCCGACGGCGAGATCAACCTCGCGTTTATCCCCGCGCACGCCAAGCACGAAGGGCTCGACCACTTCGGCTTCGAGGTCGACAACGTCGCAGCGACGGCCGGAACCGCGCTCGCGAACGGTGCGATTGCGGGCGCACAGGCCGTGCCGCGCGATGGCCGGCAGAACGAAGCGTTCATTGCCGATCCGATCGGCCAGCGAGTCGACCTCTCGAGCGCGGGCTGGCACCTGGGCGGCGGAGGGCAAGGACGCATCCAGCATCTTGCGATCAAGACCGACGATCCGCCGGCACTAGCGCACTTCTACACCTCGACGTTCGGTATGTACGAAGTATTCCGGCGCGATTGGGAACGCGGCGCCGTCTATCTTTCGGACGGCCACGTCAACCTCGCGTTGCTGGCGAACAACAACGGTCACGCAGAGCCCGCCGACCTGCGCGGTGTCAACCACTTGGGCATTCGCATCGACGATCTCGCCGCAACGATGGACACGGCGTACGCCAACGGCGCAAAACCCGGCGATCGCGAGTTGCCGCGCGACGGACGTTTCGCCGAGACGTTCGTCTTCGATCCGGCCGGCGGGCGCGTCGATCTCTCGCAGCAGGGCTGGAAAGTCCAGCCCTAGCGAGCAACCGCACGGCGGCAACCGCCACCCCGTTTATGGGTATCAAGTGCGTCTGATGACATCGATCGTCGAGAAAGAGCTCGTCCACGCGCCGCTGGCTTCAGCGGACCGCCTCTTGCAGGCATTCTTCGCGGCTCATCCGGCCCCGGAAGGCGCGGGTGCACACATCGTGCTGCGTGCCGGGGAAGCCACGCAACCGGCAATCGTGCGTCTCGAACGGGTGCATCGCCCGGAAGACATGACGCCGCGTTACGCGATTCATTGGGAAGCCGAAAGCGGCGGCCCGTATCCGGATTTCGACGGCGAGCTGAACGTCGAGGCCGACGAGGACTACAACGCGTTTTGGTTCGTGCTCAACGGCAGTTACGAGCCGCCGGGCGGTGTCGCCGGTCAACTCTTCGACGCCGCGATCGGACACCGCATCGCGCGGGCAACGGCGCGCGGGCTGCTGAGCCAAATGCGCGTGGAGACGGAAGCGCTCTTTGCAACGCAAGAAACCACGAAACGCGACGCCGTTAGGAACATTCCGATCTCAAAGGGATAGGTAGTGCGCGCGTAATCCGAACAGCACGAGGTGCGGCACGACGCGTTCGATCACCGGCGTTTCGCCGCTGACCACGGCGGCCAGACCGCCCGACGCGATCACGCGCGCCTGGGCGCCGATCTCCGCGCGAATGCGCGCGACGATCGCCTCGGCGGCGCCGATCGCGCCGTACACGATGCCGGCCTGAATCGACGTCACCGTATCGCGGCCGATGACGACGCCCGGTGCGTGCAGCGCAACCTGCGGCAGCTTCGCCGTACGGCCGACCAGCGCGTCCAGTGAGACTTGCAGGCCCGGCGCGATCGCGACGCCGGCATACGCGCCGTCGCCATCGATGATCCCATATGTCGTTGCGGTTCCGAAATTGATCGCGATTGCCGGCGAGCCGACCAATTCCCGCGTTGCGATCGCCGCGGCGATCAAATCGGCGCCGACGTCGGCCGGACGGTCGGTGCGAATCGGAATGATCGTCTGTGAAGCCGCGGTAAACGCCACCGGCTGCACGCCGAAGTAGCGTTGACACGCCTCCTGGAGCGGGCGGTCGACGCTCGGGACGACCGACGCAATGACGATCGCTTGGACGTCGCGCATCGGGAAGTGCGAGCTGGCGAAGAACGACGAGAACAGTATTCCGTATTCGTCTGCCGTACGGCGCTGCCCGGTCGTGATGCGCCACGTCGCCGCGAGCGAACCGGCCGTGTCGAACGCGCCCAACTTCGTTTCGGTGTTGCCGACGTCGATGACGACGAGCACGGCTAAGCGGGCGTTTCGCGGCGGATGGAGACGATCGTGTCCCACAGCCCGCCGGCGAGTACGCGCTTGGACGCGCTCGGCAACGCGCGTCGCCCGGCGGTACCCCACAACACGGTCAGCGCGCTATCGCCGCCCCCGAAGCCGCGTTCGCCGGAGACGTCGTTGACCGCGATCGCATCGAGGTGCTTGCGCACGAGCTTTTCGCGGGCGTTGGCTTCGTGCGCGTCGGTCTCGGCCGCAAAGCCGACCAGAAACGTCCCGTTTTTGCGCGCGCCCAGCGCCGCCAAGATATCCGGATTGCGCTCCAGGCGCAAGGCCTGGGCAGCGTCCGTCTTCTTCACCTTCGATGCGTGCGTTTCAGCCGGGCGCCAATCGGCGACGGCGGCCGTGGCAATCGCGATCGTCGCGTCGGCCGCGTGCGCGAGCGTCGCGCGTTCCATCTCGAGCGCGGTCGTCACGCGTTCCACGCGTGCACCCGACGGCGGCGGCAGTGACGTCGGGCCGAGCACGAGATCCACCGCCGCACCACGCGCGAGCGCTTCGCGCGCCAGTTCGATCCCCATCGTTCCGGTCGACGCGTTGGAAAGAAAGCGCACCGGGTCGATGGGCTCGCGCGTTGGTCCGGCGGTGATCAACACGCGTTCGCCCGTCAGATCGCGCGTGCGCGCGAGCACCGCTTCGATCGCGGCGACGATCGCATCTTCACCCGCCAAACGCCCCGCGCCGGTCTCGCGCTCGGCAAGGAAGCCGCTCTCCGGCGCGACGATCGTCACGCCGCGCGCTTCGAGCGTGCGCAGGTTCGCGACGGTCGCGGGGTGCTCGAGCATCGCGGTGTTCATCGCCGGCGCGACGATCAACGGAATGCGCGCGGCTAGCGCAGCGTTCGTTAGCAGGTCGTCGGCGATGCCTTGCGCGAGCTTGGCGATCGCGTTCGCCGTGGCCGGAACGATCGCGAACACCTCCGCTTCGCGCACGAGCGCGATGTGCGGAATCTCTTCGGTCCGCTCCCACATGGACGTCCACACGCGCCGGCGCGCTAGCGCAGCAAACGTCGCCACGCCGATGAAGTGCTGCGCTTCCGCGGTCAGGATCACGTCGAGTTCGACGCCGAGCTGCACGAGGCGACTCGCGAGCGCGGCCGCCTTGTATGCGGCGATGCCGCCGCATACGCCCAGCAGTACGCGCCGGCCGTTCACCCGCTGACGCTCGCGTGCAGGTCGGCGTGCTCGGCGGCGGCCGGTACGTTCAAGCTGAGATTGTCGATCAGCCGCGTCGACCCGAGCCACGCACTGCCGATCGCGAGCACCGCATCCGCCCCCCAGCGCGCGCCGATGTTGGGCAGCGGCTCGAACGTCACCGGGTCGACGATGTCGAGATAGGCTTCGCGCATCGGGCCGGCGATCTGCGCGCGACCGGCGGCGACGATCCGGTCGCGGTTGGTCTCGCCGCGCGAAACGGCGTCGGACATGGCTTGCAGCGCGCGATAGAGTGCGGGCGCGGCTGCGCGCTCGGGCGGACGCAGATACGCGTTGCGGCTGGAGAGTGCGAGGCCGTCCAGATCGCGCACCGTCGGGACGACGGCGATCTCGGCCGGCAGCGCGAGGTCGCGCACCATCTGCCGCAACACCGCGACCTGCTGCGCATCCTTCGCGCCGAAGTACGCGCGCTCGGCGCCGGCGATCGCGAAGAGCTTCGCGCACACCGTCGCGACGCCGCGGAAGTGTCCCGGACGCAGCGCGCCCTCGTAGCGCGCGGCGATCGCTCCGGGATCGATGTGCGTATCGAACCCGGGCGGATACATCTCCTCGACGCTCGGCGCGAACAGCAGGTCGACACCGGCCGCTGCCAGCTGGCTCGAATCCTCGATGAACGCCCGCGGATAGCGCGAGTAGTCTTCAGTCGGCCCAAACTGCAGCGGGTTGACGAAGATCGTCGCCATCACGGCGGCATTGTCTTGGCGCGCCTGCTCGACCAGAGCCAGGTGCCCGGCGTGCAGGGCGCCCATCGTCGGGACGAGCGCCAGCGGACGAGCCAGCCGGCGCGCCGCCTGCGCCGCTTCCGCGGCAGTCCGAAGGGTCTGCATCTTAGCCTTTGATCACCCGCAGGATCGTTCGCCCGACCGTGAACGCCTGGCCGACCGGCAAGGGTTGCGGGGGGCCGACCGGACGGCCGTCGATCTGCGTCCCATTGCGGCTCGCGAGGTCGACGAGCTGGAGATCGCCTGCTTCCTCGTAGAGTTTCGCGTGTTTTCGGGAAATATACCGATCAATGGTAATACAGGCGCCCGCGACGGCGTCATCCCGCCCGATGGTGATCTCCTCGTCGAACGTCCACGTTTTCCCGTCCAACGGACCGCTCATCACCTCCAAGACATACATCAAGGCCCGCCTTCGCCCGCGCGCGACCGGCGGTCCTCTCCAAATGAAATGGCGTTATGACCGAAGACCTGATCAGCGACATCGATCCCGACGGACTGCGCGAAGCCGAACTGATCCAAGCCCGCGCAATGCTCAAACGCCTCGTGGGCCGCACGATCGTCGAGCTGCGGGTCGAAGAGACGCGGATCGCGCTCGTAACCGATGATGGCGTGACCTATTATTTCTACGGCTTCATGGGCGAGGACGTCCCCGAATGAATTGCGTCCGCGGCTAGGATTGCCCCTAGGGCGACGTGCTCGGCCACGATCCCGCCCTGCAGATAGACGTCCCATGGCTCGCGCAGCGGCGCGTCGCACGAGAGATCGATCGTCGACCCGCTGACGAACGAGCCGCTCGACATGATGACCGGGTCGACGTAACCCGGAACCGGGCCCGGCTCGGGCATGAAGCGGGCGTTGATCGGGAGCGCGGTCTGAAGGCCGCGGGCAAACGCGATCAGCCGCTCGCGGGTCCCCAGACGAATCGCCTGTACGATATCGGTGCGCAGCTCGCCCGGCAGCGGATCGACCTCGAAGCCGAGCAGCGCGAAGAGCGACGCGGCGAAGTCGAGGCCGCGTAACGTCTCCCCGATCACGAGCGGCGCATAGAAGAGTCCCTGCATCAGCGTGCGCCCGAAGCCGAGCGTCGGGCCCAATCCCGCGCCGATTCCCGGCGCGAAGACGCGCGCGGCGATTTGCCCGATCAGGTCCGCGCGACCGGCGATATAGCCGCCCGTCGGCGCAAGTCCGCCGCCGATGTTCTTGATCAGCGAACCGGCCAGCACGTCGGCGCCCACTTCGAGCGGCTCGCGTTCTTCGACCAGTTCGCCGTAGCAGTTGTCGACGAACACGATCGCGTTCGGCGCGTGCTCGCGCACAGCCGCGACGATCTGCTCGATGGCCGCGATCGAGAGCGAACGCCGTGCGGCGTAACCGCGCGAGCGCTGCACGAATACGACGGCCGGCAGCTTCGCCTGCAGCGCGGCCGCCAGCGCGACGAGATCGGTGTCGCCGGGAATCGTGCGCTCGACCTCGGCGTAGGCAACGCCGCGCGCGACGAGCGAGTAGGGCGCATCCACGAGGGCGTAGCGCAACGTGTCGTACGGCGCGCCGTTCGCGCACAGCAGCAGCGCGCCGGGTGCGAGCAGCGCATCGAGCGCTGCCACGATCGCGTGCGTTCCGCTGACGATCGAGAGCCGCGCCAGGACGCGCTCGGCGCGGAACACGCGCGCGAGCAACGATTCGTAGCGGTCGCGCGCGGCGTCGTCGTAGCCGTAGCCCGTCGAACCGGCGAGGTCGCTCTCGACAATGCCCTCGGCGAGAAACGCGTCGAGCACGCGCATCCGCACGGCGCGGCGGCGCGGATCCTCTTCGAGCAACCGGGGCAGCGCGGTTTCGGCGGCAGCGCGGACCCGTGCGTCGATGCGCCGCTCCCCGACGATCGTTTCGATCATGTTTTCGCGAGTTCGATCTTTTCGTACATGCGTACGAACGGCAGATAGATGGCGCCGGCTACGAGCACGTTTACGAGCAGCAGCGGGATCGCACGCCAATCGAGCGTGGTGAGAAACACGTTCAAGAACATCGGCAGCGTCGAGGGAAGATAGTAGATGGGCGCGCGCACGAGGTGGAACGAGAGTGCGGCATACGTCGTGCAGACGAGCGCGAGCGGCGCGAGCAAATACGGGATGCCCAGCACCGGATTGTAGACCATCGGCAGTCCGAACATCACCGGTTCGTTGGTGTTGATCAGCGATGGAAGGAGCGTGGCATAGGCGAACTTCCGCAAGCGCGGCACGCGGCTGCGCAACATCAAGAGAACCATCGGCAGCGTCGCGCCGCAGCCACCGGGAAAGACGAACATGAACGTCGACACCGCGACGAGATGCGGCAACGACTCGTGGTTGTGGAACGCCGCCGTATTCTGCACCTGGAAATTCAAGTAGACCGGCAAGACGATCGCGGCCAAGAGCGCCGGCCCGTGAATGCCGAACAGCCACAGCAGCGACTCGATCCCCGCGATGAGAAAGAGCGCGACGAAGCTATCGCCGAGGAAGCCCAGCGGCGCGAGCAATGCCGCGAGCAACGCCGCGATCGACACGTGCGCTGCGAAGAGTGCGGCGGAAAACGCCGCCACGGCCGCGACGCCGATGAGGGTCCCGCCGGCCCCCGCGACGCGCCGGCGCGCCAGCACGATCGCGCCGGCGGCCGCGAGACAACAGACGATCGCCGTGAACAGCCCCGACGTGCCGAGCGTCGCCGCGAGAACGGTGAACGATTTCCACGCGGCGCGCGGCAAGGCGAAGCCGAAGGCGCACGCCGCGGCGGCGAGCA
>Ga0182015_10002440_pt1 | contig 22386 bp, 29 predicted proteins | sample 712P3MmetaG_FD_120478 | JGI IMG/M metagenome (GOLD analysis project Ga0182015, IMG submission 120478) | Permafrost microbial communities from Stordalen Mire, Sweden - 712P3M metaG | ecosystem: Environmental > Terrestrial > Soil > Wetlands > Permafrost | place: Sweden: Stordalen | collected...
ACGATCTGCCACTTCTCTTCGGGGGTTCGCTCTACTCGTGGTCTCCTGCCCATGATGCCTCCTGTTTTGGAGGCCCTGATTCTACCTAGATGAGGTGTCCAGTTTTAGAGGGGAGCACTACAGCTGTCTCACGATCCACGAATTGTCGATCCTAGAACTCGCGCTCGGCTTCCCCCAATTGGACAGCAACAAAACGTCCGGCCACGACGCTCTTGGCTGGAAGTCCTCAGCGTGACGTGTTCTTATTGAATGTACTTCCGCGAGAGCCCGTTGCCCGGCCTTCCGAGTTTCCCGAGCCTGATTTGGCTTTAGATTGCGCTCTACAGTGGCGCGGATGGACTTCGACGCTTCCCGAGAATCAATCCAACTAATGACTCCTAGAGTGCCCGTTAGTACAACCGCTCCTAATACGGCACTCACACTGATTCTAATTGCTAACGGCCAGCTAGACGTGTGAAGCCAATAGAGACCGAATCCCGCAACTTCGAGGCCTGCAAGAATGAAGCACCCGCGAGCCACTAAGAATTCGGTTGACGAAGCGTCGCTCAATGCGAGGGACAAGCCTGTGCCCACGATTATCGGGAACAGGATGCCCAGTAAAATGTCGGTCGGGTTCACGAGCGGAACGGTAACCCGGTGCAACAGAATTGTCTATATTCTGGCAGTCAGTCGAGGGATGGAATTCTTTTGACCAGCAGGCACAAATAAGAACCGCCGCAGTCCTTCGCGTCGCTGACTGTGGTTTCAGTATCGAGAGTAGGGCCTGTTGACTGCATTCGACCACTCCATCGGCATTCCCTTCGCAGGCCTCGACCGACCAATTTCGGTGGTTCGTGATGCTGGCCTGTCATGACTCTAGACTTGCGGGACTTGGCCATTCCACCTCACGATTCACTCAAAAGCCGAATATCAACACGTCTTCACCGGCAAAGACGTTTTGAGGGAGCCTTTTGTTTATGTGTTCAGCCCAACTGACGAGCGGCTTAACAAGGCAGTCTTACCGAGAACGCCGTAACAGCTACAGCAGATCTTCGACGCGAAGACCGGCACAAACAGGACTCCACGAGGGCGCGATTCGAGGCGCGGAGAAGCATCCTGATTGGTTTCAAGAAGAGATGCTCGAACTTGTTCCAGCAGACTCTTTTCGCCGCGTAGGACAAGGCCGCGCTTCGTGCGGGGTTTTTTCTCGCTCGCTCGGCTCCCCCACTCTGAAATGCGATAAGATCCGGTTCATTATGTTCTATCTGTGGAAGTTGAAATTGCGTCGTCGGCGGCTTGTGAAGTCTTTTAATCGAGCCATCGATAAATTCGCTGACGGACAGCATTCCGATACTGAGCTTCTAAAGCTTACTTCGGACCATTGGTCAGACATGCGTCGTATCGACGGCCTCATCGACCAAGAAGTCAGTAATCGGATGCTTAGAGAGGCAATCGACCTCGATCTTGAAGTGCCCAATCCTAAAGTCGAATCACGTAACCTTACGACAAACGCGACCGTAATGTCGCACAACTTTGAGTATTATCACGGCGAGATGAATACTCCGTTTATCTGGCTGACTTCTAAGGGAAGGCTTGAAGTGAGACGCAATATCGACGCAGAAAAGGCGCGGCGTTTTGAAGTAAAAATGTTGTGGGTTACGAAATTCTGGCTCCCCATTTTGGCCGCACTCACGGGTTTAGGCGGCGTGGCTATCGGTATCATCTCCCTGCTTCGTCACGCCAAATAAAAAGCCCCACGAATTGCGCGTGAGGCTTGTCGCTCCCGAAACGGCAATATTCATGTTCACGATGCACAGTCGAGAGCTACTTCTCAAAGATGCTCAAGCCGCCGGTATCAGAGATGTGTTCTCCAAAACCGTGGGGATTGCAGACCATTTATTGTCTACGCTAACAGATTTTGCGTCCGCAAGAATTCGATCTTCGCGCTTGAGGCCTGCTAGCGAATTAATCTAACGTCCGAAAGTCTGGATATCCGAATTTCGTTGCGGTCCAGCAGTCTTCAGCTTACTCGTCCAACCAATTTGCCTTGCGCACGACGCCATGGATCGGCTGCGGTCCGAAATGGTTTGCGGCAGGCTTTTGAAACACTAGCGTGACGTTCGAAAACGGCACGTTTGGTTCACCTATACCTCCAGCTAAGCAGACCTGCAACTGCGAATACTGCCCAAATGGCGCGACACTCCCATTCGCAAAAACGCTGGCAGTCCCCTCGATCTCAATTTGCGCGGTGTAGGGCGGGGTGGTTGCGGACGCGGGAGGACAGTCCGTCGGATTGTAGGTGACGGTCGCGTTTTTCATCGCGATGTGGTGGGTATGCTGGGCCAAGATGACCGCTTGTACGTTAGCGGGCGTCTGCCCCAGGACGGACAACTCCATGGTCAGCGCCGCCGAAAAATTGGCCGTGCGAGTCTCGTCGTTCAGATCCAAGCTCCATGGGCCGCGAACTTCCCAGGCGGTTGTGCCGCCGGCCAGGGGCGAATAATCATGAATTACGCCGCCAAACCGCGTCGGTATCCGTCCTTGAGCCAAAGCCCCAATTCCTGCGAGTACCACCGTCAAACATGCTGCGCAAAGCAAAAGTCTGGCTTTCATGGAAGACCTCCAGATTTAAAAATCGTGCTTGCCGAAAAGCTCCTAAGCCGTCGAGCAGGGCTTGCACAACCGATTGCTGGCCGAAGGGCGCCTTTTGGCGATTTGCACGCTGAATGCCCAGACAACTTCCGACAGATGGTGTGGGTTCGTCAAACGGCAATACGCAGACTGGTTCGATGCCGTCTAATGCAGTCTTTTGCTTCGGGCAGCGAGTTGGGATTACAATACCGGAACTTCGCTCGCTAAACGCCGATTAAGCTGGGAGAAAGCGGATGGGTGAATCCTCGCGGGGCATACCCGGACCTGAAAGGCCACCTGACGTGCGCCTAGAGTCCTGGAAGGGGATCGCAGTTTACCTCAAGCGCGACGTGACGACCGTCCAGCGCTGGGAAAAACGAGAGGGAATGCCGGTTCACCGGCATGTACACGAGAAGCGCGGCTCGGTCTACGCTTTAGCTGCCGAACTGGAAGCGTGGCAGGGAGGCCGCAAGCTGCGTTTGGAAGAGGAAGAGGGCGAAGCGCAAGGTTCGGCTCACGAAAACGATGCCGCGAAAACCAAAGCGGGAGCACGCTGGTGGCCGGCGGTGGCCGGAGTGGCCCTGGTCGCTCTCCTCGCGATCGGCTATGTCGCTTTCCGAGGCCGCACAGACCGCGCCGCTCGACCCAAAATCAGGTCGCTAGCGGTGCTGCCACTAGCAAATCTTTCCGGCGACCCCGAGCAGGAATACTTTGCCGACGGTATGACGGAAGCGTTGATTATGGATCTTGGCAAAACCAACGTCCCGCGTGTGATCGCCCGCCAATCGGTAATGCAATATAAGGGCAGCAAGAAGCCGCTGCAGGAGATTGCCCAGGAACTCAACGTGGACGCCGTGTTGGAGGGCACAGTCGTACGCTCTGGGGACCGGGTGCGCGTGACCGTCCGCTTGGACCGAGCTTCGCCTGAAGGCCAGCTGTGGGCCAATGCGTACGATCGCAGCCTGAGTGACGTCTTGGGCCTGCAGAATGAGATTGCACGCGCTGTTACGGATGAAATTCTGGTGAGGCTGACGCCGCAGGAGCGTGCACGCCTGGCTGGCGCCCCACCAGTAGATCCGGGAGCATACGATGAGTACCTTCATGGCCGGTCCGTATTAGCTGACGCTCCAGGCCACCTTTCCAAGCTTGCGAGCAAAAGGCAATACACTGAGCAGGACATTCAAGCAGCGATCGCATATTTCAAATCGGCCATCGATAAGGACCCGGCTTATGCTCAGGCACATGCGGGACTCGCCGACGCCTATATCCACTTGGGGAACCCTGTTTGGGGAGGCCATTCCCCGAAGGAGAGTTTGTCTGAAGCGAAAGAGGCGGCCACGGCGGCACTGAAGCTGGACCCGTCCCTTCCGGAAGCTCATTTTTCTCTAGCTCAAACTCTGCAATACGATTGGAACTGGCCTGAAGCGGAAAAAGAGTACAAGCTCGCGCTGCAGCTTAATCCCAATTACGTTGGAGCCCATTTGGAATACGGGCGATTCGTTCAGGCTTTGGGACGAAACGATGAGGCGTTGGCTCAGATGCATTGCGCAGATGAATCGGATCCCTTCAACGTCGGCGTCAAGGAAACAGAGGCGTGGGTAACCTACGCATCGCGTCAATACGATCTGGCGTTGAAGCAGTTCGAGAATTTGGGGGACGATGTTGGCTTGATACACGCCTACAGAGAGTTGAGGATGTATCCGGAGGCCATTGCCTCGAACGAAAGATGGACTACAACTCATCCCTCATCAGGGCCTTATTCCCTAGCGGTCCTAGCCAGTATCTATGGTCTGCAAGGAAGGAACGATGAGGCAGGGGCACTAATCAAAGAGTTGAAAGAAACAGGCCGGCACCGTTATGTGTCCGGATTTTTCTTCGCCGAGGCCTACACCAGCCTCGGCCAACACGATCAGGCAATCACTTGGCTTGAACGGGCCTATGAAGAGCATGACCAGTGGATGGTCTTTGCGAACTCCTATCCTGGATTGGATCGCTTGCGCTCCGAGCCGCGCTTTCAGGCGTTGATGCGCCGTATGAACTTTCCACAGTAAGGATCTCTTACTTCACCTTCTGGAAAGACGGCGATCCCGACATTCCCATCCTTCAGCAAGCCAAGGCCGAATACGCCAAGCTGAAGTGATCCGCGCGACCTTGGTTTCTACTGAGCATTTGAGCCGGTAGTGCCACCCGCTTGCCCGCTTTCGTCAGCGCATCCCAGTATTACTTCCCAGCGGTCGAGATTCAATACACGTTGGAATTCATCAATGAAAACCTGTGGGTGCCCGGACACTCCAGTCAATTTAACGTGCACCATTTCGTGCAGGACACAGTGCCGAGGCATGGGCTCCACTGCTTGCACTTTCTCACTCACCACGATGAATGGACGCTGATCCGGCGCACACTCAGTTGGCACAAACAAAGCGTTGGCAGGGCGCCCGTCTCGGAAGCGTATCTCACTGGCCCAATGGACTGGAAGAGATGGTAGGTTCTTGTCAAAATATCTTTCGTTATATACCGCGTAATAGCGCGTTAAAATCAGGTCAAACTGACGATAGCGGCGAATGGCAATTCCATCAACGGTCGTGATTTCCTCAGTCTCTGTGTCCATCGTCCGATGACTTGTTTTCTCCGCTAGGTCCTTGAGCCCCATCGAGATAACATCATGGAGAAGCGTGATGCGGCCAACTATTTTCTCCCTATGCTCGGGCTTTTGTTCTTCATTCAGTTGGCACTGCTTGACCATTTCTGCCAGCGCTTTTATGTCCTCTGGTAGCAGGACCGGATTATGAAGCAGTTCTTCATGACATTCATAGCAGTAGATCGCGGTCGCGCCCTCATATCCCCAAGGGCAAATTGAGAAGAGCCCCACTCTCTTTGAGCCGCGCCTGTTGGTTGATCGACCAAAGAATCGTTCGGCGACGAAATGGTGTTTTGTTGCGTGCGACCGCCCACGTACTGTTGGCTTCGCATATTCACCAGAATGGTGAACTTCACAACCACAGATCGAACAGGTTTCCGAAACGTGACTCATTTGTCTGTTGTCCAATTTCAAGCACGCGCCGCGAGCGTAGTGTGAAAGCAATTAGGTGTCAAGAAAGGATCGGACTCCCGGGAGCCATTACAGTTCTCACTTCTCGGGTATCCACGGGATGCGGAACACACTCTTCCAATCGTATTGGAATGTCGGCAGCAGCGATGTCTGGGACGCCCCGTTGAGCAGCAACCCGTACCGGAGAACGAGTTTCTCGATCACAGAAAGGCTATCGGTAAGGTCATCAAACTTCGGGCTATCCCGTTCAAGCCCTCGAATATCATAGTGCGCGACAACGCGGTCGGCGTAATGATGGACGGCTTCGGATGCCGCCTTTAAGGACGTGATTTCCAGCCCGATAGCACTGGCGTCCAATTTGCTGGCGTCCTTGCCGACTTGCGTATCGTAGGTATAGTTAGCCATGTGCTCGGCATACTCCGTGGTGAACTCGGGCCGTGCGTAGATTGAAAGATGGTAAGAGCGTGAAATTAGTTCCGGAAACTTCTGCACTTCCAGCAAAACCCGATGCAGCGAAACGCTGTTCCTATGGGTATCAAGCTGTCTGCGGACAGCAAGCACCGTGGAATGCGCAAACGTCGAAGCCATCCAGTCGTAGAAAGCGCTTGAAGTACTTTGCAACTGTGGGTTGTCGCGGATGATCTGTTGAACTTCCCAGAATATGCGCTGATTTACTACTGCCTCGGTCACACTCCCGTGCACTTTTTCAAGCCAGTCTTTCAATCGGATACGGCGTTCCTCCACCGTCATCGGTGCCGAATTCATTTTCGACAGGGGAACGCTTGTCCAAGCATCATTTCTATCGCCGTGGAAGCGAGGGTATATTTTGGATTTTCTTCAACGAACGCGATAAACCTGTGAATCAAGCTCTCCGTTGAAATGTTGTCTGGCATGCACACTTTGTACCAACTCACATTTTGTGCCATCGCCAGAGCCGCGTCGGTTGCCCCTTGGACGTAGCCGATGCACTCCCCGACAAGCAGCGCGTTGGCTGTACTCTTATCCGCTGTTCCCTCCAAGACCGCGAGGGCTATGCTGCATTCCTTCTGCATATCTTTGGCAGTGCGGAATTCCGCTCTTGCTTGATTGGGGAAAACAAAGAATACGAAAGCAAAAGCCAACAACGACAGGGTTACTTTCATGGGCGGGGTTCTCCTTGATGCGGATTCTACCACGCAAGCCTTCGTCGCTATTCCGCGCTCGGTTAAGAATTGGTACAAGATATCTTCACTGCTATCATACCTCGCGAGATGACAACTTCTGAATGGATAGCTGCCATATCAGTCGGCGTACAAGTGCTCTTGTTCGCAGGGTTAATGTGGTATTGCATCGAGACACGCAAACTCAGGATTGCTTCGCAGGGCCAGCTTGAAGCACTTCAAACGCCGTGCGTCACCTTTCATGCGGCACCGAGGGACGCGACTGATGCCGTGCTCGACATGGGCGGTGCCGAGGGTGACATGATCCTTGATTTTATCGCGGGCGACGCGGTGCTTATCAACATTGGAAATGGCCCGGCAGTTAACATCTCATACACGCTAACACCAATGGACAATGCCAAATCAAGGCCTGATGGCTATGTTTCAAGCATTCCGCCTAGAGTCCGCTGCAGTGTTGCTGTTTCGAGAGGCATCCTTCAAGGACATCGCTACGATTGCCGAATCCTATATGGAAGCCTAAGCCAAACACGGTACGAAACGCGGCTCACAGTCAACAACCTAGTTCTGACCCCGCCATTTCATTTCGGAAAAGCGTCGTGAGGCGACGGGAATAACCGCGTAAGGCGGCGCGACCGCCGGACGGAGAGTCGCATGACCATGTCTGATCTTGAAGTTAGGATGTTCAACTTGGTGGATCGGTACGCGGCGACAATCGGGCCTCGCTTGGTTCTGACTCCGACTCTTGACGCATCAAAGTCTCTCTGGACGTTCAATTTTTCGAATGGGCGAGTTGTCCGGCTTTTCGATAATGATGTCACGAGAGACGCAACCGCCGGGGCACTGAGCGACGACACGAAGAAGAAGATTGATGGGGAACTGTCGTAACGGCATAAAGCGTGCGTCCTTAGTTTTCTACTGAATTACTTCAGATGCCTTCGAAGGCTCCGACCAAATCAGATCAACGCCCGCCATAGCGCGCAGGGCTCGAAGACTGGTCCGTAATCGCGGATGCTATCATTAGCCCATTATGGGTGCTTACGGTGAGTGCTGGCTTGAATCGCTGTACATCGGGTCTACGAAAAACGATTTTGACTCTGGTTTGATGCAGCTGTTCAGGGCGTCTGACAAACGGATGTACAAGTCCCTCGTAAAGAACCTGCCCAGCCCAATGCGCCGCTGGGCAAGTCACTCGGATGACCCCAAAGAAAAAGTTAATGTCGTCTACTACTCGGCTCCCGCTTTGCTCATAAGGGATAGATTGGATTTGAAAGGCTACACCTTGGCAACCGCGAAGCGCGCTTTCACGAAACGGATGCGGGCGGAAATAAGGGAATCTACTGACGGAATGATAGAGGGGATGAAGGATTTCTACGAGAGCAGAGCAAGAATCCTAAAAGCGCTGGACGTGGACGAATGGGTTGCGACCTTGCGTCGAATAAAGGAGGCTGGCGGTGGAATCCCTCGATGGGCCACGTTCAGGTATCAGAAAGAAGTAACTCTCGAGGACTTCATGCTCCAAAACGAATGGTATGGCTTCTCAGGAGTGGACCTGTACGTTCCACTCCGGCTGGCTCTGGAAATTTGCGTCGAGAAAGACAATTTGGTCTATGACCTGACAGACCTCGTCTCGTCGGAATACCTCGATAAGAATGAAGACTTTGTCGCTCTTGCCTCTGAGTTTACCGCCGGCGAACACGCTGCGCGCTCTACGACCATAATCTTAACCGAAGGCCGTTCTGACGCATGGATACTGTCTGAATCGTTGAAACTTCTATATCCCCATCTTTGCGATTATTTCACTTTCATGGATTTCGAGGCGGCGAGAGTAGAGGGGGGTGCTCCCCACTTAGCGCGAATCGTCAGATCCTTTGCAGGGGCTGGGATCGTTAACAAGGTAGTCGCAGTCTTTGACAATGATACAGCAGGACAAGAAGCTATTCGTTCGCTTCAGAATGTAAGATTGCCCGGTAATCTTTGTGCTCTCAAGCTCCCTGACCTCAAGAAGCTACGCAAGTATCCGACGATTGGCCCGTCTAGGCCAATTTCCATGAATGTTAACGGATTGGCAGCAAGCATCGAACTGTACCTAGGTGACGATGTTTTGCGCGAAAACGGCAAGTTAGCGCCGGTCAAGTGGAGTGCTTACAATTCCGTTGTGGGAAAATATCAAGGCGAAGTGCTGGGGAAAGACAAGATTCACAAGCGTTTCAAAGAAAAACTGGCCGGTCAGGGGGCCCGCACACATCTGACGCAAGATCCGAATTGGTCGGGCCTGTGTGTGATCCTGACGAGTATATTTGCTGCGTTCCATCCTTATGACCGGAAACGTATTCTCGCAGAACAATTGGAGAACTACGCTCGCTCGTGACGGTAAGAAAGGTGGAGCAATTTAGCGTGACGTTTCCCGACCAGATTGTTGATGGGCCGCATGTATTTTTGCCGAGTTGCATTGGGCATTCCTAGTCCCTAAGTTGTTGCTCACACGAGGTACAATCTTCCGAAATGGAAACTTCACCTAACGAGCTAATCGTAGATTCAACGCATGACGGATGCCGCATAGCCCTCACGCCGAATGCGCAAGAACTGACGCTCCCCACGGCTGAAGCTAGGGGCTTGTGCTCACTTTTGCTCATTGAATCCAAATTCCGCCTTCTTGCCACGGCCTGAAAGGGAGTACTCGCTGAAACTTCACACTTTCTGTGACACTTAATTCCGCAATCGCGCGACCAATCGACTCGACCGCAGCATCGACGACTTTTTCCTCAAATTCAGACATAAGCAACAATCGGTCGCTAATCGAACGCAGAAACTCGATGGGTTCGAGAAGTTGGCCATTATATTTCCGGTCCTCGCTTGGCTGCACGAGCATTCTGAGTGTTTGGCGAATCAGAAAGTTTCGGGCCTTAGCGTCACGCATATAATCGTCGCTCATACAATCCTCCCGCTCATTGGATCACCGGCCCAACCCACTCTCCGATCACCGCGATCTCGTTCAACAGCAGCTCGGGCGTGATTCTGTCGCGCAGCAAATCCTTCTCGGCTGCGGACAAAGTCGATACGTCTGGGAAAGAAATTTCAGTCATCGACAATCGAATCGTGCCCTGAGGCGGATAGTCTTTCGGCTCGCGATTTGGATTCACCCAGTAGGCGATTATGCCGGCGCGGTCGATTTTCACGGGTCCCTCCTCACTAGGGCACCTTCCATGCCAGCCGCTCGAATTCCCTCAACAATTTCCGCGAGATAGCGATGTTCGACCGCGAGCGATGTGCCGATGAACTGATAAGACTCGGCCGCAACATTTTCGTCGAGCCATGCTCGAGCAGCGGGAGTGTGTGGAGTCAGGAGATAAACGCTCGGGTGGGGACCATCAGAAAAGACGGTGAAATCAACTTCCATTTGGACTCCTCTGGTATCAGAGAAAGCCGCCAGAAAATCAGAAGGTCGGGGGAATGCCTGCAAGGTGGGTTTTGCCCCTACACAAGGCCGCATCCCTCCACTTTCTGGAGGCGAGCACCGTGGCGTTTTTTCCCGCTCGGTTGCTGCCGTGCCGTTCGCACGGTCTCTCGATACGGTCAACAGAGTACAGATTGACAGCAATTTCGACAATGGTACGGATGGATTGGTACTACTTGCATTTTCCGATGATGCTGCAACCGGGCAATACGCGCCAATGCTTCTTTTTGAACCCCAGACAACTTCACTAAGCTCATTACTCCGACATGCTGCACAAGTCAATTGCAGGCGCCGGCCGGCTTTTTATGCACCAAAATGGTAATGACTCATTTCGATTTTAGATGGCTCGCGCCTGACTTGAGAATTGTGGCATTATGCTTCCATGCCAAAGCGTATTAGCAAGAAACTTAAGGACTCGAATCAGATCGCGTCCGCAGTCGTTTCCTTAGCTACCGAGGAGCCGACAGGCTTAGATCGGGCGTTACTTTCGCACGTTATGGCTGAGATGGGGCGCAAAGGTGGCAAGATCGGCGGAAAGCGCCGTCTTAAAACGATGACAGCCAAGCAACGAAAATCCGTGGCTCGAAAGGCAGCACGCGCACGTTGGCGAAAACAATCAAGCTAGACTACTTCCAAGATGTGATTTGTGTGGTCGATTGTGACCTTATAGCGAGAGAAAAATCCGTTCTGCCCTAAAAGACCAAGCCCTACATGTTCTAGCGTATCGCAGAATCCAGCGTACAAGTCGAAACTAAACGCAATCTCCCCCGGAGTAACGTGCTTCCACACATGAACGTGGATATTGTCAAAATATGCGTTTTGCGGCTGGTCCGTTGTTCCAGAGAATACGTACACGTTTGGATTAGGAATCGGCACGCCCAATGCCGTACCGAGCGATGCGGGGAAAACACACTCATCCGCACCAGAATCCACTATGGCCAGCGCGTTCACAGACCGCGTGCCACGCTGTAGCGTAACGTGAAGTATTGGACGCTTAATGAACGCCCTGTTAGGAAAAGCGGCCGCAGGAGGGGCTGGGAATGTCCAGAACGGGAAAATCATTTACAGAATCAAGGCGCTGACAGGAGGAACCTTTAATACAATCGGCTCATCTTCTCCACGAAGCTTTGCGGCTTTCAGAGCGTCTTCGAGTGTTTTGCCGGTGCCGAGGATTTCGGACCGATCTTTCGAGAGAGCGATCCACTCCCCGACAGGAGCGTCCTTCAGGACATCAGTCAGGTCGATTACCGGACTCAGGGATACGGGACTCACAAAAACCTCCAATGCGGGGGCGACAATGGGTTAGATGCACGGACTCGCCCAAATGCTTCATTGATTCCAAAAGACTTACTTTTCGCCAGGGGAAACCTCTTGCACAAATACGCGACTAAAGTGCCAGTCCCAATAGGACTACTGTATTAGGCCACAATCACACTGGGACTGATATTACCAATCACACCCCAAAGTCAACAGGAATATCTATTCATTCGTTGTCAGTGCAGAGAATTTATCTCGAGATGCTAAAGCGTATTAGCATAAGATGTGTTCACTCTGAACAAGCCGAATATAGAAAAGAGAACGCAGATTATCTCAGCATTAGTTGAGGGCAACTGTCTCCGTGCTCCCCGCATGAATCAACCTGTCGAGTTCTGAAGCTTTGTTTGGAATTTCATTCGCCTTTCGCATCTTTTACGAGATGCATTTGCAGACGGAATTACTCCATAAGTTTGCGCACGCCCTCAACCACGGCAGTTCCCGCCGCAGGAACCCCAATTACCCCGCCGGCAATCTTTGCCGCCGTTACGTTGCGCGCTACGTTTTTAGCCGCCTTCTGGGCGGTAGCAGTGTGACCGATCAAATCAGCCGCGCCGTCATCACCAACCGCCTGTTGCAATCGACCAATGCCAGATTTGTCGGTTTTGTTGTATAACTTGTTCAACCGATTCATTAAAGACTTCGCGTTGACTTCTTCAGGAACCTCGGCCGCGCCCTGCATGTCGGGTCGCACACCTGTCGTACTCATTCGAATCTGATGATTGGTGTCATAAATTGCTTGCGCTTGTTTGAAATCTGCTTTCGCTGCGTCAACGGTGGTTTTTGAAACTTCCTTCGTCTCCGCTTCATCCATTATTTGGCCCATCTGCATTTCCAAACGAGTTTTTCGCACTTGAAGTGCCGCTTCTTCGGCATCGTTGGTCACAGATCGCAAATCCTGATTGACTGCTTTCAGCGCTTGCTCGGTTCCAGAAAATCTACCCTCGGTAGCCGTATCAATCGCAGCGTAGTTAGCCTTTGAACGGGCAAGAATAGCATCGCCAACTTCCTGACCGAGATCTTGAACGGACTTGGTTGCCGGCCGGGCTACCCCAGCTTCATCCGCCACCGTATTCCAAACGTCTTGAATTCCGGCTTTGAGTGCGGGCTGGATATTTGAGCCAGTAAACTTACTCGTAAGCGCTCGAAACGGATTCACACGTTGAATCGCGCTTGTCGCACCTTCTGCGGTATCCCCAACTGCGGCGCGAGCCTCAGGACTAGCGGTAAGAACTACCGCGGCCGCCGGAACTGCTTGCCGAGCGGCTTCGCCGGCAAGGTCTCCACCCGGACGAGAGGACTCGATAAGTCGGCGATTAGCTTCAGCCACCGGAGCCATCATGGGAACGGTAGCGCCGAAGGCATCAGTCGTTGCCTCCGCCGCGGAAGTCGCAGCGTTTCGATAATTTCCGTTGTGGAACTCAGAGACCGCATTTTTCCAGTCGCTTATCGCCTGTGGGTATTCACTCGCACCGGCTTTGACGACGGCATTCGCTGTCCCCATCACCTGCTTTGCGGCACGGTATGCCATCAAGCCAGGTTCCCCCGCAGCGGAATGCAACACTTGCTCCGTGGGATCTGCGGGTGGCTTAACAGAGCTGACTACAGAGTTGATTACAGGCGCCGCAACATCTTTTGCGCCTTGCCATAATCCGCTGCCTATCCGCGAAACAACTCCGGGTTGATCTGGTGGCGTAAGAGGCACCGAAGTGCTCATATCAAAAGTTACGCCCTTCGGCGGCGTATATGGTTGCGACTGTGGCTGCGACTGTGGGATCACAGGCACAGACGTGCTCATGTCGAAGGTCACTCCCGGCGGCGGCGTGTACGGTTGAGACGTTCCTGTATTTTGATCGTTAGCCATTTTAGCTTCCTGCAGGCGCTGGACCTAGAATGTTGCCGCGAGCGTCGTGGTAGTAGAAATTTCCATCGCTACCTTTGACTTTACCTGTGGCACCTACCGGAGCCGCGAAGTTGATGCCGCGGTCGCCGCCCGCGAGAATATCGCCCTCTCTTTGCTGGATATATTTGTTCGGGCCGATTCGACCTACGACCTGGGAACGTACGCCGGCACGCGACTGTTCAAGCGCGCCGTCAAAACCTTGATTATTGATGTTGTTTTGGAACGTCTTCAAAAACGCGTCACGAAGTGCGTCTGTAGGTGTTCCGCCCCCCATGACCTTTGCCGCATCATCCGCCGCAGCAAGTACGGCAGCGCGATACGTTGCCAATTGCGGCTGGCCGGCCTGATAGTTGCTCCAATCTTTGAATGTATTGTAAGAAGGGATTTTTGTGTTTCCGAGAGCATCATGCGCAGCCTTGAGCTGGTCCAGCATTCCGCCAGCCTGCACGAGAGACCGGGCAGAGCCGAAGAAAACTTGGTTCGCTGGCGAGGTAAGGGTGTGTTCGCCAACAATCTCGTCGCTCGGATTGTATTTCGGATCGATTGCTTGTGCTGCTTTCGTGGCTGCAATGATTTGACCAGGAGTTGACCCTCGAGATTTCAAATCGGCAAGAGTAAGAGAACCGTTCGCCAATAGGGCTCCAGCCTGATTAGGATCACCAGCCGCGGCCATTTGTTCCGCTGTTTTGCTTGCAAGCGCCTTCCTCGCAGCTAAATCAACGTCGTGTTGCTGAGCGATGCCCGCCTTGACTATCAACATTCTCGCTTGAGCAAGACCGTTAAGGTTGTTTGCGTTGGCTGGATCAGCAATATATGCCTGCAAACTCGCTTGCGCTCCGGGCTTTGCGAGTTCTTCAGGCTGCGAAAATTTGAAGAGTGGGTCGGCTTCTTGCTGGGCTTTGGTCAATTCGCTCTGCTTAGTTCGAGCCGCTGTTCCCGCCTCGCGTTGCGATATAGCGAATTGCAAACCTTGGCCTGCACTTTGAATTTGTTGCGGAGTAGCGGTAGGATTTGCAATCACATCATTAACTGCTTTCAGCGCGGGGTCATCAGCGCCGAGGATGGCACCGGCTGCGCTATCGGGTCCAACAGATCGAGATAGCATGCTCTTCGCAGTTGCCATGTGCTGAGGGTTCACGGCTGTCGGCGCAGCTCCGGGTTGAGTGCTGCCCGTAATTTCGTCTGGTGTGAACCCGAAATTTTGCTTTTGGAAATCGGCCAACTGGACCTTCAATGCCTGCGTCCGTTCGGCGAGGCCCAACTCTCCAGCTTTCACTCGGGTGTCGCTTTCGCGCATATCATTTGGAAAAGTCGAAAGTAGCATGTACGACCGGCCCATATTTTCGTTGGCTTGGCCGGCGAGCAGCTGGCTTCTCACAGCTGCATCGTGGGTCTGCTGCCTCGCGGACTGCGCGGATTGCGCAGCTGCCTGCTTATTTGCGTAGTAGGCTTGGACATCCTCGGCCCCGCCGGCCGCGCCGCGAGTCTCCATTGATTTTGCCCCCGCGCTCAAAGCTACCCCTAACCCTTCGACCATCCGAAAAAGAGTTTGGTGCTTAATCGGCGCAGGAGTTGGCACGGGTGTTGATGCGATATCAGAAGCTTTCTGGTAATTCGTAGCTGCCTGACCAAAAGATTGCTGTGCAGACCCCTGTGCGGCGGTTTGCGCGTTAGGCTGAGCCGCGGCGCCGGGATTCGACAGCGACGAGAGATCGGGCATGGTCGTCGGAGGTGCCGGCGCAGCGATCTGCGGTGCCGAATTGTCGGGCGCGGGAACCGGTGTTACGTTCGTGGAAGACATGGTTATTGTCCTTTACTCTGAAGCGCTTGCATCACGGCTCCGGGACTGCTAAGACCACTTGTGGGTGGCGCACTTGCGGGTGGTGCAGAGTTTGCAGGTGGCACAGTGCCCTGTGGAGTATTCGCGGGCGGCGCCGCGGCCTGTGAAGAATTCTCTTCCGGCTGTTCCTCTTCGCCGCCTTCCTCGTCGGATGGCTGCGGCATTCCGTGACGAGCTGGAGAAAGTCGTGGATCACCCGGATGCGACTTGTCCCCGAGATGGTGAGCCTTAACCGCGTGGTGCGCGCGGCTGACCGCTTGAATGACGGGAAAAACTAAAAACTGCACAAGGGCGTTAAAGTCAAATAAATTCATCCCTGCGCCATTTGCAGCACTCAAAAGTTTCAACTGGCTTCGTGACTTCGTGACCGAAGGTTCTTTGTCGCCGACAATCGAAGCAGCTTTTGTGACAAGAGTGCGCACAGCTCCGATGGCTTTAATCGCGGGCGCGAAATCCTTGGGGATTATCGTATTTTGCAATTTGTCGACTGGATGGCCGACAGTCTCGCCGTCGCTCGAGTTCCAACCGCGTTTCCCCTCGTGATGGTAACTGGAGAGCAACACTTTCGTAATTCCGCCGTGTTGATTCGCAGCGGCACTGACACTTTTTATGTGATCCCCCATTGCTTCGCCGTCCACGAACGGCGTGCTAAACGCGCGCCTCACGCCCAACGCGTCGTTTAATTCGACCAGTCGTTGATTGACGGCAGCCACGCTCGAGTGCATGTTGATCTTCATTGTGTCTCCAGTGCCGATTTCATCGCGCGAAGTTCACCATATTCTGCAGCCGTGATTCGTTTGAGCTGCCGCGCTCGCGTAATTAATTTCCGAACCTCGCGATCTTTTGCTCCAAAACTTTGCGCTAGCGCAAATAAAATCCGGTAACGACTGAAATAGTCGTAGGTCATTCGACGAGCAACGCTTGCCCGGCTTGCGTTAAACGCACCAAGAGCCGCAGCCGTTCGACAATCCAAACCCGATTCGCCGCGCATCCTTCGATCGCAGTACTCAACCAGCAACGTTTTTTCCTGGGACGTGAACGCTCGATGTCGACGACGTTTGAGTTGCACCCGAAAACCTCTCCCTGTAAGTGACAGAATTACCCTAATTTCTATGGGAGGTTACGGTTAACTACTTTAGAGTTATGGGATTACGCTGTTTCGGGGATTTCATTTTCAGCGATTGTTTCGCAACTCTATTTTCGGCCCAGCAAACGTTTCCGGGTTCCACTTTTTTATGGCGGTCGATGCGGATGAGCCGCGTGCCTTTGGGGTGCGCCAGCCTCTTCTAGTATCGATGCCGGCCAGCGGTGACTTTATGGTAGGGAATTACGCTGCTTGTTGCTTCTGCCATTCACAATTTTTGCGAGCCCACGGACGAAGAGGATTCGGTCTCACTAACTTTGCGCTGCCCGGACGCTCACCTACGTCAGTAAGAAACCGAGCAAAGCCGCCGCGTCCTGTCCACTCTGCGCAAACATCTGGGCGTCGACTCAGCGCGTGCCAGCTTTGATATGTTGGTGAACTTCGGCCGCCCGAGCGGTGACCGTGAAGCAATTTCGGTTCGCCGATCCGCTCCACGGTTTCTTGGCGCCAGCATCCACAAGATGTGCCGGCCAGAAACTCATTTTGTCGAACTTCGCGAATGTTGCCGCAAATACACCGACACTCCCACACTGCGGCACCTTTTGGGAATCCAACGCATCGAAGTGCGGTGAGTCGTCCGCAAGTTTGACCTGTGAGGTCATGAAACCGATAGTTTTTCACTCCACTATGTTGGTGCAGTATCTCAGCAGCGGTATCTCTCTGAAGACAAGAGCAGCTGCGGACAGCACGGCGGTCGGTTCGCACCAAGTCGCGGTCACAAACTATTTTTATCGTCCCGCAGACACAGCGAACTTCGGACCGGGGATGACCCCATTTATTCGGCAGCGCCGGCCCGATAACCGTCAATCGCCCGAAGATTTGCCCAGCGTGTACTCGATTAGCGGCCATATTATTTTCATGCTCCTTTATGATTACGCCGCCGCAAGTTCTTCGGTAGGCTGCTCAACTTGTTGCCAGTACCGCAGAGTGGCAGACTGAATTGATTGGCGACTGCGCCACGCTTTTATTGCGGTCTTAGCCATTTTTTCTGCGGCCTGCTCCGCTGCGGTCTGCCAAGCGCAATTTCCTGGCTCGTAATTTCCTGTATCGAGATAGCGACCCAGCGTCATACCTTTGGGTCGAGGTCCCATGTCTTCGAAAAACGCCTCGAAGGAATTCATCCAGCGACCACAGACTTTTACTCCTGCGCCGCCGTAGATTGGATATCTCTCGACATTTGGATTGATACATCGCTGAATCATGCCCGCCCAAGCTCTATATTCGGGCGAAGGTCTGCCGCCATAATGAGTGTGACCGTGCTTAAAACTGGGACTGTTTATCCCGCGAGTTTCGTGGGTACGACGGTATTCAATTATTTGCGTCGAAGCCGCTTCAAGGTGAAGGCAACCGCAACTTTTTGTATGACCGCTCCGTAAACTGTGATTCAAAACAGGAAAAACATCGCTACCACATTCACATTGAACGAGGCTTCGACTTCTAGACCTACCGTTTTCAGCAGGTTCCGCTTCTCCAACTACCGTGAGTCGGCCAAAGCGAGTACCGACAAGAAATGATTTTGGTTGACCTCCGCGCCGACGCTTCACTTTTCGCTCCCAAATTCTTTCGCGAGGGATTCTTCATCGCCGGCCCAGGTCCACGGCTCGCTGGTCGATATTTTTTCGGAACACGTCTGGCATATACCTTGTGGAGATACTTTCAGATTATTCCCGCACAACAAGCAGCGCTGACGCCTTGTAGCCTCGCAGCCATAAAGTTGCCGTTCAATCCTCCGGGATTCACCGGCGCCCATCGTGCGGCTCCTGTTCGTTGCTTTCGGATTCCTGCTCAGCAATCAACTCCGCTTCGCCCTGCGGCTCGTAGCTCCAACTCGGGCGACGCTTCTGAATATTGTCGAGCACGTCGAGGGCCCGTTCCTTTTTTTCTCTACCCATTCGACGAAGAGACGCCCACTGGTCATCTTTTTTCAGGTCTGCATAGTGTTTGGTGCAACGATGGCAAGAAAAAGTAGGTTCGATGCAGAATTTATTTTCGGCTGGAATCCACACGCCACATGGGTTGTGGCCGCGATGTCGCCCGTCCGTCACAGTTACTCCTTGAACGGCTCATTTTTAACCGCGGCATCAATCATCATCTTTGCGACGTGTTTGTGCTTTTCGGCCAAATCTAGAAGCGCCGGATCGATCTGACTCATCTGGTGAAGTGCATTCGCGACTTTTTCCGCGTTGCTTTGAGTAGGGGCGGTCACCTGCTTAGCTGCGAGGAGTTTTTGTCTTGTGGTATCGGGAATTTCGAGCGAGCTCAAGTTACGAACAAGTTGCTCTGGCGTCGAAGCTGAGTAATACGCGTCCCATCCCATCGCACGAGTTTCTTGATCGATTGTCGGGTCGGCCGCGAGAATCCCATATGCGTGGTCGAGGTAAGGCTGTTCTGCGGGATCATCCTCCGCAGGGGGTGTTGCTTCCGCAGGGGGTGTTGCTTCCGCAGATTGTGTAGCGGGTACTAAAGGCGCGGATTGTTCGGGCTCGGGTTGCACCGCGTTTTCGTGTGTTGACTGAGGCGGCTCGATGGGACTGACGTGTTGCTGCATAACTTCAGCCGCATAGCGATTGCTGGAAAGATGGCGCACGGTATTCTCCTCACGCGGTTAAACGCCGTGATATTTTTCATGCATCGCCGCAAGGTCGTCGTTTGCCGTACGCATTACGGTGCGCAACCTCGACTTCTCGTCGGCCAACAAAGTAAGCGTTCGGTCGATTTGCGCGCCGAATATCACGAGATCCTCGGGACCAAGCAGATCTCGCGTGAGTTGAAGTTCAAAAAGTCTCGCGTCGACCCAGTCGAAGGAATCGCTGGCCTTGCGGAACGCGAGTTCGTCAACTTTAAATTCGTCGGACATTATTTTCGCCCAGACTTGAACGCTTCTAGAAATGCGGCGTCTGGATCGCCCCCGTTACCCTGTTGCGCCGTGGTCCACGCTTGTAATATCTCCGCCGGGCTTGAATCCTTCAACGCAGCTGCCACAGCGGCATCGGAACGAACTTTCATTTCCGCTTTTCCTCCCGATGAACTCGGCACACCAGAGCTTGCCCCAAAAAGAGAACTTGAATTTTGAGGCTTCAACTTTACTTCTGGCGCGGGCTTCGGCTTCGCGCGGTCAATAATTTCTTGAATGGCTGAAGCCTGTGCGTCCGTTAGCATCACGAGTTATCCTTTGCGGCGGAAACTTGCGATTAGAGCCTGATTTGCGGCGCTCGCGTCCCCAGAATTACTAAACTGTTCTCGCCAAACTCGAATTAACTCCTCTGGGCTAGCGGTCTCTAATTCTTTGTTAATAGCAGATTGAACGGCCGAATTTGTCTGTTCATACGGAATGAGCGCGTTGTTGCGCTTCATGTAATCAAACGCAGTCACAAGTGCTCCGACCTTGTCTTCGGCATCCATCAAATCGAGAGCCACCAGAGCATTTTGCAAGTTGATCTTGTTTGCCTCTCCGCCGGGCCAGTCACCGCCGGGACCCGCCAAAAAGGTTTGAGTGGCCTGTTGCCAATCGTGCGCGTATATTTCGGCGTCGCGCTGTTGAGCGGTGGCACGAAGATCTTCCATCGACACACCGGCATCTTCGAGATAGGAACCCACGGCACCTGACTCGGCAAGGTACTCTTTGATGCTGAGTTCGCCGCGCCGGAATTTCAACTCAAGTTCAGTCTGGCGCGCGGCCTCGGCGCCACCGTCGTCCACGGGCTCTCCGTTGCGAGCAACAAACCGACCGTTCTCGTCGCGCACCGGCGCAGCCACACTTTCAGCCACCAACTGTGCGTTTGAAATGAGCGCGGCCATTTCGGCTTCGCTCGAAGCCGTGAATGTAAACTCGCGTCCCCCGATTTCGACCGACTTGGTGAACTCGCGTGTTGCAGAAGCAGCACTTGGTACGGATGCGGCGACGTACTGTCCACTCGAGGGATCAAAAACCACACCTTGGGCGCGCTCACGCAAGGCTTGCGAGGCTCGGACGATATCCTCAACGCTTGACGCACGGCTTAGGTCGTTCTGGAAGGCTCCGTCTGCCTTAATTTGCTCGGCATTTATGTTCACACGATCTGACATTTGATCTCCTCTTAGGCTCACTGAGTCACTTTCGAAATTCTAGGTCCTCTGGTCTCGGATTGTTTCCGTCGGTCATCGTTCGGTCGTCCATGTCGATCCCGCGCGGCTTCTGTGAAACTATCGAAGGCTGATCGCCCGCTAGGACGACATTACCGAGACCATCCGTCGCCAAACTCCCTGAGATAAGGCCACCACGCTTACAAAGCTCCGCGATTTCATTTGGATCTTGCGACTTTTGGATTCGCGCTAACGTCTCGGCGTCGAGTGAAATATCCACAGGGTTTCTCCGTCGTTTATTTTCCTGTCATCAAATAATTCCCATCGCGTTGCGGCTTTCGATTGCCTTAACGCGGAAATACAACGGATGCTCATCCACTAACATGTGTGTGGTGACCCCGGTCTTCGGGTCGACGAAAGGTGTCGCGCCCGTAATTTCGCCTTGCCGAATAAGTTCGCGGATGAATCCTTCGGCTTCCGGGATCGTGCGGACGGTAGGAGGCAGGACCCTGTACTCACGCGGGAAAATCCATAGGGCGCAGCCCGAGCAGAAGGCCCGTTTTTGATGGTCCGGAAAATTCGACACGCAATTTAACCTCTCATGACCGTTGGAATCGAGGTGGGAACAATTTTTCTGTTTGAGCCGCTCAGCAAGTTTCGTTTCCGCTAACTGCACCTTTTGCGATTCCCATTCACGGGTGTTTCGCTTTTTGGTCTCCTCCTCCTTCTGAAGCTCTGCTGTTTCTTTGGGACTCGGTGCCGCGAGTTTCTCGAACGTCGGCAACAGTTTTTCCATGAGACCGCCAATGGCCTCGGCGACGGCAGCTTTGGTTTGAGAGTTCATCAGCGCAATTATTTTTGGCGATAACATTTCTTCTGGGAGGTCCCGCTTTAAAGGATGCTCCGCCGCGTGCAGTTGTTCGACTGCGGATGGTTCCGTTTTCACAGTGGAAGCCACTGCGTCGGGATTCACGGCAGTAGTCGTCGGCCGTTCGGTCACCGCAGGTTTCTGCGTGGTATTAACAGCAGCACCTGGATTGGTTAAATCTAGTCTCATTGTCTTGCTCCTTTTGCGGCTGTGCCGCTAACTCAAACTTTTTTACCCGAATACAACTTGAGCACTGCCTGAACATCCGGCCGCGCCAAAACTCGCTCGGCAACCTCGGAAAGCTTTTCAGGGCTCATCCCGCGCGATTGAAACGCCGCCACAACGTCGACCATAGATTTCATCCCGCTCGAAATGTAGGCGGCCAAGATTTGTCGCAAAGTGCCCGAGGGCAGCCGGCGCCACTGAATCGTTGCGGAAAGTTCTTCTAGGCTCGGCTGCCCGGGCTCCGGTGCGACTTTCGGCGGCAAAATCGATCCCGCGACATCGCGCTTCATCGGTTACTCCTGGCCGGTGCCCCATCAATCAATTCCCATGAAACCCCTTCAGCCGTTTGCATCAAAGTCACAAATCGAAGCGCTACCTCCGCCTTGCCGCCCCACTTCGAATTCTGGTCGGGTTGTTTTGCAACGAATTTTCCGACTTCCTCCCAACTCAAAATTCGTCCAGGCAAATCGCTCGAAACCGTTCCAAGCGCGGCGCGAGCCTCCATCACAAAATGGACGGCTTCATCCAAAACGTTTTCAACGGAATCGCCGGGATAAAGCTTGCCGAGAACCCGCAGCAGACTCTCGGCAAATTCTCTGTCTGAAAATCGCGGGTCCGTGCCCCACCCTTTTGACTCCATTTTGAGAGCCGCTGACTGCCAGCTTTCTTTTGCGACCTGCTCAAAACGATGAATAAAAAGTGAATCAGGAACCGAGAAATACCTGACTGCCGACTCGTCCAAATTTTTAATCCACTC